>Ga0247836_1004753_pt1 | contig 16563 bp, 27 predicted proteins | sample LaCruzMarch2015__4_FD_187116 | JGI IMG/M metagenome (GOLD analysis project Ga0247836, IMG submission 187116) | Freshwater microbial communities from meromictic Lake La Cruz, Castile-La Mancha, Spain - LaCruzMarch2015_14m | ecosystem: Environmental > Aquatic > Freshwater > Lake | place: Spain...
TGGCGAAGCTGGAAGAAAAGGTCAAGTAACACTATAAATAAAAACGGCAAAAAACAGCCCAGGCCCTTTGGGTTCTGGGCTTTTTTGGTTATATTTACTCTGTAATCATTCACTACATGAGGACCGAGTATACTCCGACCTGCTTATATTTTTTTAAAAAAGCTAACCCATTGATTATAAGCAAGTTAGCAAAAAACAGCAAAATAAGCCGTTTTTTTCTTTGGCTTCTGACACAAATGGTGTATATTTACATCGTAATCAATAACAACAAGACAGTATGCAAACAATTAACGTTTACCAGTTCTCAGAGCTAAATAAAGAAGCCCAGCAAAAAGCAATTGAATACATGCGCGATAATATAGAAGAACTTTTAATAGGTCAAGACTGGCACGACCCAATCATTGAAGGTATTCATGAAGACCTTGGTGGCATTGGCGTAGATGGCATAAATGTAAAGTACAGTGGCTTTTGGAGCCAGGGCGATGGGCTAAGCTTTGAAGGTGAAGTCTATGACAATGAGGGTTTTATTGATAGTATAAAAAGCCATTTGAAAAAACACGGTGTTAGTTCAACATGGCTAAAGAAGCAGGACTTTGGCATAAGATTTGATAGAGGCACTTCACGCTATGTTCACGAGAACACTGTCCACGTCACTGTATTTACCGATGACTATAGCAATCCTAAGCTAGAACAAAATCTGGATAAAATAGAAGCTGCTGTAAATGAATGGAGATTGGAGAAATGTTATGAGTTTTATAATAGACTAGAAACTTACTATAATGAATGTACTAGTGAAAAGTTTATCATTGCTGAGCTAGAAGATAATGATAGTCTGTTATGGTTGGAAAATGGTGAAAAATTTAAAAAATAGCTAACTCACTGATAGCCAATGGGTTATAACTCACTGATAATCAGCTATTTAAAACAGCAAACAAAACAGTATCTTTGTTGTTTTTCTTTGGGTTCTGAGCTAAATAGTGTATATTTACACCGTAATCAATAACAACAAACAATATGCAAAAATCAAATCTTCAACCTGGTAATTACATGAAAGTCGAATCTGTAATGAATTACTTTTATCATTACAACGTAAAATCTACTCTTGCAAGTATCATCAAAAAAACTTGTCCTATTCACGAAGGTGAATTCGATATCTACTACAATACTAAAGACCTTGAATCGGTAATGGTTGCTGATATTTTCCGTGAAATGGAATGTCAAGTTACTACTCACATGATAATTGAATAATATGCAAAAAGCAAAAGTACGCAAAGATGTATTGAAAATGCAAAAAGCAAAAGTACGCAAAGATGCATTGGAAGCTGGATTTGCTGATGGTAGATTTAGAACACGTACAGTTGAAGATAAACGTTATAAAAAACCCAAACATAAAAACAAAGCAGATGAATAAATTAAAACCCCAAATAGACCCAGAAACTATTGAAATAATTAGCGGCTTTATCATAGTATTATTAGCTTTCTTTATTTTTTACAAAGTAATGTGGATAGCCGGTGCAATTGGATTATTAAACTAAATTTATATAACATGACAATAGTAGTTTTAAATTACAAAGACGGAAGTGTCGATATCATGGAAGGTCTAGAACCCATGAACAATGAAGAGTCAATAGATTTTCTGTTTGATATGGGCTATAACCTAGATGAAATAGAGTGGATGAGTACTGACAGTGACAATATTACCATAAATCGTCAGTAAAATCTTTGCTGTTTTTTTCTTTGGGTTCTGAGCTAAATAGTGTATATTTACACCGTAATCAATAACAACAAAACAATGACAAAAGTTAAAACATACTGGGACGAAATCAAAGACAAAGAAACATTTTATAGTGGCAATGGATGGGAAATTCACATGAAATGGACTAACGTGTATAGTTACAATCCTAAAACAAGTGTCACAAAAGAAAGTAAACGTTTACAATTTTGCTGGCCGTGGAGAGCAGGTGATGGTGTGCCAAGAGAAGAAAAATCCAAAGCAAGAAAAGAGGTAATGTTCAATCGCTTCAGAGCTCGTGTATTAGCAAGTGCCTCGGCAAACCGTGAAGAGTTCAGAAACTTAATGCAACGTGTAGGTGAAATGAATGAACAGGAGTTTAAAGATGCTATTGGTGAAATGCGCGGATTTGAATTACGCAACTATATTTGCCAGAAGTACTGGACACATTCTGAATCTTTTGCAAGTTTCTGGAGAGGATAAACAGCAACACCGCTTTGGTATATCAAAAACATTAGTTATATTTACACCGTAATCAATAATACAAATAACATGACAACAGAAATTCAACTCACACCCGCAGAACTGGAAATGATTAAGCTTAAGCGTGAACAATTAGAGCTTAAGAAAAAAGAAGATGAGCTACTCGAACAAGCCAAGCTGGAAAAAGATATTGCACATGCAGAGAAGACCATGGCAGACAGAATAGCCAATGACAACGCTCAGATAAATGCAACACTTGATTTTTTCAAATATTTCCCAAAAGAATATACTTATATTGTAGACGAGTTTGAAGATAAAGTACAAGTGTCTAGATGGAATAGTGAAACAAAACAAACTGATGTTATATGGGTAAAACCCTTTACCAGAAGAAGGGCGCGTGTTAAAAATGGTTTATATGGTGTAACTGTTGCTTGGCACACACCAAACACAAGAGCAGGTTATAATAGAAATGCAGGTGAATGGAAAATGTATATCAATGGACCTGGCCTACCCTATGGGAACACTGGCTATACTCGTTGTAAGACAGTAATTAAAAAAATTAAAGATGTCACTGATGGCATCGCTGCCAAAGCAAAATTTGAAGAAGATAAGAAAGACGCTGTTAAAACAGTGTTCAAAAAAATTGCTGACAAGTATCCCAGTGCAACAGTAGTAACCGGCGACAGTGGTGAAAGACTAAACTATGGTAGAAAAAGTGAATGGGTTAGTTATCCTACAATCACAGTTAATTTTGATAATGGCATAATGATTAAGTACAGAGTATATCCTGATGGCTCACTTGGTAGAAAAGAAATTACTTTCCCAAATCAAAAAGATGCCTGGAGTTTAATGGATGCCATGAGCGCATTAAGCTTTAATATAGAAAAACCGTAAGTTGTTGATTACCAGTTGTTTATAACCCACTGGCCCTCAGCTGTATAAAACAGCATGGGGCCTTTGGGGGCTCAGTAATTTTGGTTATATTTACACTGTAACAGTTACCCCAACTGGGACCGAGTATACTCCGACCTGCTTATATTTTTACCTGGCCGTAACTCACTGACTATCAATGGGTTATAACTAACTGATTATTAAGGGGTTAAAACAGCAAATAAAACAATGAAATTGCTGTTTTTTCTTTGGGTTCTGCAAAATATGGTGTATATTTACACCGTAATCAATAACAACAGACAACATGGTAAATCAGATTTTTAACACCGAGAAAATTAATCAAGTAGAAAGTATGAAAACTGAGAAATTATCCCACGAGAGCGAAAACGGCAATAACGCTAACCGTTTGTTAGGTGTAGTTTATATTGTCAACAGAGTAAATGACGGCGAACATAGTTATACTTCAATTGAAATGATTTTTAACTCTAAAGATAAAGCTGAAATACATAAACAAAAACTTGAAGAAAAATATAAGGATTCAATAGGTTTTAAATACAAACATTTCTATTTTGAAATAGATGAAGAGTATGTTTTTTAAATTACACCTAACTAGTATGTATATTCAAGTTACCTTAACTCATTATCTATTAACTACTTACTAGCCTCAAAAACCTGGGCCGATAAAGCATTCGTTAAGAATGCTTAATTTTTTTCAATGAAAACAGCAACACCCCTTTGGGCCCTGACCCATATTAGTTATATTTACACCGTAATCAATAAACAATAAACAACAATGGCAAGAATCAGAAAACGTACCCGTAAATCAAGTGCTGAGTCAACAGTTAAGACAACAGTGAGCAAATCAATTGAATTAGTACAATTGGGCAAAGTCAATTTTGACAAGCGCATCTTTGAAACCATGAACACCAGCAAGGCAGTTGATAAATTATTCAGCAATGCTGGCGGTATACCACGTGCAACTAACTATATTGTAATAGGTGACCCAGGCGTTGGTAAGTCGACAGTGTGCTTAGATATTATATCTGATATCAAAAAGCAAAAGCAGCGTGTGCTATTCATCAGTGGTGAAATGAGCAGAGTAGATATGTACCAGTACATGCAGAGATATCCCAAGTTTGGTAACATAGATATTCTATTCCTTGGTGAGTACAGTGATGAGAATTGCAAGCTTGTAATTGAGCAAGTATTAGATAAAGGCTATGATATTGTGTTAGGTGATAGCTTTGTTGAAATTCAAGACGCTGTTAAAGAGACAGCAGAGATGACCACAGGTGCAGCAGAGAAATGGTTGATCGACCTCATGATAAAACATAATGCTGGTGAGAATAAAGCAAATGCATACACAAGCTTCTTAATGATACAACAAGTGACCAAGGGAGGTAACTTTGTTGGTAGCAACAAGCTTAAGCATAATACCACAGGCATGCTTGAAATTCGCTTTACTGAAGAAGGTGGCCAAGAGAGATATTTGACTTTTACTAAAAACCGCAGAGGTGATGTGTATAAGAAAATGTACTTCAGCTTGCACAGTGAATGTGATGTTACATACCATGCTGACAGGTTTATTCAAGAAGAGGAAAACCGCAAGCGTCTTAATGAGGAAATGGATGAGTTGAAAAAAGATGCTGAAGTTTGGGACAAAATGTTTGCAACAACCGAAGAGGAAGTTGCTGAAAATAGCATTTAATAAAAATAAACAATCTGTTTTTTTCAGATATATAACTAAAGAAAAATCAAATAAAACAGCAAATATACTTTGGAGAGTCAAAACAATAGTTATATTTACACCGTAATCAAAATAAACAAATAAACAACATGACAAAAGCATTAGAAAGTCTTTCAGAAAATTTAGTTATTAGCCTTATGGCTGATGCAGTAGCAGTACAACCTATTCGTAAAGAAGTAGCACTACAGGCTATTAAAATAGTAGACGAGGAGTCTATTGAATACCAAGGCCACAGGCTTAAAATTAATCAGACAGCATTTCGTGATATGCTTGACATCCTTAAAGTTCCCAAGACATTTATGGAAAGATTTAAAGGTATCGTTGGCGTAGAGTCTCAACAGAAGTTTATTAATACATTGAAAAATGTTATTGCCAGTAGCGGTAACGGAAACGTGACTCTGGTTCTTAATCCAACTACACGTGAAGTGGTTGCTGTTCATAAAAACACACGCAACTTATTCAGTAACCAGTCAGCAACTGAACTGATCAGTAGCATCATCAGCGAAGGCGGTCTTTCAGTAGCAGACTTTAGTATCAACCGTGACAATGGCGGTATTGCTGTTAACACATTTAATACTAATACGCACTTCGATATACCTGGCCTAAAAGATGAGAACTTCATTGCCGGTATTTCATTTACCAACAATCCACGTAATGGCTTTCAAGTTACGCCTTACATTAATAGACTTGTATGCGCCAATGGCATGATAACCCGTGGTTTCGCAGAAGAGTTTAAAATTAGCAAGCTTGACGAGCTATCAATGAATAGCTTCATGGCCAGCATGAGAGAATTACGTAGGAATAACTACATGCCAACTGGATTTGCAGATGCTGTACGCTTAACTAATTCCACCAATGCATCGCTTGCTGAAATGAACTTTGCTGCCAATGCAATCTTAGATGCCAGTAAAGCTACACGTGAAGATGTTGAAAGCTGGATCCCTATGAAAGCTACTGAATCAGCATTCTCCAGAATTGGAGTACATGTTGAAGACATGGACATGGCAAAGCGTAAAAATGCCAAAACTGGTACTACAGTATGGGAGCTCATCAATGGTATTACACACTTCGCTACACATGAAAATGGTATTGAAATTAATGCTTATGATCGCAGAAGATTGCAAGTAGTTGCTGGTAACCTATTAACCAAAAAGCTTGACATGGAAAATCTGGTTCGCTCACCATTCTAAGAGCATTGTTTATTGATATACCCTTTGGTCATCAGAAATGGTGGCCATAGGGGGGCACTAAATACTGACCAGCTAACCCACTGATAGCCAACTGGTTATAACTTACTGATAGTCAATAGGTTACGATTATCAGTTTTAGACAGTTTATAGATGACATATTACTATACCATACTATGATATATCTTCAGTTAAATAACTGCCAATAGAACAGACGTTTTATTTAAAACATATACTAATGTATGCTATAATGGCTGCTGATATAACAGCCTAAAACTGAAATTTTATAAACTATTGATTATCAACAGGTTATAACCCATTGATAACTAATGGATTAAAACAGCAAAAATAACAGTAAAAACAACCGGGAAACTTTGAGTCCTGAACCCGATTAGTTATATTTACACCGTAATCAATAATAATATACAACATGACAGCACCCACTTACAAGCAACAATTACACAAAGCCCTTCAAACAGCAGGCGCTAGCTCAAGTCTGGCCACCAGTTTAGTAACAGTTCACAGTGACTTTATACAATCAGCACAGGACCGTGGCAGACCAGTTGGCCGTGTAGCTCAAATCATGTACGACAATCATAAAAAGCAAAAATCATGCTAATCATTAACGAGCCACGCCTGGAGCACCTGGCCGCCCTGGCTCTTTTGGCCATAGACGGACCAGACTACTACTTCAGCGATGTAGGTAGCACTCGCCAGGAAATTGAATTGCGCTTAGACCACGACATGGGCGCCGTAAGCTTTTATGACCGACTTGGCCTTCCCATACCCATATCAGAAATTAAAGAAACTGAAATCAGGAAAATGTTCAACCGCCTTTTTCTACAAGTGCAATTCGACAACAGACCCTATTATTTAAACAACTAAACCACAAGCATGTTTACAACCGAAAATATTACCGTAGGTACCCAGCTACCAAGCACACGACAACGCTTTGTTAATCTTCCAGCACCCTGGCTGGAGTTCAAGACCGGCTCAGTAATAGTTGACCTTAATTACCCAGAGGAGGTCTTTACATTTATAGAGTGGTATGATGACCGCAATGGCACAATGTGCGTGAAAGCCAGCGACTCATCTGGTTTCACCCGTCATCTCTATGGCGATAGCGTAAGACTGAGTACACTCACCGGCAAACATAAACGCACCAAGCGCGGCCTAACTGAACTGTCAGCCAGTGAAAAACGTCTCAGTCGTTCAGAAAAGCGCAAGCTACGCCGTGAGCGCCGGGAGCCGGCCAGAAAGGAGCTAGCTGGTGATGTACTATAGAGATGGGCCGCGGGTTCAGTATGCACAACCCGTAGCCCGGGGTTCTATAACCGCGGGTTCACTTTATTAAACCGGCGGCCCTATAGCAACCGGGCGGTTCCACCGGCGGTCTCCGGCATGAACCGGCGGCTGCTCCGGTGGCTCTATAGAGGCTGCCCGGGCAGTCCCGGGGCCGCTATATGACAGCCCGGGTTGCCCAGGTCAGCCCTATAGCATGCTGGAGAACAGTCCAGGGCAGAAAATCCATGGTACATATATCTTAAAATATATCTTAGATAGATGAAATATTCAGAAATTAAAAATATATCAAATAGTTACTAGTACTATATTACCCCTAATAGGGCGAACTGTTGCGCTTCTGTCGCTCATTTTTTACCGGCCCGGAGCCCCGGGGGCCGCGCGATGCGATTCTATTAATAGAGAGGGTGGTTCTGAGTGTTCTGAGTTCTCTGAGCACTCTGAGTGCTCCGTGTCTAATAGGGCGGAGGTCACCGGTGTTCAAAAAATTTTTGGCCGGGCCCTGAGTACCCCGACCTCTGTGTATAACCTAAATGAATATGAGACAATATTGACATTGAATATATATAATAAAATAATAAATATGGTGGATATTTGTCTTATGAAGCCACTAAAGAAGAGAGTAGAAGAATCGGTGAATTACTTGACTATGATAAACAGGACATTGACTGGTACATAAATAAAAACTACAAATAACATGAAGTATATCAAGACATTTGAGAGCTTTTTAAATGAAGCCATAAAGCTGCCTAAACCCAGTGAAGATTTTCGAAGTTATAAGTATAGTAGTGAACTGCTAGATAACAGAGACTATAATTTTACAAGTGGCGGTTTTAAGTATGTTTTGAGATTTGCGGCAAGTGCACCGCCAGGCCCATACAATTTATCAATGGATTTATATGTTAAGCTAAAACAGGGTGGCAAAACTGTACTTTCAACCGAACTGGTCGATAACCCAGAGGTCTTCGAACTCAACGATATAATTAAACAAGCACTTGATACTACGCTAAAAGACATGTGGAGTTCAGGCAAAGAAATATCTGGTTTAAAAATTGAATTTACAAGAGGTAGCAAACCACGAGAAAATAGACCTGACGGAAGAGCACGTGAGGATAAAAACACCAGAGCTATTATTTTTGGCAGAGCTATTAAAAAGACACTGGATGCCAATGGCATTAAGTATAGTGAGTCAAGTGAAGTGGTTGGCGACAAAGATGTGATAAGATATGAGTTCAATCCCATATATAAAAAATAAAAGAATATGAATCTTTTTAAAACATTTGAAAAATTTCTGGAAAGCCAAAATGTCACAGAAGTTGTAATATCTGGTAAAACTTCACCAAGGCTAGCAATATTCGACCTTGATGACACGTTAATTATTAGTGATGCCCGTATTAATGTCTTAGACAAAAACGGAAAAGTGATTAAGTCACTTACACCTTCTGAATTTAATGGCTATGTCCATGATCCGAAACATTCACTTTCTTTTTCAGAATTTGAAGATGCTGGAATATTAGGCAGGTCAAAATTTATAAATGAAATTCTTGAAAAGCTTCTGGTCTTTTATAAAGAGGGTACGCATGTTGCAATTGTTACAGCACGTTCTAGTTCAAAATTGATTCACGATTTTTTCTTAGATAAAGGCATTGATATTCATCCTGATTTGGTAATTGCTGTCAATGATCCAGCAAGTGGCCTCAGTGGTAACATTGCTGAACGCAAAAAGGCTGCTATACATGACCTTGTCAATCAGGGCTACAGGGACCTGATTTTCTTTGATGACGATTCTAAAAATCTAGAACTGGCAAGAGAAATTGAAGGTGAAAAAGACGTTAAGATAGAAACGGTAAAAGTCGAACACGGCGAAGTTAAAGCTAAATCTAAAAAATAAACTAATATGAAATACATTAAAACGTTTGAAAGCTTCTTAAATGAAAAAGCGCCAGAGACTGGCCTGATGTTTATACCAAAAACACAGGTTGGTGCAAATAAAATGAATACAGCACTACAGGGGTCTGGACTGTCTGCAGAATGGAATGCACGTGAAGGTTACTTCTTATTTCCAGAAGAAGAAGTAAATTATGATACTCTTGAAGTTGAAATACAAAAACTTGCTGACCAAAATGGAATTGACGGTCGCATAGAGGGTATCTTTGAAAACCAAAGTACTTCAAAAGACGATATAAAAAGCATTGAATATGTTGAAACTACACCAGGTAATAGATTATATAAACTAATAGTAAAATTAGCAAACGGTGAAGAAAAGAAACTCAGTTCAATTGGCAATCTAAATAAGGAATTTGGACTTGATATAGATGAATACTTAAACAGAGATTCAGCCGGTTTTGAAAAAGAGGTAAAGAATAAATACCCTGATATTGAAGTATTAACAAGCGAATTTGATGTTTCTTAAAAATGAAGTATATTAAAACGTTTGAGAGTTTTATAAACGAGTCAAATAAGTTTGAACTCTTTGTAGCAAATGACAACACATATTTAAAGTCAGGTGAAGTACATCTGGAGATACCTGAAAAAGAAGATGGCGCTATATTAATTGGGTCACGTGAAAAATTGGCAAAGATTTATTACTTAAAACCTGGCATAATGGTCGTTAAGGGCGGCGGCACTGAACAGGAGTTTACAAACATAGAAAAGCTGGTAACATGGTTAAATCAAAATAACTGGTCATATATAACAAAAGACGATAATGAGAGACCCGATAATTGAACATAACAGACAGCTGAGTATTAAGGCCTGGGTCGAACAAGGTAAGCGAACATTAAATGAATCTTTTAAAAACACGCCGATTGCTGCAGCAGGTTCCGGTATTGGTTCAGGCGGTGTAGTAGTTGGCCCAGGGCCAGATCCAGGCCCTGGGCCAGAGCCTCCGCCAGTGCCTGTTAGTGCCAATCTTATATTGTCTGTAGATATAGATACTGATCCATATACATTTGGGTTTGAAATTACAACCAGTACAGAGAAGGGTTTAACAGTAGTAGTAGACTGGAATGGTGTTGATATAACTACAGACCAGGTTGCAGCAGGTTCAACAAAACACATAATTAGTTATAATTATACATCAGCTGATATATTTACACCTGTAATTGTGTTCAGTGATGTAAGTGCAGTTGAGGGTTTATTTTTTGATTGGCCTGTAGATAACAGCGGATCAGGTCGTATTAATAATATCCTTAATAGCGATCTTGTAAATTTAACAGCATTAACTGAACTAAGTTTTACAGAAAACAGTATTCCGGAGTTAAACTTATCAGGTCTTAATTTACAGACTATTACTGTAAACGACGATTCTGCGCTTGGGACACTTATTGTTGAATCTTCAATCATAGGTGAATTGTCTGTGACATCTTGCAACGGTTTAAATAACTTTTCGTGCGGAGGTTCAGAGTTTACTGATAATCTGGTGATATCAAACTGCAAGGCTTTATCTTTTTTAAGTCTTGCAAGCATTAATATATTAAGAGGTTTAGATATATCTGAAAATGCTAATTTAGATAAAGTTGAATTACCTTCTGGAAATAATTTAGCCGGTGAAGGAATTATTATAACTACATATCATTCACCAATAACATCAGAAGACGTCGATTCATTAATACAGAACATTTTAAACTCTGGCATTCTTACAGGATCTTTAGATTTAAGAGGTAGTGGCGCACCAGGCGAGAAAGGATTGGTGGATATAGTTAAATTAAATGAACCTCCGCGCGAATGGACAGTTTTATATACTGTCTAGTTTTCTGCAAATTTCTTTATTAATCTAAATTTTTATTGTATATTTGCATGTGTTTAATAAACATTTCTTTATTATTACATATATTAATTACAATAACCTGTACCCTTGAAAAACTCGTATTATTCAAACTATTGGTAATTTACCGATAGTCCCTGATAGATAAGCAGGCTAGCTCCTATATAAAGGGGTAAGAGAATAAGGAGCAAATGGCCAGGTTGCGGAATGTTTTGAAGCGACTTCAAAACTTGGAAAACGCTAGACAAGTAACTCACTAAGTGCATTTTGCGCAAATGCTTCTATATTGAGTAAAAATCTACCAGACGTGGTGTAGGTTCGAATCCTACTCTGGTCACAAATAAACATTTTTAATAAACTAGTATAATTTTAAAATAATTAACATGAAAAATAACAGTCTTTCGGCAACAGGCCTTTCGCTTTCACAAGCGCAATCTATTAGCAATCTTTGTTTTCAGAGAGCAAAGCAAATTGAATCAACTTTATCGATAGTTAATAACTGCACAAAGGAGTTGAAACTGAATGATGAAAATTATATTGAAACTGCCGGCAATAGAATGCCTTCTAATGTAATAGACCTATTAACTCAAAAATCAAGATTACATGCCTGTCAGGCTTTTCTAATGGATAACATCAAGGCAAAAGACTCTTTGTTAAAAGACTTGCAAAACAAGAAATTTGTAACTGATTTAAAACAACCAGCTGAACCTGAGTTAGATCGCTTCACTGAAGCACTATTGGTTGATGAACAATGGGGCTGGTCGCAGCTTTCTATTGGCGAATATAATGAATATCTTGAAGCTGAGGCTTTTGCATCACATATTGGCCAGTTCATCCATAGAAATGGTAAGCTAGATGAATTACGCAAAGAATTACCTGATATCAAGACACTTGAGTGGATTAATATTAAAGACGGTGAGAAGACACCTCTTAAAATTACAATCCACCATACTGCACAGGAATTGCTTGATTTACACGAAGAGCTTTCAGCTATGCATCGTCAATATGAGCAGCGTGTAAATTACTTCAAAGCCAAGGTTAAAAATATGGTAACAGAAGAAAATGCACGTATCTCAAAAGAAAATTCTATTAAAATGGCTGAGACAAATAGTGCGAATAATATTCGTATAAAAGAATTTGAAAATGCGTATAAGTCTTATCAGGCTGAATTTCTTAAATTAAAACAAGACTTTGAAGAAGCTCGTCAAGTTGAAATTAAAAATATTGCATCACTGAGAATCCAGGTCGATCCAAGATTTCAAGCTATGATTGACGTGTTTTTATCTAAATAAAATAAAGGTGGTCCAGAATTAAGCATAAGCCTATATTCTGTACTTTTGTACCAAGTGGTTTGGTTTTTATAATACAGGATATTAATATTCGCCGCTTCATGTGGCCTACAAAAACAAACCGCTTCCTCACAAAATCTAAAAACTGAGATAGAACTCAAAGTTAGACAGGTTATCCCGTTGTGGAAAAATTGGCTAACAAAAAGAGACTTGGTTTTTGACTTTGCCTTTGAAGTGAGGAAGGTCTTTGGCTTAGATTTTGTTTTAGACTTTATCTATATGCCAAATCATTTGGTAACTTTATAATAACGGGATTGGTGAATTGGTATACACGGCTTACTAAAGCGTAAGTTGACATGCGAACATGTCGTCTAGAGTTCGAGTCTCTGGATCCCGTCGAGTGAGTTCTTTGAAATAAAAATAAAAATAAATTAGAAAAAATGGAAACAATTTCAACATTCGTTTTAGGTGCTCTTAGTGGCCTGTTCCTTATAGGGATAATCTACGCTTTTATAGGAGTGCTTAAGATTACACAGTCAGTACATCTTTTAAAAGATGAAGTAAAAAAGCTTAATATCATAAGAGACGAAGACCATCGATTTTTCGACGAAAGATTTACCGTAATAATTAATGATGCAGAGAAGACAGCTTCTGAATTATTTGCCGATACTTGCAGGCTCAGGGATGAACTAGCAGAAGAGGTGAACAAGGCACATCAATATATTGACAGTCGCCTAGACAAAAGCATACAGACTATATCCAATCGCATGGATGCTCTGTTTGTAAAGAAAGACGTTCAACAACAACTTAACTCGTAAAAACAAAAGAACTCACTCAATTCAGGTCTGGATATTATCCAGACCTTTTTTATGATATATACCAAAACCTTCTATGAAAAACTTTAAAAACTTTTCAGATTTTATTTTCGAGAAATACGACAGTTCTATTGAATCTGGCCTTAAAAAGAAAAGTGAAGAAACTGGTGCGCCGCTTGGCATTTTACGTAAAGTATTTGACAGGGGTATGGCGGCTTGGAAAAGTGGTCACAAACCTGGTACTGGACAAGAACAATGGGCATACGCCAGAGTAAATTCATTTGTACTTGGGAAAAAAGGTACTTGGGGAGGTGCAGACAAGGATCTTGCTAAAGAGGCACGAGAAAAAGGTTTTAATCCCAAATCTAAATAATGAGTTTAGTTAAATCATATAGCGACTGGTTATCTGAAGAGTCAAAAGATCCCTATTTTAAGGGTCTTAGTAAGTCTACAATTAGTGCAAAAAAGGCACAGATGAAAAAACAGGCCAAAATGCCCGATGACGATCCTGCTGCTTATAAAGAATTGCCAGGTGACACTAAAGGCAAAAGCGCTCTTAAGCCTTCGCCCACTACCGGTAAGTATCAAGAAGTATATGGAAAAAAGAAAAATGAAAATAACGGCGATACACCTAAATTATAATAACGATAAATATACTAAATAAATTTAAACAATGGCATACGTAAACTCATATCATTCATTTGCAAATACAATTAATGAAGCTGCTAAATACACTGAAGATAATAGAATAGGCACGCTTGCATTATACGGCCTTTGTCTAAGAGACCAAATTCATATTTTCCACTGGCAAACAGAAATTGGCGATATGCACAAAGCCCTTGGTGATTTTTATGATGCCTTTCTTTTAAGCTTTGATAATTTAATGGAAAGTATAATGGGTAAATATGGCCGTTTTAAAGTTAGCACACTTGGCATGCCTGTTACATTTCTTGATTTAAACCAGGTTAACCCCGATGAATTTGCCCAAACCTATGTTCAGGTTTTTGAAAATTACAAAACTACTGTGTTCAATAACGACACAGAGATTATTAATATAATCGAAGAGATAATTGCATCTATACATAAATTGCAATACCTTCTTACAATGTCTTAATCTTAAACGACATTTCTGCAACCTGACAAGCCAAAAACTGCAACAATCTTTTAATTGTCAGAATCATTACTTATATTTACTCTATAGCATTTAACAGGGCCTATAACTCATAATCAACATTAATTGAGTTGGTTCCAAACATGCTCTCATATATTTAAAAATGAAACTATTATTAGAAAAAGGTCAACATCTTTGGTTTACAAGCGATACGCATTATAATCATAGCAATATTTGCAGATCAACTACCAAGTGGGAGAATGCAGAAGATGTAACACGTGACTTTAAGTCACTGGACCACATGAACTCTGTAATCGTTGAATCAATTAATGATGCTGTCGGTGAAAATGATATACTAATACATCTTGGTGATTGGTCATTTGGTGGTTTTGAAAAAATAAAAGAGTTTAGAAATAAGATCGTGTGTAAAAATATACATCTTGTCCTAGGCAACCACGATCATCATATTGAAAGAAATAAAGATGATGTACGCAGGCTTTTTTCATCCGTACAGCACTATATTAATCTTGATGTCAGAAGGCCGAGTTCTTATAAAAAGGGTGAAATGGACCAGTATAATTTTATACTAATGCATTTTCCAATTGCCAGCTGGGACGGTATGAACAATAACGCAGTACACTTACATGGCCATGTTCATTTACCTGCTGCTAAGAGAATAGCAGCAGGTAAAGCAATGGATGTCGGAGTAGACGGCAATTACATGAAACCTATATCACTAGATGAAGTATTATCTTTAATGAAAAATAGGCCTATTGTAAAGCTTGCACTGCCTCAAGACCATCATGAGAAAAAATTATAAATTTAGTATAAATGGTTATAGATAGCAAAAAACCCTCAATGACGCAAAACCGCTGTTACCTGCTGGGCGGTTTATCAGTAGGAACTTTAAAAGAAACAAAATGAGTTTAGATGTTTATTTAACACGAAAAAAATGGATTAGCTACGATGCTGGCAAAACATTAACAGAAGAAGAAGAAACTGTTTACGATGCAAACATTACCCATAACTTAGGTAAAATGGCACGTGAAGCAGGAATTTATGAAGCACTTTGGCGACCAGAAGAAATTGGCAAAACAAAGGCGAGTGAAATAGTTGAATTGCTTGAAAAAGGATTAGCTGATTTAAAAGCAAGACCTGAACATTTTGAAAAATTCAACTCGCCTAACGTATGGGGAATGTATGAACATTTTGTTCCTTTTGTCGAAAAGTATTTAGAAGCCTGTAAAGAATATCCTGATGCTATTATCGGAGTGTCAAGGTAGCCTTGCAGGTAACGATTGGGTGTATGAGAAGGTTTGCTTTGATGAATTTTCAAATTACCACTACTGCTGATAGCAAACTTTCTTATACACCTTGTTATACACAGTACGGTTTATTAAGGTAGAATGTTGATTTGAAACACGAATAAAAACTTTTTAAAAATGTGCGGTGGAAAATTTAATTCTGAATATTTATATATACAAATAAACTTTAATATGAAAAAGGAACTTAAACATTTGAAAACATTTGAACAGAACACAGATAAAAACTTGAATATATCTGGTGTTATACAACGGAATTTGTTATTATCAAAATCTGATATTGAATACTTACGAAGTGTCGGATTTACACAAGATAATTCAAAAAATTCTGGTCTTTATTATTATGAAGATGATAATAAAACTAAGGTAATTGTACCACAAGAAGATGGTACATATAAATTAGAATTTTATGAATGGTGTGATGATGGTGATGGTAATTATTACGAAGATTTTGATAAGGAATATAGTAAAAAAGGACAAACATTACAACAATTTATAGAAGATTGGATTTAATTATGTTGTATAACGGTTGCAAATATATGTAGGTTTTTTGTAACAAATGCTTAAAATTTACGTATAACTTAATAAAAACTTACATATATTTGTTGTTATGTGTATGTATTTTAATTTTTTGTGCGTGGGAAATATTAACTTAAAAATAGAAATAAAATGGAAAAATTTATTGAAGTAAACGGAAACTGGTTGTTTAGTGATGAACATTTTTTATTGACTGAACGAGGTTGGCTAAAGGCAAAAGAACTACAAAATGGTGATAAAGTTATTGGGGTGAAAGGAGAATCGACAATAAAAAATATTATAGAATGTGGAGAACGACCAGATGCACCGATTATTGGTGAAACAGGTGCGGTGGGAAATTAAAATATTACACATAACGTGTTTGCGCTTGGCGCAGTGGTG
>Ga0247836_1004762_pt1 | contig 16533 bp, 13 predicted proteins | sample LaCruzMarch2015__4_FD_187116 | JGI IMG/M metagenome (GOLD analysis project Ga0247836, IMG submission 187116) | Freshwater microbial communities from meromictic Lake La Cruz, Castile-La Mancha, Spain - LaCruzMarch2015_14m | ecosystem: Environmental > Aquatic > Freshwater > Lake | place: Spain...
CACGGCCACGTGACCGCGTTAACGCTGGCCAACCGACCCACCACCGACGGCGATCTCGCCTTGTTTGCTGGCCTCCCATCCCTGGCAGCGCTCGAAGTCTGGGGGGCCGAGATTACCGACGGTGGAATGGAATCCATCGCCCGGATGGCGGCGCTCGAGAGCCTCGTGCTCGAGAACACCGACGTCACCGACGCCGGGGCCGAGCGGCTCGCCGAGCTTTCCCGGCTCAAGGTGTTGAATCTCCGGCGGTCGTCAAACATGGGCGACGCAGCGCTCGTGCCCGTGGCCAAGCTGGACGGGCTCGAGCAGTTGATCTTGCTCTACAACAACTTCACCGATGCCGGGCTGGCCCACCTCGCCCCGCTGGCCAAGCTCCGCGTGCTCGACCTGCGGGGCTGCGCTCTGATCGGAGACGTAGGGCTCGAGCACGTGGCCGGCCTGCAGAGCCTGGAGCGGGTGAAACTCCGCTGCCCGAGCATCACCGACGCGGGGCTCGCCCAGATCGCCACGCTCCCCAAACTCCGGGGCTTCGCCGCCGAGGACGGCCAGATCACCGACGACGGGCTAGCGCCGTTCGCGGGCCGGTCGGAGATTGACGAGATCAACTTGATGCGCACCTTCGTGGGCGACGCGGGGCTCGTCCACCTGGCCGGCATGGGCAAGCTGCGGCGGCTCGAGCTGCGGGGTACTCTCGTGGGAGACGAGGGGCTCGTGCACGTCGGCACGCTCACCAACCTCGTGCTCCTCGATCTAGCCGAGACGGCGGTTGGTGACGCGGGGGTGGCTCAGCTTGGCGGCTTGGGCAAACTCGCCACGCTCGATCTCTGGGACACGAAGATCACCGACGCGGGCCTGGACACAGTCGGGCGGCTGGGCGGGCTGGTGTCACTCAACCTGCAAAACACGGCCGTGGGCGATGCCGGCGTGGCGAAGCTCGCCGGGCTGGGGAAGCTCGAGCAGCTCACGCTCTCGGGCACGCAGGTGACCGACGCGGCACTTGGTTCGCTCACAAAACTGCCGCGGCTGAAGAAGCTTGCGATTGCCTTCACGGCCGTGGGTGACGACGCCCTGGCCGCGTTCGCCGCGGCCCGGCCCGACGTGGCCGTCGAGCGGTAGGCCGCCGCCCGACCCTGACGGTCGTCGCGGTGGCGCCGGCGGTTTGACGCGGCCTCGCTCCAGCGGTATCACGACGAGTTCTGGGCCCTCCCTTCAGGGCCCCTCGCCCCTCGCTTTTGCAGCCCGCTTTACGCCACCGACCACGGGAGCCCACACCATGTTTCTCGGCAAGATCTGGAATGCGTTCGCGGCCCAGATGAACAAGCTCGCCAACTTCTTCTGGACTGCCGACCCGATCGCCCAGCTCCAGTACGAATACGACAAGGCCGTCGACCAGATGAAGGAAGGCCGCGAGGGGCTCGAGCAGTATCGGGCCCTCGTCGAGCGGGTCACGCGGCAGGTCGAGGGCGACCGCCAGCACGTCGCCTCGCTCGAGGCCCGGATCAAGGCTTACCTCAAGGCCGGTGAGCGCGAAACGGCGGCCAAGTTCGCCCTCGAACTGCAGAAGGCCAAGAAGGAGCACGCCGAAAATCAGGGGCAGCTGAAGCTGCACGAGACGGCCTACAACAACAACGTCACGAAGGTGAAGCATGCCACCAAGAAGCTCGGCGACCTCAAGAACCGGATCAAGAAGTACGACGCCGAACTCAAGCTCTCCCGGGCCGAAGCCGAGCTCGCCAAGCTCGCCCAGAGTTTCAACTTCGACGTCACGACCGACTTCGGCCAGATTGAGGACGTGATCCAAGACAAGATCGGCCTCAACCGGGCGAAGGTCCGGGTGGCCGCCGACCTCTCGGGCGAGGGGCTGGAGGACATCCAGCGGGCCGAGGCGGTCGAGGAGGCGATGGCCGTCGACGCGCTCCGTGAGTTCGAGATCGAGATGGGCATGGTCACTCCCGAGACAGCCGGTGTGCAGGCCGACGACAAGGAGTTGGGCACGCAGCGGCTGGAGCAGACGGCCGGCTGAGGCCCGTCGGAGTTCGGTCTGCCGCCAGTGAGAAATACCCGTGACCACGTCTAGCACCCAGCCGCAGTCATCGTCCGCGCCGGCGTCGGCTGACTCGTTGCCGGCGGGCAACGGAGCCGGCGACGCATCATCGCCGGCGGTTCTCGGCGCGGGGGTGGCCGTGGCGACGGGATCGACGTCGTTGCCGGCCTGGTGTCCGGCCTGGGCCGAGCGGCTGGGCGACGCGTATCTCTCCGGCACGAGCTGCGTGTTCCTGCTGCACGGCAACGTCCGCGACCTGGTGCCCGTGGCGGCACCGGTGGCGACCGGCCGCCCAGATCCGGTCGAGGCCTGGGGCACCGTGCCCGAGTTTCTGTCACGCGAGCTGTTTGGCCGCTGGGACATCGTGCTCTCCTACGACGTGGGCAAGGGCCTGCGGCCCCTGGCCGGCCCTGATCCCGCCCGGCTGCGGACGATGGCCGAGTGGCTCACCGGGCGGCTGGGCAATGCCGCGCAGTGGCCCCGGGAGCCCGACGCCGCGATCGCCGCGATCGACGCGATCCTGGAGCGGAACCTGATCGATCCGCCCGAGCAGCGGAAGCGGATCGCCGTCTTGCTCGACTACGGCCAGTATCTGGTGCCGGCCGGCGAGGCGGGCTCCCGCAGCGGGGCGGCCCGGCTGGTGCGGGTGCTGGGCTGGGCCACCAATCCGCTCCTGCGGCGGGTGAACGTCGCGATCGTGCTCGTGGCCGACACGCTCTCCGAGGTCCATCCCCGGCTGGTGACAAGCGCCGCGGTAACGGCGATCGACGTGCCGATGCCCTCCGCCGCGGAGCGGGAGCGGTTCGCGCTGGCCACGGCGGCTGCTGCGGGCATGCCGGCCGCCCAGGACGACGCCGTGCGGCGGATGGCCGCCGTCTCGGGCGGGCTCACGCTCGAGAGCCTGCGGGGCGTGATCAAGCTCGCCGCCCGCGACGGCTCGGCCCCCGATGGCGCGGAGTTCGCCGCCCGCAAGAAGGACCTGATCGAGCGGAGTTGCCACGGCCTGGTCGAGTTCATCGAGCCCCGGCTGACGCTTGACGCCGTGGCCGGGCACGAGGCAGCCAAGAGCCGGCTGGAGTCCGACGCCCGGGCGATCCGCCGCGGCCAGTTCGAGAGCGCCCCGATGGGCTACTTGATCTGCGGCCCGGTGGGCACCGGCAAGAGCTTCATCGCGGAGTGTTATGCCGGCAGCGTGGGCATTCCCTGCGCCGTGCTCAAGAACTTCCGCAGCAAGTACGTGGGCGAGACGGAGGGCAACCTCGAGCACGCGTTGGGTGTGCTGCGAAGCCTAGGGCCGGTGGTGATCGTGGTGGACGAGGCCGACGCGGCGCTCGGCAATCGTGAGAGCACAGGCGACTCCGGCACCAGCGGCCGGGTGTTCTCGATGATCGCCCGCCAGATGGGCGACACCCGCTACCGCGGCAAGATCGTCTGGATGCTGCTCACGAGCCGGCCCGACAGGCTGCCGATCGACCTCAAGCGGCAGGGTCGGGCCGAGGTCCACATCCCGCTCTTCTATCCGCACGACCAGGCTGAGATGGAGGCGATGTTCACCGTGATGGCCAGGAAGGCCAAAGCGAAGCTCGCGCCGGGCCTACCGGGGCCGGTCGACCTCGACCTCGGCCTGTCAGGCGCCGACATCGAGAGCGTGGTGCTGGCCGCCCGGAGACGAGGCCTGGAGCGGGCGGCCGACGCGGGCCAGCCGCAGCCGGAGGAGATTTCGGCTGAAGACCTGCGGGCGGCGCTCGACGACTTCATGCCCTCGGCCCAAGGGCTCGAGAAGGAGCTCCAGGAGATCGTGGCCGTGCTCGAGTGCACGGAGAAGCGGTTTCTGCCCGAGCGTTGGCGGAAGGAGGTCGACGCCCCTGGCGGCCGCTCGCGGCTCCAGGAGCGGGCCGCCGCGATCCGCGAGGTCGTCAGTTCCTGACCAGCCACCATCGCCCCCTTTGTTTTGACGCCCCACGAAAACACCCCTTCCGGAGACGATCGCCATGTCAGCCATGTCCGCCAAGACCCCCTGGTTCGATGACCAGACCGAGGCCCCGCTGCTCGCAGAATATGCCCGCAAGCTCGATTCCTTCTGCGATGCCGTGGCCGACGGCCGCGTCACGACCGCCGAGCTCGAGGAGCAGGAGAAGCGGCTGGTCACGATCATGAAGGACCTCGAACCGCTGCTCTCTCCCGAGGCCCACGAAAAGGTCACCCAACTGCTCTGCGAGGTGACCGCCTACGATCTCATGCAGGCGATGCACCTGGCGGGCAAGACCCGCCCCAAGACCGTGTTTCGCGGCTGACCTCCCGACCCTGATCCATCACGTTCCCCAGACTCTCTCCACAGCATCTCAAAAGGTGACCGATGTCCGGACAACCCAAGGCTTCTTTCTGGGTGGTGGTGTGGCTGGTGATCCTCGGCCTAGCCGGCTTCGCGGCCTGGAAAGCGGGCATCTTCGACCAGTTTGGCGGCGGGCCGCGCGGCCCGAGGCCCGTGGCCGGTGGGGGCGGGCAGGGCGGCGACGAACAGGCGGGGGGCGCGCCGGTGAACGGCGGGCCGGCGGGCGAGGTCCTGGCCACAGAGGCCCCCGACGAGTCGGTGCCCACAACGGTGCAGGAGTATTCGTTCAAGCCGGTCGAGCGGCTCCCGCCGGTGACGGGCATCGCCGGTTACAAGCCGCTCCAGGACGACACCGTTCGGTTCGCGCTCAACGTCTGGGCTGGCTGGGCTCCGATCATCTACGCCAACCAGGGCTTCAAGCCGGGCAAGGTCTGGCAGGCCCCGGACGGCAAGCCCTTCAAGCTGGAACTCGTGCTGATCGACAATCCGGTCACCATGCGCGACGCCTACGCGGCAGGTGAGGTGCAGATCGGCTGGGCCACGCTCGACATGGTCCCGCTGTTCCTCGAGGGCCTCGTCGATCGCACCGGCGCGCCCAAAGACTCGCGGGCGATGCCGCGGATTTACCAGCAGGTCGACTTCTCGAATGGGGGCGACGGGATCGTGGTCCGCGACACGATCAAGACAGTGCGCGACCTGGCCGGCAAGAAACTCGTGATGGCGCAAAACTCCCCCAGTCAGTTCTTCGCCCTCAACATGCTGGTGGCGGGCGGCCTGCAGCCCGCCGATGTCGAACTTGTCTACACCGATGACGCGTTTCAGGCGGCGGCGGCCTTCAACGCCGACAAGTCGCTCGCCGGCTGCGTCTCCTGGGCTCCCGACATCTACAACCTCGAGAAGGCCAAGGGCAACCGGATGCTCGTCACCACCGCCACGGCCAACCGCCTGATCGCCGACGTCTGGTTCGCCCGGGCCGACTTCGCCCAGGACCATCCCGACAAGGTCGAGGCGATCGTGCGGGGCATCTTCGATGCGATCAACGACCTCAAGGCGGAGGCCGCCAAGGCGAAGGTCGCCGAGCTGATGGCCGAGGGGTTCAACATCCCTGCCACCGACACCCTCGGCATGCTGGCCGATGCCCACTCCACCAACTGGGCCGAGAACTATCAGTTCTTTATCAACCGCAACAACCCCGCCAACTTCGAGCGGATCTGGAAACAGGCCTACCGCTTGTACCGCAACGTGGGGGCGATCACCAATCCGCCGGTGCCGTTCGACCGGGTGATGGACTTCTCCCTGATCCAGAAGCTGGGCAAGGAGCCGAAGTACGGGGACAGCAAGGACGAGTACGCCCGCACGTTGGCTCCCAAGTCGCTGTCGGCGATCCGGGCCGAGAACGAGGAGATCCTCACCAACACGGTGGTGGTGCACTTCTTCCCCAACAGCGCCGACCTCCGCAAGAAGATCACCCGCAAGATTGACGGCCGGGATACCGAAGAGCCCTACGACGCGTCGGTCGATCTCGTGCTCGGCGAGGTGGCGACCCTGGCGCAGCAGTTCGGCAACGCGCGGATCGTGATCGAAGGCCACACCGACGCCTCGATGCAGGGCAAGGTGCCCGCCGACATGGTCAAGCAGTTGTCGCTGGAGCGGGCCGGGGCGGTGCGCGGCGAACTGATCGAGCAGTTCAAGTTTGATGCCAGCCGGTTCGCGGTCGACGGCCTGGGGTGGGACCGGCCGGCCGACATGGAGCGGCCCGACGAGCACTCGCTGAACCGGCGGGTCGAGATCAAGGTTTACTCCGCGGAACAGGAGTGACCCATCGTGGCCGACGCGACCGCCGCCGGGAAATCGGCCGCCGAATCCCTGGGGCCAACCCCGCGGCCCGCGGCCCCGCTCCGCGGCACGCTCCCGGCCGAGACCGGTTTTCTCTGGGGCGCCGCGGCGATCGCGGTCGTGCTCGGGGCCTGGTGGTTCGTCACGGCTCCGCTGTTTCCGGTGCCGGTCGTCGCCACCGCGGAGCCGCCCGCCGAGCGCGAGTACGTGCCGCTGGTGAGCCCGGTGATGCTGCCCGGGCCGGGCAAGGTCTTCGAGGCGTTGCCCCGGGTTTTCACCGAGCGGAAACTCATCCCCAACACGCTCGTGACGCTCAAGCGGGTCATCCTCGGCTTCGGCCTGGCCGCGGCGATCGGAGTGCCGGTGGGCGTGGCGGCGGCCTGCTTTCCGGCGGTGCGGGCCTTCTTCTATCCGGTGACCATCTTCGGTCGCAACATCCCGGTGGCCGCGCTGATCCCGCTGACCTTCTTCCTGTTCGGGATCGGCGAGTTTCAAAAGGTGATGTTCCTGTTCATCGCGAGCGTGGCCTTCGTGATCAGCGACGCGACGGCCGCAGTGCTCGAAGTGCCGCAGCGCTACGTGGACACCGCCCTGACGCTCGGGGCCTCGCGGCTGCAGATCATCCTCAAGGTGCTCGCGCCGCTGGCGGCGCCGGTGATCTTCAACTCGCTGCGGCTGCTCTTCGGCCTGGCCTTCGGGTACGTGATGCTGGCCGAGAGCGTGAAGTTCGGCAGCGACTCCGGCGGGCTGGGCGACCTGATCAACATTTCCCAGCGGCGTGGTGATCGGGAGCCGATCCTGATCGTGCTGATCCTGATCCCGCTGCTCGCCTACGCGATCGACCGGGCCCTGTGGTGGCTGCAGTGCGATCTGTTTCCCTACCGGTATGGCGGCAAGGGGCGGCTGCGGCGTTTGCTGCACCGCCTCCTCCATCCGCCGACCACGGAGTTTCGCCCATGACCGCGGAGCACCAGCCAGACGCGGCGGCGACCGCGGCTCCCGGCGGCCATTCCCCGGGCCGGCCGGCCGCCGTGGAGTTTCGGGGCGTCACCAAGATTTTCGGTCAGGGCACGGCCCGCGAGTATCTGGCGATCCAGGACGTCAGTTTCACGATCCCGGACCTGCCGGACCACGGCGAGTTCGCCTCGTTCCTGGGGCCGAGCGGCTGCGGCAAGAGCACGGTGCTCCGCTTGGTTGCCGGGCTCGAGCCGCAGCATCCGCCGATGAGTGGCACGGTGACGGTGCTTGGTCGCGAGGTCGTGGGGCCGGGTGCCGATCGGGGCATGGTGTTTCAGGACTACACGAGCTTCGACAACCGCACGGTGCTCGACAACGTGGTCTTCGGGCTCGAATGCCGGGGCGTGCCGCGGCGGAAGCGGGAGGCGGAGGGCCGCGATTGGATCGAGCGGGTCGGCCTCGACCCGGTCCAGGATGCCGACAAGTATCCGCACGAGCTCTCCGGCGGGATGCGGCAGCGGGTGGCGATCGCCCGCACGCTGATCCTGCGGCCGCGGGTGATCCTGATGGACGAGCCCTTCGGCGCTCTCGATCCGGCCACGCGGCTCGACATGCAGGATCTGCTGGTCAAGCTATGGCGGGAGGTGCAGGCGACCGTGCTGTTTGTGACGCATTCGGTGGAGGAGGCCGTCTACCTGGGTGACCGGGTGTATTTGATGGACACGACCCCGGGGCGGATCGCCGAGGAGATCATCCTGCCAGCCGCTTCAGCCCCAGCCCGCGAGGCACAGTCTGAGCCGTGGTTCAGCGATCAGGTGTTACGGATTCACCAGCGGATAGAACAGATCGAGGCGACGGCCAAGCCGTTGCCGGAGCGCTGAAGATCGGGAGCCGCCGAGGCGTCGTGACGATGTTCGAACGAACCGGCCACTACCTGCGAGCCGCCTTCAGCTACCACTGGAACCTGCTCTTCGTCGGGGCGGGGGCAGCGGTGGCCATGATCAGCGGCCGCCCCGACGTGGTCGTGCCGCTGGTGGTGGCCGGCGAGGTGCTCTATCTCGCGAGCATGTATGCCAACGACCGGTTTCGGGCGGCCGTCGATGCGGGTGATGCCAAGACCCGGCGCCAGGCCGAGACCGCCGACACCCGGGCGGCCTACGACCGGATCCGCGCCCAACTGCCGCCCCAGCTGCTCCGGCGGTTTGACCAGCTGCGGGCCCACTGCCAGAAACTAACCGAGCTGGCCGGCAGCATGCGCGGCCCGGGCGCGACTGGCGTCGACCGCGGTGCAGCCGAATCGCTCGAGCGGCTGCTCTGGGGCCACCTGCGGATGATTTGGAACGCCGCCAAGCTCTCCGAGTTTCTTGACCACACCGACGATGCGTCGCTCCGCGAGCAGATCGAGGGGCTGGAGCGACGGCTGGCCGCGCTGCCGGCGGAAGGCGGCCCCGCGGCGCTGCGGACCGCCGTCACGGATAGCCTCCAGACCACCCGCGAGCGGCTGGCCAACATCGACGCGGCCCGCGGCAAGCTGGACGTGGTGGCGGCGGAGATCGAGCGGCTGGAGGCCAAGATCGCGGCGCTCGCGGAGGGCGCGGTGGCCCGGCGGGATGTCAGCGAGATCGCCCAGCGGGTCGACGAGGTGGCCGAGGGGATGCGGCGGACCGACGAGACCATGCGGCAACTGCAACTGCCGCCAGATTTCGAGGAGCTCGACGAGCCGCCGCAACTGCTTCGCGAGCAGGCGTGAACGCCAACTGAGTGCCCAGGGGATGGTGCGGAGTGAGCTTGCTGGCCTGTGACCACCATGCCCGTGGGCAGGGCCAGGATCCTCCTCCGGGCGTGCGTTCGCGGGCGTGATCGTGCCGGATGCCCGGCAGCCGTCAGCGATCTCCCTCGTAGCGGCGACTCGGCCGGCAGACGATGTAGGTGCCGAGGCCGATGAACAGGGTCAGGAGGGCGTAGGCGAGGACGTATTTGGTCATGCGTGCGGCCAGGGTGAGGCGGCGGTAGGATTTCAGCGGCGAGCCCGCTGAACTCCCGCACCCCCGAAAGCCTACCGCGCATGGCCACGAAGTCGAAACGTCCCGCCGCCAGTCCTAGCGTGAAGCTCCCGGCCGTCGATCTCAAGACCCGCAGGTTGATCATCGGGCTGGCCGACGAGGTGGCGGCCGCCGCCGAGAAGCGGCGTGACCCCTGGCTCGACATCCCCACCCGCAGCCTGGCGAACGTCCGGTTCAACAAGGCCCGCAAGATCATCGAGATGGGGGGGCAGAAAAACCGCCGCCAGTTGTTCAACCTCGCGCAGGCCAAGAGCTACATGCAGACCCTGCTGGTGGCGACCGGCTGCAAGCAGCTGATCGAGCAACAGAAGACCACCAGTATCCGAGGCCTGTACTACCTCCTCAAGCACACGATCGAGGGCACCCGCGAGGAGACCTTCACCACGCAGGAGGAGTGCGACCCGATCATCGAAGACCTGGAGGTCACGCTCGAGAGCCTGCGGGAGGAGCTGCACGTCTACGCGAGCAATCGCGGCGGCATGGTGGGGCCGATCACGCTGATCGACTCGGGTGACGAGATCGACTGCGCCCGGATGGGATCCGGGGGCTATTCGATCCCCTCGATCGTCGAGGCCGACGTGATCAAGTTCAAGTCGTGTGACGCGAAGTTCATTCTCCACGTCGAGAAAGACACCGTCTGGCGGCGGTTCAACGAGGATAAGTTCTGGCGGAAGCACGGCTGCCTGCTGACCCATGGCGGTGGCCAGCCGCCCCGGGGCGTGCGCCGGATGCTCTACCGGCTGCACCACGAACTCAAGCTGCCGGTCTACTGCCTGCTCGACAATGATCCCTGGGGCTACTACATCTACTCGGTGCTCAAGCAGGGCTCGATCAATCTCGCCTACGAGTCGAAGCGGATGGCGATCCCCGAGGCCCGGTTTCTCGGCCTCCGCAGCCGAGACTATGGCCGCTGCCAGCTCTCGCAGAGCGTGCAGATCGCGCTCTCCGACACCGATATCAAGCGGGCCAAGCAGATCGCGGCCTACCCCTGGTTCGCCGGCAAGAAGGCGTGGCAGAAGGAGATTGCCACGATGCTCTCCAACGGCTTCAAGCTCGAGGTCGAGTCGCTGATCTCGAAAGACATCAGCTACGTCACCGAAACCTATACGCCCGAACGGTTGGCGGACTCGGATTGGTTGGATTGACCATCCGCGCGGGCATCTGGACAGACGAGGCCGAGCCGGTGCGTCACCTGAATCGGAGGCGCTCTCTCTAGCTAATCACTTCGTTGGCCCTGCCAACGGCACGGCGGAAGAAATGCGGGGCCGGAATCCTGGTCGACTCCGGCTGGCGGGCCGCTGCGGAGCTGACCCCGAAGAACTCGGCGATCCGGCCCACCACCGTGCGCTGCTCGTCGGCCCGCAGTTCGGGGAAGATCGGCAGGGCAAGCGACTCCTCGGCCGCTTGCTCGGTGATCGGCAGGTCGCCCTTGTGCCAGCCGAGGTGGACGAAGCATTTTTGCAGGTGGAGCGGGACCGGGTAGTAAATCTCCGTGCCCACGTGGCAGCTCGCCAGGTGCTTGCGAAGTTCGTCCCGGCGTCCGCCCGCGATCCGGATCACATACTGGTTCCAGACGTGCCGGCCGCGGGGCTCGTCGGTCGGCACCGTGACATGCTCAGCCAGACCGGAGGTGGCGAACAGTTCCCCATAGCGAGCGGCGTTCTCCTGCCGCTGCGTGGTCCAGGTGTCGAGATGGGGCAGCTTAACCCGCAGGATCGCCGCTTGAATCGAGTCGAGCCGGCTGTTGATTCCGATCAGGTCGTGGTAGTAGCGCGGCTCCATGCCGTGCACCCGCAGCAGGCGAAGCGCGGCCGCGAGATCATCGCGGGTGGTCGTCAGGAAGCCCCCGTCGCCGGCCCCGCCCAGGTTCTTGGTCGGATAGAAGCTGAAGCAGCCAATGTCACCCAGGGCGCCAGAGCAGCGGCCGTGCCAGGTGGAGAGGATCGACTGAGCGGCATCTTCGACCAGGGGCACGCCGGCCTCGGCCGCGATCGGCAGGAGGGCGTCCATGTCGGCCGTCCGGCCGAACAGGTGGACGGGAATGATCGCCCGGCAGCGGCGGCTCACCTTGCGACGGACGTCGGCGGGATCGACGAGGAAGGTGACCGGGTCGATGTCCGCGAAGATCGGCGTGGCCCCGAGCCGGGTCACGGCGCTGGCGGTGGCGAAGAAGGTGTAGCTCGGCAGCACCACCTCGTCTCCCGGGCCGACCCCGAGAGCCATCAGCGCCAGGAGCAACGCATCGCTGCCCGACGCGCAGCTGATCGCGTGGGGCACGTCGAGGGCCTGGGCGAGTTCGGTCTCGAGCTCGGTCACATCGGGTCCGAGTATAAACCGACCGGAATCGCAGACCCGGGTAATCGCGGCCTGGATGTCGTCACGGAGGACGGCATACTGGCGATCAAGTGCCAGCAGCGGGACGGCGGGCAGGAGGTCGGAAGCCGGGGTCGTTGTCACGTGTCGTGTGCCGCTGCTCATGATGTCGCCTGAATCTCCACTGCCTGATGTTTCTCGGACGCGCGGGCCGCGTCATCCGTCGAAACGTTTCAATCGTCATGACCGCCCCGTCCGCTCCAATGCAAAGCGTGGCGGTCATCGAACGAGCCCGCCCCGGCGAACGCGGGGAGGGGTCAGGGAAATAGGCCGTGGCAAGCACGGGCGTCAAGGGCAGGGGGCGAGGGGTGACGGGGCAAGGCCGGTGATTTGGCAGGCATTCTTTGGGAGATCGTCGGGGAAGGGGGGAATTCGCCGGCTGCGGCGGGTCGGTGAAGTCCTCCCTGTTTGACAGCGTTCCCGCAGCCACCCTAGATTCCGGGTCTTGAGGATCAGCGTTTTGAGGTGCGGTGGCACGGATTCCGGTCGGCCCCGAGTGGCGGACGGCCCGGAGAACCGCGGAGGAGAGTCGGCTGGCCCGGGCGCAGCGGTGCGCCGGGACGGCGATGCGGATGGGATCCACGGCGATCACCCCTGTCATTGATCTCGGACTGCTAGCCCGGCGCTTGGGCCTTCGCGCCGCCGGTGTGCAGGCGACCGTCGGCCTGCTTGACGCAGGCAACACGATCCCGTTCGTCGCCCGCTACCGCCGTGACCAGACCGGCGGGCTCGACGAGGAGGCGATCCGCCACATCCAACAAGGGGTGGCACGGGCCCGGCAACTGACCGACCGGAAGGCTACGATCCTGCGCACGATCCAAGGGCAGTCGAAGCTGGTGCCGGAACTCGAGGCGGCGATTGTCGCCGCGGAGAGTTCGAAGCAGTTGGAAGACATCTATCTGCCCTATAAGCCGCGGAAGCTGTCACTCGCGGAGGTGGCCCGGCAGCGGCGGCTCGAGCCGCTGGCACGCGAAATCCTGGCGGCCGACCCGGCCGCCAGCGACCTTGACAAGCGGGCGGCGGATTTTGTCGACGTTGATGCGGCGGTGGCCACGCCCGCTGACGCGCTGCTCGGAGTCGGGCACATCATCGCTGATGAGTGCAGCGAGCGGGCCGATCTGCGGCAGCGACTGCGGGCGATCCTTCATCGAACCGGCCGGCTTCGCAGCCAGCGGGTTGAGACCGAGGGTAAGGCGCTCTCCAAAGACGAGAAGCACTTCCGCGACTACTTCGACTACGGTGAGCGACTCGACCGTGTGCCAGCCCATCGTCTGCTGGCAATCAATCGCGGTGAGCGGGCCAAACTGCTGCGGGTCAGGGTCGAAGCCCCCGCGGAGGAACTCCAGGCGGCGGCCGAGGCGATCCTCGTGCCAGCCGAGCATCCCCACGCTGATTTTCTCCGGGGCTGTGCTCGCGACGCGCTGACGCGGCTGGTGCTCCCGAGCCTGGAGCGGGAGATTCGCCGCGAGATGACCGACGGCTGCGAGGCTCACGCCGTCGAGGTCTTCGCCCGCAATCTCCGCAACCTGCTGCTCCAGCCGCCGGTCCGCGGTCGCCGGGTGTTGGCGCTCGACCCGGGCTTCAAAAGCGGCTGCAAGGCGGTGGTGATCGACGAGTGCGGCACCCCCCTGGCCCATGACGTGCTCCATGTGGTCGGCGGCCAGGAGAAACGCGAGGCGGCCGGCCGGCGGATCGTGGAACTCGTTCAGACCCAGGCCTGCGGCCTGATCGCAATCGGCAATGGTGCCGCAGCTCGGGAGACGGAGGCCCTGGTGGCGGAGCTGGTGGCTGGCGAGCTGGCCCCACTCGACGTCGGCTACTCGATCGTCAACGAGGCCGGGGCGAGCGTCTACTCGACGAGCCCCTACGGACGGGAGGAGCTGCCGGGCCACGAGGCCGCGATCCGCAGCGCGATCTCGATCGGTCGTCGGCTCCAGGATCCGCTCTCCGAACTGGTCAAGATCGAGCCGGCCAACATCGGCGTCGGCCTATACCAGCACGACGTCAAGGCGCGGCACCTGCGGGATTCGCTGGAGTCGGTCGTCGAGAGCTGTGTGAACTACGTCGGCGTCGACGTCAACACCGCCAGCCCCGCACTGCTGCGGCGGGTTTCGGGCCTCAACCAGGCGACGGCCAAGAACCTCCACGAGTGGCGGACGACGCACGGCCCGTTCCGGTCGCGGAAGCAGTTCCTCGAGGTGCCGGGCTTCGGCGAGGCGGCCTACGTGCAGGCGGTTGGATTCCTCAAGATCACCGACGGGGTCGACCCGCTCGACGCGACCTGGATTCACCCCGAGAGCTACGAAGTCGCCACGAAGGTGCTCGAGCGGCTCGGGGGAAGCCCCGGCGACCTCGTTTCCCGTCCGCAGGCCGAGCCACTGGCGGAGCGGACGGCCGCAGTCGATCTCGACGCGCTCGCGGCCGAACTGGGGGTGGGCCGGCTGCTCCTGGCCGACATTCTCGAGCAACTCAAGCGTCCGGGCCGCGACCCGCGCGAAGATCTGCCCCTGCCGTTTTTCAAGAAGGGGGTGCTCAAGCTCGAAGATCTCGAACTGGGCATGGAACTCCACGGCGCGGTGCTCAACGTGGTCGACTTCGGGGCCTTTGTCGACATTGGTCTGCACGACAGCGGCTTGGTGCACATCAGTCAGCTTTCCAGTCGCTACGTCCGCGATCCGCACGATGTGGTGAGCGTTGGTGAAATCGTGCGGGTCTGGGTGCTGGAACTCGACAAGGCCCGCCGCCGCGTCGCCCTGACGATGATCTCGCCCGTCGAGCGGGCGCGACAGCAGGCGGCTACTGAGCAGCGGAAGCAGGGGCGGGGTCAGGGCCAGGGGCAAGGGCAAGGTGGCCGACGGCGCCGCGAGGGCGCGCCCAGCCAAGCGGGTGGTCCTGCGCCGGCCGGCGGCCCCGCCGAAGCCGGTGGGCAGAGGCCGGCCGGTCAGACGCGGCCCGCGGTGGCCCGGCCGGCGACAGGAGCGGGCACTCCGCCTGCGGGTGTTCGTGGCGGAGGCTCACGGCCGCCCCAGCGGCGCGGCGGCCGCGACGAGCGGCAGCCGCGGGAATCTCGGCCACGGGTCTACGAGGCCAAGCAGAAGCGAGAACAGAAGCCGCTCACGGATGCGATGCGTAAGGGCCGCGAGCCGCTGCGGACCTTCGGCGACCTGAAGCAGTTTCTGTCGCGCGCCGAGGAGCCGCCAGCCGAGGAGCCACAAGCTGAGGCGGCACCGCCACCAGCCGAGCCCCCGGCCGAGCCAGGCGCTACCGCCACCGAGTGACGGCTGGAAGCGGCATGCCGCGGACCACGCTCCGGCCCGGCTGGAACGCGTCGATCAACGCATCGCGGGCCACCCCAGGCACGAACACGGCCGCCCAGAGGTGCGGCCGCCGGGCGGAGGCCCAGCAAGGCGGCACGGCCCAAGGATGGCCGGGCAGCCGTGAAGTTGGCCTAGCGTTCCCGGAACGTGATTCGTCCCTTGGTGAGGTCGTAGGGCGAGAGTTCGACCTTCACCTTGTCACCCGGCACGATCCGGATGAAGTTTTTCCGCATGCGACCGGCCACGTGGGCATTGACGATGTGGCCGCCGGCGATCTGGACGCGAAACCGCGTGTTGGCCAAGGCCTGCGTGACAACGCCTTCGACCTCCAGTGCCTCTTCTTTTTCCGCCATGGGGGTTCCGGGGGGGTGCCTGTTCCGTAAGCAGCAACTGTAGCCCGCCCGGCGCGGGGCGTCCAGCGAGCCGCGCAGTCCCCGGTTGCGTGGCCGCGGTGCCGCTAGGCGTCGTCGCCCGCGGCCGGGGCGCCACCGCCGGCCTTCCAGCGGAGGTAGGCGTCGAGAAAGCCGTCGATGTTCCCATCGAGGACGCTCTGAAAGCTGCCGACGTAGTGGCCTGTCCGCTGGTCCTTGACCCGCTGGTCGGGGTGGAGGAAGTAGTTGCGGATCTGGGAGCCGAAGCCGGTCTTGGGCCGCTCCTTGTAGCGAGCCGTCTGCTCGGCCTCCCGCTGCTCTTCCTGAAGCCGCGCAATCCGGGCCCGGAGCATTTTGATCGCCGTGGCCCGATTCTTGTGCTGGCTGCGTTCGCTCTGGCACTGCACCACGATGCCCGTGGGAAAGTGTGTCAGGCGGATGGCACTCGAGGTCTTGTTGACGTGCTGGCCGCCGGCACCGCTGGCCCGGAACACGTCCTCACGGATGTCTTCGTCATTGAGTTCGACCTCCGTGTTGTCGTCGGCGATCTCCGGGGAGACGTCGACGGCCGCGAAGCTGGTCTGTCGTTTACCCTCCGAGTTGAAGGGGCTGATGCGGACGAGCCGGTGAATGCCCGTCTCTCCCTTCAGGTAGCCGTAGGCCCGGGGACCGCGGATGGCGACCGTAGCGCTCTGGATGCCGGCCACTTCGTCATCCTGCCGGTCGAGCAGTTCGACCGAACAGTCGTGCTTGTTGGCCCAGGCGGAGTACATCCGCAGCAGCATCTCCGCCCAGTCGTTGGCGTCGGTGCCGCCGTCGCGGGCGTTGATCGAGACCAGTGCGTCACTCGAGTCGTGCGGGCCGGAGAGGAGCGATGCCAACTCGAGAGCGTCGACCAGCGTCTCGAGCCGCGTTGTCTCGGCTGCCAGGTCGGCCTCGAGCGACTCATCCTCACGGGTCAGTTCGGTCAACGCCTCGAGATCATTGCCGACGGCCAACGCCTCATCCAGCGGCTTGAGGATCGAGTTGACCACCTTGAGTTCGGCGACAGTGCGCTGCGCCTTCTCAGAGTTACTCCAGAAGTCGGCCCCCGCCATCGCCGCCTCGAGCCGGGCTGCGGATTGCTTGCGTCCATCCCAGTCAAAGAGAGTCCCGCAGCAGAAGCAGGCGGGCCCGGATGGCGTCGGAGCGGTGGTAAAGAGCGGTATCCATTGTCAGAGTTTACGCCGCTGAGCCGTCG
>Ga0247836_1004763_pt1 | contig 16532 bp, 11 predicted proteins | sample LaCruzMarch2015__4_FD_187116 | JGI IMG/M metagenome (GOLD analysis project Ga0247836, IMG submission 187116) | Freshwater microbial communities from meromictic Lake La Cruz, Castile-La Mancha, Spain - LaCruzMarch2015_14m | ecosystem: Environmental > Aquatic > Freshwater > Lake | place: Spain...
CTTTTATGCATGGGATGGGCAAAGTTTAACCGCTATTGTGACCTTCACTATTTTACTGTTTTATAACTATATGTCGCTAAATAAGCTAATAGCCAAGATCAATAACATCGATGATATGGAAATTTCTCTTGTAAAAATTGAAGAATATCTCAGTAACTAATAAAAAGATAACTCATATATGAAGGTTAGTAAATCAACTAATCGATAGGTGGCAGTTTAAGTAAAAAAAGCTTCATTCGACTGGGGGCATGCCCATGATAGCAATTAAAAAGATTAAAATGATTGCATCGAGGTAATTCGATTTAGTCTTGAGGATATCAATATGACTGTTTAAAAAGGGTAGTTTATTGCTTTAGTTGGGGAATTCGGATCAGGGAAAACATCTATACTCAGTGCTATATTAGGGGAAATGAACTGTTTGAAAGGAAATGTAGCTATTAATGGAACTGTAGCCTATGCCGACCAAAATCCTTGGATTCTCAACGATACAGTAAAAAATAATATTCTCTTCGGAGAACCTTTCAATTAGAGCAGATACCAAACTGCACTTTACCATTCCCGCCTTGAAACTGATCTTACTTTATTAACAAAAGGTGATGCAACTGTAATCGGTTAGAGAGGATCCACACTTTCAGGTGGACAGAGAGCTCGTATCTCTTTGGCTCGAGCACTCTACAAGAATGCAGATATTTATCTATTGGACGACGTCTTGAGTGCTTTGGATGCTCAAGTTACAGCCAAAATCTTTAAGGAGACCTTAGCAGGACATTTAAAAGGCAAAACTATTATTTTGGCAACCCATCTTTTAAATTACCTGAACCTTGTTAACGCTGTTTACTTTATACATAATGGACGAATTACCGAGGTGATAGATAAAGATATTGAGTAAGCAAAAAATTTAATAATAAAAAGAAAGTATTCTAATCAGTTAGATCCACATAAATCTTATGAATAACTAATGTCTCAGCATTAATCACAAGCTTAGCTATAAAGTGAGGCACTAGAAAACAAAAGCGATGCTGATGATGAAATCTAATAAGAAGAAGAGGTTGATCAATTCGATCTTCTCATCATATTCATCAATCAGAGAGGGGGTAAACTCTATTTACTTTTTGTTGCCGTGTTTATGGCACTTCTTATTTTAGGAAATATCGAATCTTTCAAATGGCTGAACGCTTGGATGAATGCTCCAAACAATAATGAACTGCATTATTATATTGTTTTTGCATTGATACTAGCTGCTAGCTTGATAGTTTTGATAGTTCACTCCCTCATCTAGCATAGCTCAGAAGTATTTCTTACTCTTCATAACAAAATGATCAAAAAATTATTGACAGCACACATGCTTTATTTCTAAACAACCTCTTCATCAAAGATTATCAACAAGTTGTCTAACGATTTGAAGAGAGTCGATAATTAAATTCTTCCCAAATTTAGAAATCTTGTTGTCTATATTAGTATCGCTGTATCTTTTATCTTCAATGTTCTCTACAGTTATATTAGTCGCAAGCAATATCTCCTCTCAATTTTGATCGTTGTCACTATCATCATGATTACCTATTGCTATTTTTACTTTATGATCTCTTTGAAAAAGATACATAGGCTTGATCAAAATACTCAGATACCTATATTTGGTTGCTTCTCTGAAACTCTTTCAGGATCAATGACTATTAGGGCCTATAATAAAGAGAAGTTCATGCAAGACAAGATTAGAGACCATATTTAAAAGTATAGAAAAGTGGCTAATGTTAAAGCAGGTGTTGATGCATACTTTAATTCTGTAATTTCTTCATTAACAGCTTTAATGACAGTTATTATTTTCATCAAAATTTTAATCTTCAAAGAACAATAGTCTGTAGATTTCTTCCTTATCTATAATATGTTTTCCTTTGAAAAAACAATTAACACTATGCACCTATTTTTATCTTAGTTTATGGCAAACCTAAAATATCTTGGCTATTGTAACTAAATTATTGATTTACCGCAAGAGTAAGGGTACACGTTAATCCCAAAGCGAGATAATGACTTCGATTTTCGGAAGGAAGTCGATTCAACCTGGATTTCGCGCGGATAAATCGACTTCAAATAGTTCTCAGTGCGCTATCGGCCGTAGTTAGAGGATGTACTCAAGGGACTCACCCTCAACATCCGACCCGGAGAGAAGATCGGAGTCGTGGGTCGCACGGGCAGCGGCAAGTCCACCACCATAATGAGTCTGCTCCGCCTGCTGCAGACCCACAGCGGGGCAATCACCATCGACGGGGCCGACATTTACGCACGCGATCTGCAGTCGCTGCGCGCGGGGTTCAGCGTGATTCTGCAGGAGCACTTCCTCTTCAGCGGAACTGTGCGCGAGGTAACCCTTTCCCTACTCAGAACATCGATCCGCTCAACGCTTTCAATGACGAGGACATCGTTGCCGCCCTGCAACGCTGCGGTCTGTGGGATAGTCTGCACGCGCGCAGCGGCCTCGCAACCAGTGTTGAGGAGGGCGGGGCCAACTTCAGCGGCGGCGAGCGGCAGCTCATCAACATCGCGAGGACGCTGCTCGACCCCAAAAAGGTGGTGCTCGTCGACGAGGCGACTGCGAGCATCGACTTTAAGAGCGACGAAATGCTGCAGAAGGTCATCCGCGAGCAGTTCGCGGCTTGCACTGTGATCACAATTGCGCACCGTATTACGACCATTCTGACTTCTGACCGCATCCTCGTCCTCGACAAGGGTCACATCCTCGAACTCGACTCTCCCTCCAATCTCCTCAAAGATCCCAACTCCGCTTTCTTTAAACTATATAAAGAATCACGGCTGAGTCCCAGTGTCGATTACTTGTAATGAATTTATGCTTCCCATTTAAATTTATTTCTAACATTCTCTTTACCTTTTTCTAACTTACACTTATTTTGTTTCCTTTCATTTTTCTTGTTAGTACTTATGTATTTTGCCAAATTTAATCTTAAATATACTAGAATAAATTCTCCTCTAATCCTTTATAATCAACAAAATTTTAGAATTTCAGCAATCAAATCAAGCCTTATTTGAAATAATCAATATATTTCATGAAGTTCGAGCTTGATAAATAAAATGACTTAACTATCGATTAAAAATTTGGAAGAATAGTTGAGCTTAGATTATAAGGAAGAATTGTAATAAAAGGTAATTAGCCTTTTGACTGCACAGGTTCTGGATGTTTTCTAATGTTTCCTTGGATAAGCAAAGTTCCATAAAATCCTTACTAACCAGAATTAAAAAATCAATACCACGGTTTTTATATCAACAGCCCTCGAGCCTTATCGCTAGCATAAAAAAATCAAGATAAAATAATTATTATCTTAAAGCCTATCAATGTGAAAGAAGGGCAACATAGTTTCATCTAAACATTTATCCTGACCAAAGGTCATCTATAAATCAATTTTAAAGTCTAATAAGATGTAAACGATAGCCTTCCTTATTGTTTTGGATATCATCCTTATCTTTAGCTCAATGACTAGTCACTTTAGTAATATAAGATAGATAGTGACATTAAAAATCTTTTGAAATTTGATGAGGTACAAAGAAAATTATAAAGAATATATTGCCTATTTATCCTTTTCAACGATAATAAATAACTTTTGCATCAAACATCAAATATAATAACCTTTTCGAAGGAGGTAGATACTTTTAGTTGATCTCAAAAAATGGCTATCATACGAGGATATAGAGCAGTCTTCCTTATTGGCAAATATATACACCACCAGAAGGAGATAAAATAGCCGTATAACCTGTTTCTTTCTGTGGGAATCTCTACAATATTTATTCAAAAGATCCATCAATAAAGCTTGAAAAAGAAGGAATCATAATTTTGAGTGTGAGAAAAGAGTGATTTTAAGAACAGGAATGAATATCAAATAATAATGTTGCTTTTCGTTCGAAGTTTACTAAGAATAGCTGTGGAGTTATCAGAACTAAATAGACTATTTTTTAGCTCTTGCCAGCTTTCAAAGGAATGTGAAGTATATTCCTATCGATCTAGTATAAATTGTTTTGTTGTTTCGATGATATTGTCTTTAGCTGGGAATATTTTTATCTTGATTTCTCTTTCCTTTGAAATTATTTTAGTATGACTAAGTTAATCCAATTTTACATGAATCCTTCAATCAATCTCTCCTTAAAGCATCCATACACTAATTCATAAAACTTTTAGCCCTTCTATTTGAAACTGTTTGTATCAAATTATTCTTCAACTGGAATCCTCATATCAGTATGTTTTATTTGATGAAAAGCAGCTTGAAGATAGAATTTAGGGATTATTTTTAAAGATTCTTCAAGACGATAAGAATATGACGCATATTGATCGATCTTTACAAATGCTTCTTTTACTGGAATCAATAACTTGCTTAAAATAAAGATGATTTTATATATTCTATCGATAAAAGAGTAGAAATTTAATTTTGATTGAGGATTATAGCTTTCTACGTGAGATACTTAACTTTTCGCATTACTTCTTTATTGATTTGCTTTCGAAGATCGGCTCTTTGCTTAAAAATTAGATATTGGAAGCTATTTTTCAATTTATTTATGTTTGTATTCTAGTTTTGAGAAAAATAAATGGTAAGAAGAAAATATGCTTTTGCTTGCGATTTTAGACAGACTTAATATGACTAATAGCGAATTATTTCTTATTTTCTCAGTAAGAAGAACATACCTTTTTATTCTTGAAAAAGTATCAGAAATCACCTTCGTCTTTAAATTAGACAAAACTTTAAGTAGCTCAGTCTTTAGAAATGTTGTTCTTTTCAAATATTCAACATCTATCGCATTTGGCTTATCCTATTCTGGTATTTAGCTTTATTATTGACTACAATTCTCAATTATAGCAGCCATTCTAATCTTGTTGAATGCTTTAGCCTCAGTTAGCTTGACTGTACTACAAAGAAATAGTATGATTGATTGAGAAAGCCTTGATCGCATCTTTTAGATTTATTTATTTGCACTCTGTTGCTACAAAAATACACTATTATCTTCTACCCATTAAGTTGGCTTTCTAAATCCACCTTTCCCCGGCAAAGTTTTAGTACGCACCAACCCACCAGTACTGCTTGGTGATCTTTCCGATACCTTTCTATCAATCTTAACTTTATTGAAAGGATCAATAGGCGCCTATTTCACAAAGCTTTGTAGATTACTTATCACTTATACATATCTATTCCTGAATATTTCCTTGAGAGCACTTGTTAACAACTTACATGCTACTGTAAAGTCTATGTATAATTGCTTCGATGGAGTCTGCTTTTCAATCGCGATAAATTTATATATCCTCTCTTTGCTTCTATACTAAGATGATCTGATGCTGTGAAAAAATTGATGAAGAAGCTGTGTATTATTTCTGGTTATGATCGATTGTATTATTTTAGTCGAAAGCTCATATTTTAAGTATTTGTCTAGATTGTGAGGTTTGCAGTTGATCGGAGACTTCGAAGGTCGATAGGTGCTACCGTTCTTTTTTGGGGTGTGCATTATTTTCTAGATTCGCTGGAGATATCGCTGTGTCTTTTAGTCCATCACCCGTTATAATCTTCAAATTATACATTAACTTGCATTCAATAGATAGACCTTTTTTCAACTCAGAACTAACGCAATAATTGAAGATATCTATTATTCCGAAATCTTTTTGAGAGATTATATTGATTTATTAATAGAGTATTTCAACTAATGGAGCCAAACATCGATAATGAAGAATAGTTTCGGGTGCCGCGTAAAAAAACTAAGCTGAATGAGGGTTCTGAGTAAAACGACGGTTGGATTGTCGTCAAAAAGAAGCCTGCTGAGCTAAGCATTTCAATTTGTGATTTCAGCAAAGTAAACCGCTACTATAGCCATAAATCGCTTCAAAATTACATCCGCTACATTCTAGTACAAACCACACCTAATCCAATGTGGTTGAGTATCAAAAGGCAATCTCTCATAAAGAGAATCATCTACATAGATATTGAAATTGAAAGCAATCTATTCATGAAGATGATCTAAGCAAAGGAGTTAGCTTTTCTTGGAGGAATTGCTAATCAATCCAATATAGCCTATTTTAAAACTTCAAATAAAATCTTCCGTGATGATCTTTGGGATTGTTTTCTTTGTTATGATAACAACGAAAATATACAAGAAATAGCTAGTAATAAGGCAATATAATAGCCACTGTAATTTACACAAGATTTATATGAAAAATATTTAAAATACATCCTCACCTCATAATAACTTAAAACTCATCTATATCCAGATAAATCATTGCCTTTATATGAGGATTTCTATGAACCCGCTTTAACACAAAAACCATCAAAATAATTAAAAAATTGTGTACTAATCATTGATTGTGAAATGGTGTCTTCAGCCCAAGGATTCTAACTTGCAAGAGCTACAATTGTCAATGCTCTCGGATAGGTTTTATTAGACTAGCTTTTTAAACCGAATGTCTAAATAGTCAGTTATAATACTGAGTACAGTGGAATTACTCAATAAATCCTTGATCCAGTAACCAATACTTTAGAAAATAAGCTTCATCCTTTTCTGACTGAGCTGCTGTGTGAGAACACTATTCTTATTGGCCATTCTTTAGAAAATGATCTAAGAGCTATGAAATTAGTACATAAAAAAGTAATCGATAGTTCTGTTGTTTACATGCGTAAAAATGGCACTAAATTTAAACTAAAAAGTCTTGCTGAAAAGATACTAAGTGTAATTCTTAATTAATAAAGAGAAAAATTCAATCGGGTTCTCATGATTCCTTGGAAGATTGCCTGGCTACACTCCATATAATCCGAGCCAAAATTTAAAACGACTAAAATATCAAACCAAAATAATATGACCTTATAAGATAGCTAAATGCAGAGAAGAAAAAAGCGGCCATAATCGACTATGCGATAGACTATGTAATTTAGAAATTATTCAGTAAATGAAAAACTACTCTTCTAATCATTTTTAGAAGATCGAGAGATATACTGAGGCTTTATAGATATTTAGAATAGCCAAAAAATATCTCCGTGGTGATGTTGATACACCCGAACTACTCCTGACAAGAATATAAAAACCTTTAAGATCCGATTGGGCAGATTACTATCTCGATTTTGATGAGCAATTTAAGGACTTTCACGCTCATCTCCCCAAAATGTCAGCTATTTTTCTCAATTTTCAAGTCAACCCTCAAATCCAACTCTTAACTACAGGAGATACGCTCAAAACAATATTATCCACGAGAACACCCTGTATCATATTAGCTGTTTGAGTACTATTTTTAGTATTTTTATTATAATGATAACATTTTACATATTGTTGGCATAATTTTGTCGATAGACTTATTATAAATAATAATTAGTAATAATTTAACAATGCTAACTGAAGGTTCAGGATATCGTAATCGAAGAGGAAGATAAATTTCTTTCTCCAAACCTTTAGATAACTATCGCTCGCGCTCTGGCAGTAGGCAAGATAGTCCATCAATTGCAGTTGAATCAGTAACCGAACTGTATCGAGAAAGGAATAGAACATTCTCTCCATTGCATAATCTTCATTATAAATACCTTCCACATAACTACATTTCTCCCGAGAAAAAGGAGGCTAAATATAATCAGAAAGATAATCAGCAAAGTGAGGCTATTAACTCAAAGATAAAAAATCTTCTAAGTTCTATTGATCAAGAGGAGAAAAGAAAAGAAATTTATCATTAAAAATATTATAATAAAGGAGAATTTGAAAATGTTTCTCGATATTCTTATAATAATTATGAGAATACTCCTAAAGGGTATAAAAATGCTAACGATTCTATATACAAAAAACCTTCACTTTAAAAAACAATTTAGCAAGGCCAAAGATATACAACGCCTTTACGATAAAAAAAATCGATAAATGGAGTACCGACATAAAAACAGTATAGCGTTTCATCAATAAAATAAGCCTATTCAAATCAAACATCTTATAAATAGAACTTACTACCCCCAAAACCTACACATTTAATATCCGTAATCCCTCTAAAATAAGAAAATCTTTATTCTTCCTCATACAGTAATTTGAATTAAAGGTACCAAGAGTATTCAGCAAGCAGAATAAAGAGGCAAAAACATAGTGATGAAAATTCATCAATTCTTCAAACGAATAAAAATTTCGATAATTAGATAGCAAAGTTACAAAGAAAAATCTAGTAACTACAGCAAATGAAAGTAGAAGTATGCTCAAACAATAATTAATCGAGGCAGAATATGAAATCAATTGATGAACTTACGGTACCTGCAGTATCAAATGTTACTTAAAAGCCAGTTCTACAGCAGTCAAATAGTAGCAGTATGCATAAGATTAAAGGATAAGTTAATTCGAGCAATATATAGGATCAATTTAATAATAAAAAATATGTAGATAATAATGGTCATAGAAACAGCAATATTTATTATTAAAAGTTTGGTTACTCCTAACATAAAGCAGATAATAGGATAGATGATATAGCATCTTTTAAAAGCTCTATGTTTAGCTCCATGCTCAATACAAAAACTCCCATATAACTATCCAAACATACTGATAGTATTTTAAAAGAAAGTGAAACTCAATTGATCAAACCCTTAGGGCAAAGTACTAGCAATAGTCAGATATATTCTCAAAATTCTAAAGTAAGCAACGAAGATATTGGAGTTCCAAAAATTCTCCAAAAGCTAGCGACTAAACGTAAAAAGGCACAAGATAAAGCATAAGCAAACAACGTTACCATTCCTAATTCAAGCGGAAGTTCAGTCAGCTAATTTTTGAATACAAATACTCAAACTCCAATGTCAATTGAAACACGAAGATAGTACATCAATCAAATAAAAGCAAAAGACTTAAATAACGCAGTTTCTTCGTTATCGTAATTTTAAGCAAAAAATGAGATTAATCGATTCCTATCCAACATTAAAAATCAAATATTAATAGATGAAGATTTAAGGAAGGTAAAAAAATGGTTTCTTCGAAGTAGGAATCAGTTTAAATGGAGAGATCTTTAATTTTTGTTGAGGAAAAACCATCTTTATTTTGATGAAAAGACTATGAGGACAACATTTAATATTGCTTCTTAGGAAGAAAATCCTTTTTATTAGCCAAAGTAAGGCTAATATAGTCTTTAGCACCTCGTATCTCACTATTAGCGTGCATAAAAGCACTGGGCATAAAATATAGTAAAAAACTACAGCAAATAAAAATTACAAAAGGCTGGCTTTTCATAATAAAGTATAGATATCTCGAAGAAAGGTACCATAAGTATCGAAGACTTAGTAAGATACGTAAATTTCTAGCTAGATACATATTATAGAAACAGAGATATTTACGTGATATTCCATCGATTGAAAAAAGCTGAGGAAATGAAATTCATCGATATTATTAAATGTCTCGCTCATTATTGATATTATTTTTATTATATTCATATCATGATGCCCTAACAAGCTTAAAATTTATTGCAGCAAGAGCTATTAAAATCGATATACTGTAGAAGACTATTTTTAGTGTTGATGAATTATCACCTTACATCTTCTATGAATTTAATGCTTAAGCGAATTTTCGAGGGTTGATTGGCAGCTCATAATTAAGTGGGTTCCAGCCTGCATCATCAGGAGGATATATACTTTAGCCTTGATTATTTTTTATAAAGGCTTAGTTTCGGAGACTGACATATCGACCAAGCTTAAGGTCGCCAATAGCTAGTCCATTTGACCTTATTCCCTAGGCTGATAGATACTCCTATATTTTGACACACATTTAAAGCCAGTATGCCTATGAGTGTTAAACATCTATCGCCAGGCCAAAATCTCCGGCAAACTGACTTTTAGGAAACTTTTCATCATATTTGATGATATATATCGTAATTTATCGCCCAACTGCAGGGTTGCTTGCCTATTTCAGATATATGGTTTTCATTCCTGCCCTACATTTCATTTTTATGAAGAGAGCGGCCAATATATTCCACGCCTTTTGAAGATCCTGATGAGATACCGAAACATGGAATTTCCAATCGTGGACTTCATGTGAAAATTCATTCTGTGTGTGCCAATACACTCTGCAAAGCTTGGTATATAGTTTGATGAATCCATTATTGCACATGGCTTCGTAGTTTCCTCGTTCTGTTATTTCATATCGATGTTATTGAAAATATTAATATGTAAAGCCTTCGGGCAAAACGAGCTCATCTGCTTCGCTCTCAATCGCAACTATTTTGTCTTTACTCATCTGAGTAATTTATGTAATATGGGCAAATAATCAGAATCAAATAAGATGGAGTAGTATCATTTGATTAATTCTTTGATGCTCCAAAGGGCCAAAGATTGATCCCAAGATCCAGTAACTACAAGATCATCACCAACAAACGCTGTGGCTGGAATATTTTATAAATGGTGGGCTAAGTTGCCTAAGATGGATGGATGATGAGTTGATGAGGAGGCATTCCAAAGTTTCGCAGAACCATCTCTACCTGTACTCAAAATTATCTTTCGGGAGGGGTGATATTTGACTGTTCTAACTGAATCTAAGTGAGCAGGAATCTATGTTTCTTTAACAAGAGAATTATTTTTCAATTCATACCATGCAATTTTTCCTCGATCAGTTCCACAATACAGCCTTCCTGGGCTTTGCTTGAAGTCCACAGCAATCGATTCACATTTTGAATCATGAACATTTTCTGTTACATCATGCGAAGAAATCTGATTGAAATTTTTGGAGTCATAAGCAATCAGTTTGGAACCATAAGTTGTTACAAAAAAGGTTTCTTCAGTTCCAGACCATTGAAAATCATAGACAATCAGGCTATTTAATTGAATACGCTTTAGTGGTTATTTTGTTTTGGCTAAATCCCAGATGAATATTTATCCGCCCTCTCCGCATGTTCCAAGGAGCTTACTACTTTCATTGAACTTGGTGGAATAAACTTTCGATTTATGTGTGCTAAATTTGATTCCTGGGGAGTATTTTTTAGTATCCCAAAGAATGACCGAACCATCTGCGCCACCAGAAACAAGTAAGTTTCCATCTCGAGAATAGTCAAGGCTCCATACACCCTATCTACAATTAATGCTTGATTACTTATGTTGAACTAATGTCGATGTTTCCTTGAATGTTTGGACATCCCAAAGTTTAATCGAATGATCGTGAGAGCCAGTAGCAAGAGTCTTAAAGTTAGGATTCACAGCTGCCGATTCGATAGAATTGTTATGAGCTTTTTTATTCAAAATTATAGGTGAAAGTTGATTTTTCATCAAGTCTTGCTCCAATGATATTTTGGATCCTCCTTACATAGATAATATTTAAATGTTATACTACAGCGCCAATCATTAATATCATCCGAATTATTGTTCTGTTCAAGAAAATATTTTTTGAAATCATAAAAGTAATACCCTTATTCTTTTTCAAGGATTAATGTAAATAAATATATCAATTTATATACTTGCTTTAAGATTATCAGTTCCTGAGAGAATATTTTCCTTTATCAAAAAAATGTATAAGCTCTTGTTATACTTGATTTCTAAAGACTTCTTTACTTTATAACGGCTTTCAAAAATAGTAAAAATTGTACTCCAAGACCGTTAAAATGAATCTCTCATGTTTGACGGTAAAGAAGATCGATTCAAAAGATATAAATAGTGCTTATTTGAGTTTGAAGATCTCCTAAGTTTACTTTATAATCCTTCAGATAATAAAATTTCAGAAAAACCTCAGCATACATGCATCAATAAAATTAACATTTTCTTGGATAATCATTAAACTGAAATCCTCTTTTGCCATCATTTTTCGATTATTGGATCTGATATCCTTATTTTTATCTTGATTTACCTCCATTTCGACTAAATCTTTTGAGCGAAACTGTCAAAATAAAGAGGATAAGAATAATTTTTATTCAGGTAACTAATAAAAGAGAAACGACTGATTGGTTTAAATTATCAAATAATGTAGGTATATAGGACTGATAATAGCAACAGGTTTGAGGCAGTATAGAGTTGCTAGAGGTCTTAGGCGTCTTTTTTTAATAGCATACTGGAAAAACAGAATAATATTATAGCTTTTTGATCATGACCACGGAAGTTCTGAATGACGAAACGGCTGCGCAAGCCAGCAATAAGCGAAAGCTAGAACTCTGCAAAAGCTTTACTCAAACCGGTTACTGTATCTATGGAGACAACTGCTTCTTCGCACATGGACTTGAGTAGCTTGTGATGCACCAACCCACGCTTAGGAAGAAGATGTGCCGCAATTTCCACCAGCATAAGTATTGCAAATTCGGCTCCCGATGCAACTTTGTGCATGATCCACAGCATGGTTTGCAGCCAAAGAAACCAAAATCGATGGTTCGAATGATGGAGGAGTATCCGTAGTTATTAACGTCCTTGAGCTTTAGAAAGAAGTTAATAAATTTTTTGTGAATTTTTATGATCTTGTCCTTCTATTCTCAAGCATATCTTCTCCGTATACAGCATTTTTTTCTCATAATTATACTCCGCTGATAAAGACTGACTGATCAACGGCTAAAAACTATCTATTTGTTTTCAGGAGTGGAAAAGATATGTTATAGGTTAGATGCTTGAAAGTTGAGTTGCATCCCTAGATAATTGAAATTTGAAAATGTAGTCAGGACACTATACTAGAGAGAGATCTTGTGATATTTTTCTAGCTCACTTCTTTCAATATATCTACTTTATTTGCTTGATATCCTAATCTACAAATAAACACTCCTTCTCACTTTCGCGAGCTGACCAGAGCTTTTAACTTTTTCCCCAAAATGGGCAAAGGTTCTAAGGAGTAAATTAAGACTAAAAGCTAGGGCATTTACAAAGAAATTGATCTCTCTATCATCTATTTTCTTCCTTCTTATCCTTCTTGAAAATCTGATTTGTGTTTATTTATATTAATCTAAGAAAACAAAGATATATGACACCTTTTCATCTTTATCAATATAAGTTACATATGATTCAATTATCAAAAAAATATCTTCTTCGTAACTTAGGAGTAAAAATATCATGAAAAACAAATATCCCAAATAAAAGCGAACAAAGATATAGATTTATTGGAATATTATTGTGAGTTTTAGGAATATACATAGATCATTTCCTTTCTCCCTTCTTAAGAGTGTAGTAGGTTGGCTCCTTTTGGAATTCAATTTCGATATCTCTGTGAGTGAGGTGTTTATAGGCAACTCTGATGGCTTCAACGCGGTCTTCAAGGAAATGTTGTTCAGTCTTATCAATAACAATTTTTGAGAAAGAAGATCCATCGAGTCTAACTCTGGTTCTTTGTCCAATGATGACTCCGGGGAGGAGGAGCTCATCGAGGATTGCAGAGTAGACGGCAGTAAGGGTTCTGCTGTTGGGTCTAGTTTGAGTTCTGTTCTCCTTAATCCATCTGGAGTTAATTTTGCGTGAGGAGAGAAGAAGGACAGTCTTCTTGAGTTTTTTCTCGAGCTCAGTGACGAGTTTCTTATAGATGGGGGTAAGTAAAAGTTTGCTGCTTCTATAGTTGATGTGAACCAAAAGGAAAGATTTATCCTTTTGGAAACTGTGCTCGCTGACTCGAGAGATCAAGATGCCTGAGGCAAGTCTTTTGCTCTCAGCATCAAGGTGGCTGACGGCTTCAACCAAAGCACCTCCGACTTGTTGTTCCAAGTGAGAAAGCGTCTGCATAGAATCAAGAGTACTGTGGTTTTGGCAGTTTTAGTCTTTTCAAAAACGTCGTTAGCTTTTCTGGATTAGGTCATGCTGGAATAGTGATTAGGAATAATTTATTAAAATAATATTTAATAGATTTTCGCATAGTTAGCTTATTCATGTCCTAAAACGACCTTCATAATCAATAAGCTTGGGGTTCATTCCCCAAACATACCTAATCATTCTTTACATAAGATTTTGCATATGGATATCCTGCCAGCTTCAAAATTAAGACCAAAAGTCCACGCAGTTCATTTCATTCTAATGTGTCTATTAGACCCCAAAAGGACTCACTCGGACTCAGTGATTAATATAAATTTTGGCTAACCTTGAACAATAATGCCAACTTCTTTGCCAAAGTTAAGTCATCTAACTACCTCAAATTGCATATCGATAATGGGGTTGTAAATCGCTGGGGTTCAGAATGGAGTTTTTATAGCTCTTTAAACATGAACAAATCATGGCAAAATTCCAGTCTTCGTTTTGGCGTTCATAATGTCTCCTCTAATGTAAAATCAGATAATCGAATAAAAATTGAGCTACTTGATGATCGTTCAGCCCTTACTTGGTACAATCGCACTCTCTATACATTCAGTAATTGGAGGTTTGGGTCAACTCATTCATATGGGTTTTCAAATAAATCATTTGGTTAAATCAGCTTATCTCTAGGATTCAAGAAAGATCAATTAGACTTTTTTGCATAAATCAACAGCAAAAAATCAAAAGCCTCATTCTCAGAATTATTCGTAAGTCCTCATACTTACTTCGAAAATCTAAGTTTCGGTTTTGTTGGTTCATACAAGGATAGCATAAAATATGGCATTTAGGTATTTATCCTTTAATGATAGGCTTTATTCTAGAAGAAAAGTTTTAAATAAGCTATATTTGCATTCCAACATGAAGATAAAGTGAATAATAGACAAGCTAAAATTAAATTGAGTACTGATTACAGTGTAGCCCTCAATTATAAATTCCCATCTCTATTATTCAAAGATATCGCAAATACTTCAATTGGAGCGAGAATCTACAATCTAAATGGAAAAGGTTCATCGATTACTGTTGACTCCGGATTAAGTGTTTAATTCAATATTTGATTTGATATCCATATAAACTCAAAATACATATCTGAGGAAGAAGGGATATATTTGTTAATGATTGAGAACTCTCGATAAATTAGCCAATTTTAATAATTATAACAATAAAATGTAGATCAATTTGAGTTTTTTTGAAGACTGCCTCTCTAAGAGAGATAAGAAAGATCTTTACAGCAGACCTTTAACTGCATTACTGGGCAATCGACTTCAAACAGGTGCAAGCTAAGAAGGAAATAGTCTATCTTTTCTAACTCGAAGAAGAGATAGTCAATTCTATAATAACTACCAACCAAAAAACTAGAAAAGTAATAATGAATTTACCCAGAATCTTATCGAAACATTCGTTCTGCTTCTCTTTACGATTATCTTCGACCTCAAGTCCATACTGATAAGCCAATCAAACTCCAAATATTCAATAATGCTTGCCTAAAAAAAGTATATTTAGGGAAAAATAACTCACATCACAAAAATAACTCTATTTTTGATGTCAATTAAACTCTCAGTCATAATATCGAACATGATTATAGCAAAAAATAGAATCAAAAGCCAAAATTTTAATCGAAAAGGCTCAAGGCTTTAAGAGTAATTAAACCTAACAAATTTAATCAAGATTAAAACTAATAAAGTCCAAATTTTAAGCCTATGTTTGTTCGAGTGATTGGAACAAAAATTCTTTGAGGGAAAATTGATTTTTATGGTCTTAATATTTATGCTGTAAATCTTTATATCTGATTGTATTTTGGGTTTTTATTGCCTAAACCATAATTTTATTGTTAAAATGATCAAAAGAAGACGAGCAAATAAATAAGGACAGTTATTTTTGAGGATAAGAGCTCCCAATTTAAAACTGGAGTCTTTATAGATAAGATCATCTGTAAGCCGAGACCCCAAGCTCAAAGAAAATAGCACAGTTAGTATCGATTCCTATTTCAATAATTATTATATCAGTCCTAGATTGAGATATCGATCAAAGATAGAAAATCCTAAGCAAAATCCTTAAAATTACAATGATTAGACCTTTATTTATCGCAATTTACATAATAAAGATTATTGGAATTGGCAGCACCCGCTTGCTCGTTAAATGACCCAGTCATTAGACAGCAATATTTCCAGTAAAATCAGTATTGAAGCTCTTTAGGGGTTTAAAAGATATGTTGAACAAAAGCAGGAAAGAAGACTTCCTCAAATAATCAAATAAGTCCTTAAAAAATGATCTTATTAACAGCATACATTGTATTCCATATCGAAGTTATTTTTAATCATATTACTAAGATTTAATTGATTTGATAAAAGAATAAAAGTGGACAATCATTAAGGCTCAGATCTCATTTTCATTTAGAATCATATTGGGAATACCGTTGACGATAGGATACTCTCTTTTACAGTTAGGGCATACTAATTTTCCTTCCATGATATGGGTCTACGTTAAATAAAGACTACATCAAGAATGATCCTATGAAGTTTTCTTAGATTTTCTTAATTTTCAAGATACTAAGCTGCTAGTTCTTTGGGGAAATTAGTCTATCCCATATCTGTAACTGTTTTGTGTAATGCAAACCAATCAAGTTTCTTTACAAGTTTTCTAATGCTTTGAGCATTGAAATCACTTGAACGATAAATACTCTTTTCGACTTCGATGATGAGAGGGAAGTTATTTTTTTCGCATTTTGCCACATTGCATATAAGAAGGTTGTGGGAGAGCAGACGCATAGTGGATGTTGATATATATTTCTATTATAATAGTCATATATCATTAACGCTTGAGTGC
>Ga0247836_1004768_pt1 | contig 16507 bp, 8 predicted proteins | sample LaCruzMarch2015__4_FD_187116 | JGI IMG/M metagenome (GOLD analysis project Ga0247836, IMG submission 187116) | Freshwater microbial communities from meromictic Lake La Cruz, Castile-La Mancha, Spain - LaCruzMarch2015_14m | ecosystem: Environmental > Aquatic > Freshwater > Lake | place: Spain...
ATGACGCTGGACGGCTCCACAGCACCTGTGACGCTGGCCTCCTACACGAACTACACGAGCCTGGAATCCGTAGGCCCCTCCTTCACTGCTGACGAGACCGGCGTCCTGCTGATGGGCAACTATCGCGCCTCACTCTCCCGCTATGACATCGCCACCGGGACGAGCACGGAGCTGTACTCGAGCGGTTCATCTTCCACCGTCATCGACGCGATACAGCAAAAAGAGGACACGGTGGTGCTGCGCCTTCGCGACTCTAGCGACCGCCTCCATCTCGTGGCCATTTCACTCACTACCGGGACAAACACGGTCCTCACTTCCACTTGGCCGAGCAGTTTCGATCTCGGGTTTGCGTGGCGGCTCACCAGCGATGGCTCGACTGTCATCCACGCCGTCGAGGCGGCAGGAAAGGTGGAGTTGTATGCTATCGATACGACCACCGCCGCTGCCACGAAGATCAATGACCCGCTGCCTGCTGGCGGCCATGTGCTGGACTTCGAACTCACCCCGGATGAAAGCACCGTCGTCTATCACGCAGACCAGACGGCGGATAGCGTCTTCGAGCTTTTTGCCGTGCCGCTGGCTGGTGGGACCTCCACCCGCATCAGCGCGGCGATGACCACCGCCTCAGGCGTGCGTGAGGGCTGGAGCATCGGCTCCTCACGGCATGTGATCTATTTCAGTGATCTTGGAAGCACCGGCAGTCCACGTCTTTTTGGCGCTTCTGTGCTAGGGAATCAGGTCATCGAGCTTTCCGATCCCGCACTGCCCTCATGGGCCACCGTGCAGGATTTTGAGATTGCTGATGACGGCTCCCAAGTCGTCTTCAGCTCGGATGCACTGCTTTTAGGCCAGTGGACACTTTTCAGCGCCAATGCCCAGCCGGTGGTGGGAGTGATCGCAGGCCAGCTCTCGCTGAAAAACACCCCGCACGGCCCGGTGTCCTTCACCGTGGATGATTTGGAGACTGCACCGGATGAGCTGCAAATCACCGCGCAGTCCAGCAACGCGGGCTTGCTCGATCCTAACAATGCTGTGCTCGGTGGCAGCGGCTCCAGCCGCACGCTGACCCTCACGCCGAACACAGATGCCTGGGGCCGCACGCTCGTTACGCTGCTCGTTTCCGATGGCTACGCATCCACCGCGCGTCAATTCACCTGGACCGTCATCCCAGATGCAAACGACCTGCCCACGAACCTCTCGCTCACTCCCTCATCCATTGCTGAAAATCAGCCCGCAGGGACGCTTGTGGGCCAGTTCTCCGCCACGGACGCGGATTCGTGGGACATCCACAGCTACTCCCTCGTCAGCGGCAGCGGAGATGCGGACAACGGCCTCTTTCTTATCCAAAACGGTTCCCTTCGCAGCACCGTGCCTTTTGATTACGAGACACGCACCGCCTATTCGATCCGCGTGCGCGTCACAGACTTTGTCGGGGCCACCTTTGAAAAGATCATCAACGTCACCGTGCAGGACCTGCGGGGCTTTTCCCAGCCCATCACCCTCACCACACGCGAAGGCATGGGCCGCTTTTTTGAAGCTCAGGACTTCAGCGACCGCTTCACGCTCCAAGACGGCGGCTCATTGACCAAAATCCGCATCGAAAGCGCCCCGATGAATGGCTCGCTGAACTACCAGCTCGGCCGTCGTGACATCGACACCGCCGCTGGTGCCGCGCAGGCCGTGGCCGTGGGTGATGTGAATGGCGATGGCCGCCCGGACATCATCGCCGTGCTGCCGGGCAGTGGCGATGCCGTGTGGTATGAAAACAGCGGCGGTGCCTCGCCCACCTTCACCCGCAGGCACATCGCCTCGGTGCTGAACCAGCCGCGTGACGTGGCCGTGGGAGATGTGGACAAAGATGGCGATCTCGATGTCTTCGTGGCCGAGCATGGCGCGAACAAAATCCTCTGCTTCCGCAGCAGCGGCGGCAGTGCGCCCACCTTTGCCCCCATCACCGTCTTCTCCGGCGCGGGCGGCCTTTCCTCCATCACCACGGCGGACATCGATGGCGACACCGATCTCGATGTCATCAGCACGCATCCGCTGGGAAATCGCGTCATGATTCATCGTAACGATGGAGCCAGCACGCCCGGCTTCATCGGCACCGTGCTCTCCACCACGGAAACCGGCGCGGCGGATGTCATCGTCCTCGATGTCGATCTCGATGGCGACCGCGACATCGTCTCCGCCGCAGCCACGAGCGGTGATCTCGTGTGGTTTGAGCAAAACGGCGCGTCCTTCACCCGCCGCAGCATCGCCACCGGCCTGCCCGCGCCTGCCAGTCTCTCCCATGCCGACATCGACGGCGACTCGCGGCCTGATCTCATACTCGCCACCAGCGGTGACAACAGCGTGAACTGGTATCGCAACACCCCGCCTGCCACCTCCGGGGCCGCGCTGGCCTTCATGCCGAATCTCGTCTCCAGCAGCATCGCCGGTGCCTCCAGCGTGCTCGCCGCCGACTTCAGCGGTGACAACGTGCCGGACATCATCGCCAGCTCGCCCGTGGATGGTATCATCCACAGCTTCCAGACCTTCCGTGGCAGCAGCGTCGGCTTTGGCATCAGCCAGCTCGATACCGATGCCGCTGGAGCCTCCGCCGTGGCCCGCGCCGACTTCAATGGCAATGGCCGTCCCGACTTCGTCGCCTGTCATGCCAGCGCCAATGTCGTCGCCTGGTATCAGGACGAGCGCCTGCTCATCGGCGGTGATGAAATCAGCGTGCATGAGCTATTCAAAATCCGCTACCAGCCGCACATGGCCTTCACTGGCGACGACGCCTTTGGTTGGCGCGGCTTTGACGGCACGCAGTGGTCCTTCCATCCCTCCGTCGTCACGATCAAAGTCATGGAAGGTGACTACTGGGACTGGCTCGTCAGCGCTTTTGGCGAGGAAAGCGTGCGCGATTTCTCCGACAGCGTCAGCACCTGGGGCGACAGCGCCGATCCCGATGGCGATGGTCGCACAAACCTCCTCGAATACGCCTTTGGTGGTGATCCCACCAGCGGCAGCAGTTCTGGCGATACCGTCGCCACCGCACCGGAAACCGGCACCGATGGCAGCACCTACTTCCACCTCACCTTCCTCGTCCGTCACAGCGATCCCGCATTGATCTACATCCCCGAGGTTACCGCCGACTTCACCACCTGGTTCAGCGGCCCGACGTATTTCGAGCACGTCGCGCCGGATGTCGTCATCAATGCCGACTTCACGCAGGTCACCTACCGCTACCTCGTGCCCGTCACCTCCAGCAGCGCCGCAGGCTTCTTCCGCGTCAAAGTGGAGCGTGCTCCGTGATGTCTTTCCTCTCGTCAAACCTTCGCGCTTCACCATCATGTACACGATGAACACCCCGCTCGCCCCGAAACGCGCCACTGCACGCACCGGCCTCCTTCCGCACACGCCATGGACTCAGCTCATGCGCTCACGCGGTGGTGATACGGTGGCTCAAGAGGCGCTCGGGCAGATCGTGGGGCTTTACTGGCGGCCCATCCATATGTGCGTGCAAAAACGTGGCTTTGATGCGCATGACGCGGAGGACATCACGCAGGAGTTTCTCTCCAACATCGTGCAAAAAGGCCAGTTCGAGCGTGTCGATCCGGCGAAGGGAAAACTCCGCACCTACCTGCTCACCGCGCTGAATCATCACCTCGCCAATGTGTGGCGGGATCGCAAAACGCAGCGTCGCGGCAGCGGTGCCGCGCATGTCTCGCTCGATGCCGAGCCGGAGGAAGGCAGCGCCCCGATCGTCCTCCCCGATCTGCGCACGCCGGATGATGAGTTCGACCGCGAGTGGGCGCTCACCCTGCTCGAAAACGTCATGAAGGAACTCCATCAGGATTACGCTGCGCAGGGCAAGGGCGAGGTGTTTGAGGTCATCAGCCCCGCTATCTCCATGACCGATGGTCAGAGCGATGCCGCCGCGATGGGTGAAAAGCTCGGCATGAATGCCGGTGCCATCCGCGTGGCTCTCCACCGCATGAAACTCCGTTACCGAAACCTCCTCTATCGCCAGGTCGCCGCCACTGTGGAAAGTGAGGACCAGGTGGAAGGCGAGATCAGGAACATGATCTCCATGCTGCGCAGACGATGACGAACGACGAACACGCGCCGCTCAAAGTGGTCCGCACAGTCCCCTGTGCGGAACGAGCGCTCACGGACTCCGATCCCCGCACAGAGGACTGTGCGGACCACAATGCTGCCGCCGATCTCCTTGAAGCCGCACTCTTTGATAGCGAGGAGTTCATCGATCAAGCGACGGTCGATCTCAGTGTCGAGCTGCCATTGATCGAAGGCTACAAGCTCCTCCGCCTGCTCGGCGAGGGCGGCTTCGGCATGGTTTATGAGGCTGACCAACGAGTGCCGATCAAACGCCGTGTCGCACTCAAAGTCCTGCGCCCCGGCTGCACCACGCGGGAGTTGCTCGCACGCTTTGAGCAGGAGCGGCAGATGCTCGCCGTGCTGAATCACCCACACATCGCGCGGATCTTTGATGCTGGGGAAACGGAGGACGGCAGGCCCTTCATCGCCATGGAACTGGTGAAGGGCAGCACCATCGACCGCCACTGCCAAAAGCTCGCCCTGCGGGATAAGATCAGCCTCATGCGGGATGTCTGCCGCGCTGTGGCTCACGCGCATCACAAAGGCATCATCCACCGTGACCTGAAGCCCTCGAACATCCTCATCACACGGCCTGATGAAGGCCCGCCCGAGCCACGCGTGATCGACTTTGGCATCGCCAAGGCACTCGATGGGCCGATGGTCACCAAGGTCATGTTCACGCAGATGCGGCAGGTCGTCGGCACGCCTGGCTACATGAGCCCCGAGCGCCAGCACACGTCACAGATCAGCCACAGCGCGGACACCCGCACGGATGTCTTCGCGCTCGGTGCCATCCTTTGGGAACTGCTCACAGGCAAGACGCCCGAGCAACGCCCTCAAGGCACCGACACCCACATCAAACTCCCCACGACTAAAGGCGTGCCTGCCGAGCTGCGCTGGATCACCGAAAAGGCCACCGAGTCCGACATGGAGCGCCGCTACGCCAATGCCGACAGCCTCGCCGATGATCTGGATGCCTGGCTAGATGGCCTACCGCTGAAAGCCGCGCCAAAAAGCACACTCTATGTCTTTTCCAAATGGGCGGCCCGCAACCGAGTAGCAGTCCTGGCCGTGCTGGCGATGCTGTTGACTCTGATATCTGCGCTCGTGATTGTGGCGCAGACGAACCGGCAGCTTAACACGGCCTTGATCGAAGAGGAGAACAGCCAGACCGGGCTGCGCCGTGCCCTGAGCCATGCGGACTACCTCATGGGCATCACGCGCGAGCGGCGGCGGCCCGTGCAAGCGATGGCGCATTGGGCGCGTGCCGTGAAAAGTGATCCACATAACCGTGCGGCGGTGGGAATGGTGCTGAGCACGCTGCGGCATCGGAGGTGCCCACTGCCAGTCGCGCCTAGCGTGGAATTGCCGGAGGGGGAGCTACGTCAGTTCGCGCTATCTGCGGATGGTCTTTGGGCGGCGATGATCTTTGCCCAGGGTGAAGGTGAAGTTCTGGTGCGCGCTAGGCGTGGCGAACAAAAAGCATCGGAACAAACTATTCCTGCAGATGGAAGGATGACGATGTTAGCTGTTTCAAACGAGGGGCGTGTGGCAGTGGCGGCAGCGCGCGGTCCTGTGGGACTCCTGCAAACTGACGGCACCTGGAGCGTGAGCGAGCGCGAGCTGGAGGGTCTGCGCGGCATCGTGTGGACGTCGCAGGAGCAGTTGTGGATGATCGCCGTGCTCGAAGTCTCGCGCTGCGATGCCATGGGTAGAGAGGCGGGTGACCCCATCAGGCTGCCCGGCCGAGAATGGCGCTGGGATGCGTCTGAGAACGGTGACTTCCTGGCTGTGGGAGTGGCCGATGGCGGCATTCTTGTGATCGATTCTAACGGGCTACGGCAGCAGTTTCGCGCGCCCATTCCTGCACCGTTTGCCGCACTGGCAGTGGATGAGCTAGGTGAGCGCGTGGCGACCGCATGGCGCAGTGGCGAGGTGTGGGTGCGCTCAAGCAATGGTACGACGAGCACCATGCGTGTGGCCGATGTGCTTCATGTCAACTTCATGGCCGATCCAGCGTGGCTGTACGTGCGCGGACCGTCGGCGGTGAGCACTTTCAATCTCAGCACCGGCATGCCTGGGCGCGTCTTTTCGCTGAGCACGGTGCTGAAACAGGCGCAGCCAGTCGGTGACTTCGCCGTGCTGATGCATCCCACGTATGGTAAGCCCGTCATCCAGGGCCTGCACCCTGGGGATGATGCCGTGGAACTGCCTGGTTTCGATGGCCGCGTGAGCTGCGCAGTTGCGGGGCATGGGCGAGTACTGTCAGTGGTGGATGAGGAGCGCCGTATGCTGGAGTGGCTCAGTTTAGGAGCTGCCTTGAACACACCGGCGGTTTTGAAGGACACTCCGCGATGGCTGGCTGTCATGCGCTCTGCGGAGCCACACGTCTGGCTGGCAGTGGATTCCAACGGGACCGTGAGTGCGCTGACATCGCAAGGTGAGGCCGAGACTCGCTGGCAGGGCATCGCAGGCCCGTTGCGCCTCGCCGCAGTGAGCGCCGATGGCGGCACTCTGCTGGTGGACATTGCGCGGACCAAGAGTGTGAACTTGATCCGCCAGGGCCGGGAGCCGCAGATGCAGGACTGGGGAAAGCCCAGCGCCCTCACTTTAAGCGCAGACGGATGCCATGCAGTGCTCGGCTATCCGGCGGGCGATGCGAGTGTGCGTGACACGAAGACGGGCGCGGAGGTCGCGCGGCATGATCTCCAGCGTGGTCCCGTGACTGCGGTGGCATTCGTGGCAGGAGGGCGCATCGCGCTCGCCGCATCTAGCCAGGTGCGCGTGTGGGACTGGCGCAGCCAGGCCACGCTGCCCACGCCGATTGATCTGCCTGGCACGATCAGCGCCCTCGCTGCCGACCGCACAGGCCACCGTCTCGCCGTTGCCAGCGATGACGCACTCTATGTGATCGAGGTGGAGACCGGACTGCGCATGGCTTGTCAACTCAAAGGACGCGCCCAGACGGACGCCCTCGCCTGGGAGACCGATGATTCCCGTCTCTGGGCCTTTGCCGAAACAGGCGCTATGGGCATCGCACTGCCGCCCTTCATTTACGAGTCGCCCGTCTGGCTGCCGGAGTGGATCGAGCAGCACATTGGCATGAAGGTGGACGAACAGGGACGAGTGGTGCGCGTGCGGACAAGGGCGCACCACTCGCCCTCTGTCCCTATGGAGGCTGGATTGAAGGACTGGCTGGAGCAGTGACCCAGGCTTTGTCTCCGATGGAAAAAATGAAGCGGCTCAGGCACTGTCGGCCAGATATTCCAATGCCTTGCTGTAACTGGCCTGCGCGAGGAAATGATTCAGGCGCGGCGGGAGGGATGCGCGCAAACGATCGTGCTCCTTCATGAGTGCCTCGGACACGTCACGCAGGGCGGCGAGGTGGGCTTCTGGATCGCGGTCCCGCCAGGCATGATCGGCGATGACGAGCAGCCTCCTCTCCAACAAATCACGCAGGTTTGCCAGTTCAGCGTTCACAGTGATTTATCAATGAGCAGGGAGGCTGCGCGGCGCGGATTGGGGTGATAGCCGTTCATGCCAGCCCGGATTTTTTTGGCACGGTCCACGCAGGCTTCAGCCTTCTGGAAATCACCCGCTGCCTTGTAAACCGCGCCGAGATTGATGTAAGTCTGCGAAAGATCGGCAGGGTCCATTTGGTCATGGGTCAGGCTCTGGCGGATGCTAAGGGCGCGCTCATGCATCTGCTGTGCGCGGTCCACATCCAAGCTGGAATAATAGAGGACGCCGAGGTTATTGAAGACGCTGGCCACTCGCGCGCTGACTTCGCCATCTGTGCGCTGGAAGATGCCGAGAGCCTCGTTGTAGTAAGTCTCAGCCTTCTTGTAGTCACGGAGCTGCTTGAAGATCATTGCCAGATTGTTTTTGATCGTGGCTACTTTATCGCTGCTCTGGATACCGTTCTGCTCGGCGATTTGGAGGGACTTTTCATAAAACTGCGCCGCCAAATCCATGCGGCCCCAGCGGTCATACAGATGAGCGAGTAGCGAGTAGATGCCGGTGAGCAGTTCGGGATCGGGTTTGCGCAGCTCTTGCGCGCGGTAGAGGCTCTCACGGTAGAGGGATTCTGCCTTGCGGAAGTCCCCCTCTTTCTGCCGCAGGTCTGCCAGCACGCTGATCTGCTCCACCAACATGCCAACCCTAGATGGATCGTGATACGCCATGCGGCGTGCCTCCTCGACACTGCGGGAGGCGGAGGCAATCTGGCGCTCCAGGGTGGCGTCCACGGTTGGGAATAGGTTGGCCGCGATGTCTAACTGGCGTCGCGGTAGGATTGGGCGAGGGTCGCGATGGTGTTGCGCGCCTTCGCCATCATGTCGCGCGATACGCCAGCGGCCTCGTACCAGTGGGTGTATGCGTGGTTGTCGAACATGATGTCAAACTGGGTAATGAGGCGCTCGAAGACGGCGGCAATGCCGGTGTGGTTGACCAGCGCTAGGCCGCTGGAGGCGAAGCCCTCTGGCGCAGTCTCGGCATAGCCAATTTTCAGTCCCCCGGCTGAGGGCATGTAGCTGGCGTAATTGAGCGACTTGCGAATAGTGGCCATGTTCTCATCCACTTCCCTGGCCTTCACGTCACCGCGGAAAAGGGCGCTGGCGGCGAGATAGACGCCCTGCTGCCAGTCAATCGCTGCGGTGAAGTTGTCCTGCGAGAAGGTCTCGCGCGCCAGGTCGGGGAAATTAATCCGCACCTGTCCCTCCTGACCAGGAGCACGCATGGGCGCGAAGCTGGCGGTGAGGAAGTGATTGCCCGGAAAGGGAACGAGATTGGTGACGAATTCGCTAAGGTCGGTGTTGAGCTTGCCGGGGAAGCGTAGGGACGCCGTTACCGAACTCATGATGAGCGCGACGATGTGGTTGAGGTCCATGTAGTTCGGGCTGCGGTGCAGCTTGGACTTGGCGATGCGGAAGAGCGCCTCGTTGTCCAGGAGCACAGCGGCGTCCGCATGATCCAGGATGCGCTGAAGGGTAAGGATGGCGTTGTACGGCTCCACCGCAGAGTCTGAGATCAGGGGTGAAGGGGCGACGGAGAAGGTGAAGATGCGCTTCTTTGGATAGGCCTGTCGTAGGCGCTCCAGAATCAGCGAGCCGAGACCGGAACCAGAGCCACCGCCGATGGAGTGCGTCATCAGGAAGCCTTGAAGCCCCTTCGTTTTCTCCACAGCGCTGTCAATCACGTTCATGATCTGGTCAATGATGCGCTCTCCCTCCACATTATAGCCACGCGCCCAGTTGTTGGCGGCTCCAGGGATTTTACGGACGATGCTGCTCTCATCGAAGAGTTGCGCCATATCACCGCCCTCAATGCGCGCGATGACTCCCGGCTCAAGGTCCACCAAAACCGCGCGCGGAATGTACTTCCCATCGCGGATCTTGTGGAAGAAAACTTCCATATTTGTGTTCGCGGCTACGTTGGCCCCGTCTTTCGGCGTGCCACTCTCCGTGAGGCCATGCTCACGCAGCACGAGTCGCCAAAAGCGATCGGCGATCTGGTTGCCACATTGTCCGACGTGAATGCTCAGAATTTCTCTCACTGTATGTCCTCCGAATGGTTTCTGGGTCTGGGTTAGTCTGGGGTCGGGCAATGGTGTTAGCCGCGGCGGTCCACCAAGTCGCGCAGACTCATGGAGCGGCGCGGGTCGTCAGCTATGCCAGGTGCCTTGCCGACAGTGTTGGCACCTGAGACGTCCTGCACCTTGGCTTTGGCACCGCTTTCTTCGGCCACCTGATAGCTTTGGATAAGCTCCTGGGCAGAGGCGCGCAACGCATTGATCTGCTCCTCAGACATGCCTTCGTTGAGGTACCAGTTCGCGAACGCCTTACGCTGCCAGAGCTTGTCAAAGTTATGGCAGATGCGGTCCAGCACGCGGGCGATCTCGGTATTGTTGGCCAGTAGCACCATGCTCTTGCGGTGAGAGATGCCAGGCTGCTCGACGTAACCGATTTTGAAGGCCGTAGGAATCCAGTAGGTCAGCGGCAGTTGCTCACGCATAGCAGCCAGCGCAGCGTCCGCCAGCGGCTTGTCATCCATGATCCCACGGTAGAGCACAGCGGTGCTCAAGAAGCGCCCCTCCATCGGTGAACAGGCTGCAAAGACCGAGCCATTATCGAAAAGCGAGCGGATCATGTCCTCAACCCCCATTTCCTCAAACTTACTGCGGTCAGGCGGCGTTAGCGGAGCAAAGGCGCACATCAGGAAATGGAGGGAGGGCTGGGGGACGAGGTTGGTTAGCAACTCGCGGAGACTGATTTCCACGGTGAGGAAGCCGCTGAAGCGCATCGAAGCGGTGATACCGGCCAGGGCTTCAGTGATCAGCAAATTGAGATCATCTACCGTCGGGCTTTCGATGTTCCACTTGCGGTGCGCTAACTCAAACAACGCCTCATTGTCAAAAATCAGACAAGCATCTGCAGAGCGGCGTAGAGTGTTGAGGGTGAAGACGGTGTTGTAAGGCTCCGTCACCACTGAGGAAACCTGCGGCGAAGGCAGAACCGCGCAGCTTAGAACGGGAAACTCAGGGTACTTTTCCTTGATGGACTCAATCAGCAAAGCCCCAAAGCCCGATCCCGAACCGCCGCCAGTGGCGTGCAGAACAATGATACCGCCAACGTTGTCACATTTATCAATCTCATAGTCCAAGCGGCTGAGAACATCCGGCAGTACCTCACGACCAGCACCGAGATAACCTACGGCAAAATTGCCACCGGCCCCCTCGGTCCTAGAGATGAGATTTGCAGGGTTGAAGAGCGAGCCTGAGTTGGCCTTGACGTTGTCTATCACGCTAGGTTCCAAATCCACCATGATTGCCCGGGGCACATAGCTGCCAGAAGTGGACTCCCCCAGCTTGGAAAAGAACGCGCTCCAGTTGCCGCGCGGCGCTGCCCCAAGGGTGGTGATGCCCGTCAGCGGATCAATACCATGCTCCAGGCAGATCGTTTTCCAAAACGCTGCGGCAATCTGGTTGCCTGCCTGTCCAATCGAAATAACAATCGTGTTGTTGACCTTCATCAGTCTTTATAAGTTTCAGGGATTTTTATTGCAAATGAGAATAATTGCAAGAATTGTTCTCGGAAATAAAAGATTATTCAATTCAATAGCAGAGTTATTCCCAAATGACACCGTTGGTTTTGAAAAGTTAGGGATATTTGCGCAATGTGGATCATTGCTCACAAAATACTCGTTGGATGCCAATGATTCCAACCAAAATCTGGCGGATTATCTCAGAAACTCCTTAAAATTAGCTGCTTTTTAGGATTCTGGTATTGATGCCACATTTTAATCCCAGAATCTGGGGTAATCAATCAAGGCGCGCAATGCTAAAAAGCCCTGTGAGGAGTGATTCCCCACAGGGCTTTTGGAGGCGAATTACTTCGCCGTGGTTACGGTCTCAAAGTTGAGACCGGCCTGCTTACTTCTTCTTGGCAGCCTTTTTGGCGGCTTTTTTCGGAGCAGCGGCGGCTTTTTTCGGGGCGGCAGCCTTTTTGGCGGCCTTCTTTGCAGCTTTCTTTGCCATAGTTTTGTTCCTCTTGTTGTTGTTGGTTGCGTTGTTTGTTTGTTTAGCCGCAGACGCACTTTTGGTGCCTCCACGGACATTCTTTTCGGCGCCCTTGCTGGCGGCGGCGCGCTTTTCCTCAATAGCTGCCTGCGCTGCTGCGAGGCGTGCCACGGGAACACGAAACGGACTGCAACTCACATAGGTGAGGCCCACTTTATGGCAGAATTTGACGCTTTCAGGATCGCCACCGTGCTCACCACAGATACCCAACTTAATGTCGGGCTTGGTGCTGCGGCCCTTTTCAATGGCAATTTTGATGAGTTGGCCAACACCCGTTTGGTCAAGAGTGGCGAAGGGGTTCTTTTTGAAAATATCGTTCTCCGTGTAGGGCATCAGGAAGCTGCCCATGTCGTCACGGCTGATGCCGAGCGCGGTCTGGGTCAGGTCATTCGTGCCGAAGGAGAAAAACTCTGCAGTTTCGGCGATTTCGTCTGCAGTCAGGGCACCACGAGGCACTTCGATCATCGTGCCGACGAGATAATCAATCTTCACCTTTTTCTCGGCCATCACGGCTTTTGCAGTCGCATGGACGATCTCTACCTGGAGGTCGAGTTCTTTCTTGAAGCCAACCAGCGGGATCATTACTTCGGGCTTTACCTTGATCTTTTTCTTCGCCACATCAGCAGCGGCCTCGAAGATGGCACGGGCCTGCATCTCAGTAATTTCCGGGTAGGCAATGCCGAGACGGCAGCCACGGTGGCCGAGCATCGGGTTGAACTCATGCAGAGATTCAACGCGTTTGGCGATCTTTTCCGCGCTGATACCCATCTTCTGGCCGAGGTCAATCTGCTGCGCCTCGGTGTGGGGCAGGAACTCATGAAGCGGAGGATCAAGCAGGCGGATGGTGGCAGGGAGACCGTTAAGAGCTTCGAAGATGCCTGTGAAGTCTTCACGCTGAAATGGCAGCAGCTTTGCGAGTGCAGCTTTGCGGTCGGCGAGGTTGTCAGCGAGGATCATCTCACGCATCGCGTCAATGCGGTCGCCTTCAAAGAACATGTGCTCCGTGCGGGTGAGGCCGATACCCTGGGCACCAAAGGCGATGGCGTTCTGAGTCTGTTCGGGGTTGTCTGCATTTGTGCGCACCTGGAGGCGGGTCGCCTGAGAGCACCACTTCATGAGCTGGCCGAACATCTTGAACTTCTCTGTGGCCTGCGCAGCCTTGTCACCGTGGATCATCCCGGTGATGATTTCTGATGGGGCTGTCTTGAGCTGGCCACCATAAACAGCCCCGGAGGTTCCATCAATGCTCATGAAATCCCCCTCATTAAAGCTCTCGTCGGAGACGGTCACGGTCTTAGCCTCGTAATCAATCACCACGGCGCTGGCACCGCAGATGCAGACTTTGCCCATCTGCCGTGCAACGAGAGCGGCATGGGAGGAGACACCTCCACGCGCCGTCAGGATGCCTTCAGCGGCGATCATGCCACGCAGGTCTTCTGGGCTGGTTTCGTTGCGAACCAGCAGCACTTTTTCCCCCCTCTCAGCAGCGGCAGCAGCACGGTCAGCATTGAGATAAACTTTTCCAGAGGCTGCGCCTGGACCTGCGGGTAAGCCTTTGGCGAGTTCTTTGGCACTTTTCACGTCGGCCAGATCAAACACTGGGGCGAGGAGTTGGTCGAGCTGGTCGGCTGGATTGCGCAGCACCGCTGTCTCCCAATCAATAAGACCTTCCTTAACCATGTCAGAGGCGAACTTCAGTGCAGCCATCGCCGTGCGTTTGCCGTTGCGCGTCTGGAGCATGAACAGCTTGCCCTCTTGGATGGTGAACTCGATGTCCTGCACATCCTTGAAATGCTTTTCGAGGGTGCTACGCACTTGCAGCAGTTCCGCGTAGCTCTTGGGCATGGCCTGCTTCAGCTTGAGCACAGGCTCTGGCGTGCGGACGCCAGCCACGACATCTTCCCCCTGGGCGTTGATGAGGAATTCACCGTAAAACTCGTTAACGCCGTTTGCCGGGTTGCGTGTGAAGGCCACGCCGGAGCCAGAGGTCTCGCCCGTATTGCCATATACCATTGCCTGTACGTTCACAGCCGTACCCCACTCCGATGGAATGTTGTATTTGCGGCGATAAACGATGGCGCGGTCATTCATCCAGGAGCCAAATACAGCACCTGCCGCGCCACGAAGCTGATCCCAAACATTGGTCGGAAAAGATTTTCCTGTGCGATCTTTGACAAGTTTTTTGAAAAGAATCACCAACTCTTGCTGGTCTTCCGCCGTGAGTTTGGAGTCTTCGATATCACCGTGATACTTTTCGTGCTTGAAGCTCTCAATGACAACTTCAAAGGGTTCGTGATCCTCCCCTTCCCGCTTCTGCACACCGAGCACCACATCTCCATACATTTGCACGAAGCGGCGATAGCAGTCCCAAGCGAAGCGCTCGTTCTTTGTGGCTTTGGCCAGCGCGATCACGGTTTCGTCATTCAGACCGAGGTTCAAAATGGTATCCATCATGCCCGGCATGGAGTCACGTGCGCCAGACCGCACTGCGACAAGCAGCGGCATTCCTTTGGCATCGCCAAACTTGCAGCCTATGATCTTCTCCATGTTCTTCATTCCGGCTTCCATCTCGGCCTGAAGCGTGGAGGGATAAGTGCGCTTGTTGGCGTAATAATAAGTACAGACCTCAGTCGTGATCGTGAATCCTGGAGGCACTGGAAGACCGATGCGGCTCATCTCCGCGAGGTTTGCCCCCTTGCCCCCCAGTAGCGCTTTCATTGTTCCGTTACCATCTCCCTTGCCTGCCCCGAAGGAGTAAACGTATTTCACTTTGCTACTGATGTTGCTCGCGGTCTTTGCCATAGATGTTGCCGTATTAATCGGAGTGGTTGGTTGTGCTTGTTGAGTTAAAGCGCGGATTTATAACCTGAGATTATAGGATGCAAGCATAAGTTGACAATCAAAAGTTGGCGCTCATCACATGCATGGCCACATCACACATGGTTTCATAGGTTGTTGTTCCGCTACCTGGCTATGAACAAAGACTTCTGCGGTGCCTCATCTAGTGTTGACGTGCGCAGCCATTTCTGATTTAACGTTCATCAAGATCATTGGTTGAGCCTTCGTGTAATAGCGGTGGGCGGCCAGTAGCAAACAAACCATCCCATGAAAACAAATACTTCGATTCTACACAAACTTCATCGCGGCTTCACTCTCGTGGAGTTGCTCGTGGTCATCGTCATCATTGCCATCCTAGCCGCACTTGCTGTGCCAGTAACCAACATCGTCATGGCAAGAGCCAATGCCCTGCGCATTAAGGCAACCATGAAGGACATTCAGGTGGCGATCGGCCACTATCGCACGGAGTACAACCGCTTCCCGCTTGATCCCTCCCAGCTCGGCGGTTCCAGTGATACCGACATACCCCCGTTCCTCACGGATGGAAATGTCAGCACCATCAACATCCTGATGGCGATGACTGATCCCGGTGCGGACCCCAATATGAACTCACGGCAGATCAAGTTTGTGGACTTGCCCATGGCAAGGAACGGCTTGTTCGGGGTTGTTGACCCGAGTGGCGGCACGGGCACAGGCACTCCCCTACGGTTGGTGGATATCTGGGGCCAACCGTACAGCATCTCGATGGACACGAATTATGACAACCGCATTGAGAACCCAGACACCAGCAATGTGGATCTGCTGATCTCCAGCAAAGCTCCACAGTTTTTGCCCAGCACCTCGGCAATTTACAGCTATGGCCCGGACAAAATCCCCCAGACGAAGGACGACATCGTCTCGTGGCGTTGAGCTTAGTCGCAGTCAGTTCAAATCAAAAGCGTAATCCGCCACAGGTCGTGCCCTCTGTGGTCGTGCGCCATGCAGCAAACCAGCGATTGCTCCTATCTTGTGTGCGCTGCAAGAGCTACAGCGTCTCCCGCGCTTCTATGCTCATGCCAGATACGAGCACCAAACCCATCCACACAAAGCCTTCGGCGGGTTTTTATGACCTGGCGATGGCCGATGACGAGCCGGTAGGTGTGCCCCCGATCCTCGATCTGCCGGGCGTGGTGATCGCGGGGCGATATAAGCTAAAGTCGGTCCTGGGCGAGGGCGGCACTTGCTATGTGTGGCGGGCGGAGCAGATGCAGCCGGTGCAGCGAGATGTGGCCATCAAAATCATCCGGCCAGGCCTGGTGGCAGAACCCATTTCAGCGCGGTTCAATCGCGAGCACCAGTTGCTTGCGCGGATGGAGCATCCCAACATCGCCGCCGTGTTTGATGCTGGCGAGCTGCCAGACGGGCGGACTTACTTTGTGATGGAGATCGTCTCCGGCGAGCCGATAACACAATGGTGCGAGCGGCATGAGGCGACCGTGGATGAGCGGCTGGAAGTTTTCCTCCAGGCCTGCCAGGCCGTGCAGCACGTGCATCAAAAGGGCATCCTGCATCGTGACCTGAAACCCTCCAACGTCATGGTGACGACGGTCAGCGGGAGGCCTTTGGTGAAGGTGATTGACTTTGGCATCGCCAAAGCACTGGAGGGTGATTTGGTCCTGGGGCATGACGTCACCCTGCGCGGCATGGTGCTGGGCACGCCGCGCTACATGAGCCCAGAACAAGCCGGCCTGACAGGGCAGGATGTGGACACACGCTCTGACGTTTATGCTCTCGGCGTGCTGCTCTATGAACTCCTCACCGGCACCACACCGATCATGGATGGTGATGAAAAGGATGTGCCGCTGCCAGCGCTTCTGCATCGTGTGCGCCAGACTGAAACTGAGCTGCCCAGCCGTCGCATCACCCATGTCGCGATGGTTTCCGCCAGCCGCCCAGCTACGCCGAAGCTCAGCGTCCGCGAATTGCGCGGTGACCTCGACTGGATAGTGCTGC
>Ga0247836_1004772_pt1 | contig 16503 bp, 13 predicted proteins | sample LaCruzMarch2015__4_FD_187116 | JGI IMG/M metagenome (GOLD analysis project Ga0247836, IMG submission 187116) | Freshwater microbial communities from meromictic Lake La Cruz, Castile-La Mancha, Spain - LaCruzMarch2015_14m | ecosystem: Environmental > Aquatic > Freshwater > Lake | place: Spain...
GGTTATCAATTCCAATTCTGGTCTTTGCGGTAACAGGAATCTGAACGGCATCTTTCATGGCCTTGATGCAATCCGCCACATGCAAAGGCTCGGCCATCAAACAGGCACCAAAACGACCTGATTGTACCCTGTCGCTTGGGCAGCCTAGATTTAAATTAATCTCAGAAAACCCCTGCTGCTGCGCCATTTTTGAACATTCAACCAAAGCATCTCTGTCCATGCCACCCAATTGCAAAGCTATGGGCTCTTCTTGCTCATGAAAATACAAAGCCCGCGTTGGATTATTAAAAATAGCGCCTACCGTTTGCATTTCCGTGTACAAGAGCGCATGAGGCGCGAGCATTCGCATAAACATTCGAAAATGGGTGTAGGTCCAGTCGATCATGGGTGCGATAGCAAGGGGTGAAATTAACGAGGGGAGTAATTTTTGAGGTATAACGTGCACGAAAAATAATCTCTACATCCTATAATGCAGCTAGTATACGCCATTTGCGTTCCTGTTCAAAATATATACCCGTTGCAGGGTATTATGAAAACTGGTATTTTCACATTTTTAGTGTGTGACCATAGAAAATAAAATGACCCCAAAAACCATCCAACCCTTACCAGAAAACGCTCTTGACCTCGTTAAAGCTTATCTTTTACGTTTACAAACAAGCATTTGCAATGAATTAGAAGCGCTAGATGAGCAAGCTACATTTATGGAAGATGTCTGGACGCGCCCACAAGGTGGTGGTGGTATTACCCGCGTGCTTGAAAAAGGCGCTGCGTTTGCCAAAGCGGGTGTTAATTTTTCACACGTGAGTGGCGACGCCCTCCCCCCCTCCGCTAGTGCAAGCCGCCCGGAATTAGCGGGGTGTCATTTTAATGCTCTGGGTGTTTCTTTGGTTATTCACCCTGACAATCCTTACGTGCCCACCGCGCATGCCAATGTACGCTTTTTTATTGCTGAAAAAGAAAACAGTGCCCCTTTGTGGTGGTTTGGTGGTGGGTATGATTTAACACCCTATTACGGGTTTGAAGAAGACTGCCAACATTGGCATCAAACTGCTTTTGATGCCTGCGAACCCTTTGGTGAAAAGATTTATCCTCATTTTAAACAATGGTGTGATGACTATTTTTATATCAAACATCGGCAAGAGGCACGTGGTATTGGCGGCCTTTTTTTTGATGACTATCACGAGCAAGGATTTCAGCACAGCTTTGATTTAACGCAAAGCATTGGTGATCATTTTATTAAAGCTTATGCACCCATTGTTCGCCGTCGTAAGCATCATGCCTTTGGGCAACAGGAAAAAGACTTCCAATTGTACCGTCGGGGTCGCTATGTTGAATTTAATTTAGTCTACGACCGTGGAACCCTTTTTGGTCTTCAATCTGGTGGTCGAACCGAGTCGATTTTAATGTCACTTCCACCAGATGTTCATTGGCAATACAATTGGGCGCCTCAAAAAAACAGCGCCGAAGAAAAACTCTACACCCACTTTTTACCTGCAAAAGATTGGTTAAAACTCAACACGTCAAGCTAAGGAATCGCATTTGGTTTGGTAGATGAAATCTGCCTTTTTCAAAAACACACACCAAAACATTAGAGCAACCAAGCCATTTAAAAGGGCTAAGACTAGAAAAACAACCGCAATAGCCACATGTAAATGCAGTAATATCATCACCAAACCGCTGCCAATCACAATAAAAAGAGCGTTGACAATATTGTTGGCAGCCAGCGTTTGAGAACGCATATCGCCTTGACTCACCACTTGTAAATACGTATGCAAGGGAACTAAAAACAAGCCGCTACTTACAGCAAGCAAAAAGATATCAAGCGCAATACGCCAATGTCGAAGTTGGCTAAAAAACGTTATCAACGACTGTAAAGGCTCAGCACTCATGTGCACGGGTGAAGCCCAATATAAATCACCCACAAACAACGATAACAGTAACATGGTTTGCGGAACATAGCGCAAGGTTATCTGACCCGCCAACCAATGATTGATTATCATTGAACCTATTGCAATCCCAATAGAAAATAACGCGAGAAAAACTGCAAACACAGAAGCATCTGCTCGTAACACATAGTTTGTATAGTCAGGCAATTTGGTTAACATCACAGCGCCTATCAGCCAAAACCAAGAAATTGCGCCTATCGCCGGGGCAATGCGAGGGTTCAACACAACGGTTTTTATCATTTTTTTGGTTGAGCGCCATACATTCCACTCCACCCGCAAATCGGTGGCTACAGACTTAGCAGGCGGTATAAAGAAACTTGAGATGAGCCCCACTACCGCCGCACTCACGGTCAATGTAATAGCACACAACGATCCGGTTTTTACCCCACCCACACTAATGGTCCCTAAAATAGTGCCTACCAAAATGGCAAGAAACGTACTCGCCTCTATCAACGCCGTGGCACCTAATAATTGCGAGCGTGGCAAGAGATCAGCGAGAATAGCGTATTTAATGGGCCCAAAAAATGCCGAATGGATCCCCATGCCAGTCAAGGTCAGCATAAGAAACCACGTGTTGCCTCTGTATAAAGCTATGCCTCCCCCCACAACCAAAAGAACTTCAAACATTTTGATAACACGGGTTAATTCGGTTTTATTGTACTTATCTGCCAATTGGCCGGCCGTGGCTGAAAAAAAGAAGAAAGGGATAATAAACAATGCACCCGCCAAAGCTTGAAAGAGCTCTGACTGAAGTTGGGACGTGCTTAAGTGATAACTAATAAGGGTAAGCATGGCAAATTTAAACGCGTTATCGTTGAATGCACCAAAAAATTGTGTCACAAAAAATGGGATAAAGGCTCTTTTTTTGAGAATGTCCGCTATTGTTGTATCCATGTAATCCCCGTCAAGTTAACTGGTTAAAATCCAGGACAAACGTGTCTAATGTTTAAGTACAAATAACCTCGTACTTTCTTACGTACCGTGCTTTGTGCACGCTATACATACGCTCTCGCATCAATATCGTACTGGATTCCGCGCATAAAGCGCGGAACGTAGGCATTTTTAACAATGCGCGTTTAGATGCGTTTATCCTGGGTAAAGCCCATCTACAATCAGAATAAATAGGCACCATACTATAATGAGGAACCCTTTACATGTAAACGGTAAGAAAGAAGTCAGTGGATTGAAACAAGATTTGCAAGACCTATTGGCTTTTGTAGCATTGCGACAAGGCACGATAAATGAAGGAGAGTGAATTATCAAGACACTCTAAGGTCTTTTGACAATTTGGTTTTAAATATTCTAAAGCACCCACGCACCGCAACTTGTCCGCGGTACGTAGGGCCTATAGAGTAAATCAACAGACCCTAGTATTGTTGAAGGAAAGACTCATCAGCCCCTGGAATCACACAAATGCGCCGTATTTGCTGGTTTGATTTTATAATGCCTGTTTGGATGCGCTTTTCTTAAGTATTTAGGCGTCAGCAAGCTCATTAAGCAGAACCACGTCTTGGGCTTTTAATCCTTTTGGGCCTTTGTCTAAAACATAACTTACCGTGTCATTTTCATGTAATGTTTTAAACCCAACCCCTTGAATATCTTTGTAATGCACAAAAATATCCTCACCCTGCTCATTAATAATAAAACCGAATCCTTTTTTCTCATTAAACCATTTAACTTGTCCATTTTCCCTTTCTGACATATCCATATCCTCTATGATTTTAAGCATTTTTAATAGCATAACAGTTTTTTATTGATTGTTAACCGTTTTCTTATACCATTAACAGCAACTGTCTAATCACTGCCTATATGAAGGTTTTATCATGAACACCACCCAAAATAGCTTTATTCGCTTGGCCTTGGAGTGTAACGTCTTAAAATTTGGGAAATTTACTCTCAAATCAGGCCGTATCAGTCCCTATTTTTTTAATGCTGGATTGTTTTATCAAGGAGCAGCTCTTCGTAAGGTAGGGCAATGTTATGCGGAGATCCTGGTGAAAAACGCCATTGATTTTCAACATCTTTTCGGCCCTGCCTATAAAGGCTTGCCATTGGCCACGGCCACAGCGATTGCACTTGCCGAAAAAAAGATAGATACAACCGTTACGTTTAACCGTAAAGAAGCCAAATTGCATGGTGAAGGCGGGACTCTCATTGGCGCCCCTTTATGTGGCAACACCGTCATTATTGATGATGTGATAACAGCGGGAACCGCCTTTCGCGAAGCACAAACACTTATCAAAGAAGGTGGCGGCTCATTAACCGCTGTTGTTATTGCGCTAGATCGCTGTGAACGAGGCCTCACAAACCATTCTACCCTTAGCGAAATCAAGGGCGAAGGCATCCAGGTGTTTTCTATCATTACCCTTTTTGACTTGCTGAATTATTTAGCCCACGAAAACAATACACAAGAGGTCAAACGCCTGGAAGCCTACCTTGCCGAATATGGCTGTTAATTATCGTTTAATAAGCAGCAATATCGATGGTTTTTAATTTATAATTAATAAATTTACCGTTCCTAAACACTGTAATAGCAATGGTGGCACCAATTTTAGTATCGGTTAACTTATCATAAAGCGCATCATAATTGGCCACTGCATCACCATTCACATGGGTAATGATGTCCCCAAGAACAAGATGCCCCCAGCCATCACGGTGCGTTCCCTGAAGTTTGGCTCGCGAGGCGGGAGTGCGGGGTAAAACGTCTGAAATTAAAACCCCTTTCGTCACGCCTAAGCGCTCTGCTAAATTCGCTTCAACACGTGTTATCCCAATACCTGCAAGGATTACTCGGCCGTTTTTAATGATTTGAGGGACAATTCGCGCAATATCATCAGCGGGGATTGCAAACCCAATTCCTGCCGATGATCCTGAAGGTGAGAAAATAACGGTGTTTAAACCAATCAATTTACCCGCACTGTCCAAAAGAGGCCCCCCGGAGTTACCAGGATTAATAGACGCATCCGTTTGAATCATGTCTCGAATTTTAACGCCCCCAACGCCCGGAACCTGGCGACCTAATGCGGAAATCACGCCAAGCGTTAGCGTATGATCTAAACCAAACGGATTACCAATGGCAATGGCTTTTTGGCCCACAAGGAGATCGCTGGTGGAAGCCATTTCTAGTGGCGTGTAAAATTTTAATCGTTCCAACGCTTTTGGTGAGGTAATGGCAAGAACGGCGATGTCTTTTCGAGGCTCGGTACCTATAACTTTTGCAGGCACCGTCATCCCGCCCATGATCACCACTAAATTTTCAGCCCCATTCACAACATGAAAATTCGTAACCACATGACCCAATCTATCCCAAATAATGCCAGACCCTGCCCCTGCAGGAACTTGTGTGCGCTCATTTGCATGCTTTTTAACGGTTGTCATGCGCTGAACATAGACGACTTTTGGAGAGATTTTTTGAAACACTTCAATGGTGTTTTTTTCATTCGGCAATAAGGATGAAGCATACCCATTCATACAAAAAGGGATACAAAAAATAAACAGGAGGATTTTAACAGTCATGAGGGTCCTAATGGGTATATTTTAACCAATACACCGATTATGCCCTATTTTAAGCCAAAATGACAAATTAAATTAATATATTGAAGTAAATTAGACAATTTTAACATCAAAGAGACCCTCGCAATAATTGCCGCGAGGGCTCATTGAAAAATGCAATCACGCTTAATGCCCCCTATTTTCAAGAAGCAACACCATCATGTAAATGGATCAATTGCGTATGAACTTCAACCGAAAAATAACGATTAAAGGACTCCAATGTATCCACCAAAGGCCATTGATCAGTTTTATCACACATACGCGACATTTCAGCCGTATAAATGGGACGGTAATAATCCTCAATAAAAGGATTGATTTGAGATGCTTCCGTGAAATTTTTTATCACAACGGTAGCGTTTTCAGTTAAATAAGACATGTTTACGCGCTCAAGAATGCTGGTGACTTCATCTTTATCTTCGATAGAAGACTTCATCCATTTTACAAGCACAGAACGTGGCTTAATGCATAATAATTGATGCCCTTCTGAAATAGAGGGCTCCATCAGTACAATTTGTGAATGCAATTCAAATTTAAAGCAGCAAAGGAAATCTAGAAAACTGCCTTCATTAGGAATAGGCGCATCTTCCCCTAACCAACGAGCAATTTCATGCTTAAACATTTTAGGGTAATGACGACCTATTTCGTCAAGGGTCGCCTCTTCACTCACTTGTCTTTGAATGATGTATGCTGTAGTGTCCATCTGCAAGACATTTAATTCAGGAAGCTCAATGTCAGGCGCTTGTGCAGCAAGAAAAGAAAGAAATACTGATGTAGGTTTTAAAATAACAATTTCCCATTGATAATGCTGTTCCATGATCTTCTCCTCAATGATCTTATCTCAATTCCGAGTAAAACTTGAAAAGCTAAATCTGAACATCTAAATCAAATCGGCCTTCTCTTTTTTCAAGGGAAGACTATCAGGTTAACACCTAAAATAAATAAATTGCAATACTTTTTTTAATTTTTTTAAAATTGCCCAAGACGTCACGTGTTGACCCGCCTTGCTAGGTCGAGTGGTTGGTTTGTTTTTTATAGATGAATGGGGAGTCTTCTGGGATTAAAGGACAAACATTAAAGAATCAGGACACACAAATAAGGAACTTTGCATGCCCTCTCCAAAGGGTTATTTACCTTTTTTAGGGGTGTCATCCAAGCGCTCAGATGCTTCAGTAAACCGCTTCCCATGACTTTTACAGAAAAAGAAAGGTGTGCGTCCACGGGTAGCTGCAGCATAAATGAGAGCAGGAACAATACCGGTCATAAGCGTTGCTAAAAGCAACAAGCAGCCTTTTGCAAACTTGGTCCATGCACTGTCACGATGCCTAACTAAATCTTGGGTAGAATGACGCAATGAAGTATAAAAGTCTCCGACACGTACACTAGGAAGTCCATTCTTCAATAGGGCTTCCTGCATCACCTGCACCCTTTCAAATTTGTCTTTAATAAGCTCGTAAGGCTTGTTATTCAATTTTTCAGGAAGATTCTGGTCCAGCTTGTCCGTATTGATAGTAGAATCGTGTTTTTTTGCGGCTTTCAAAAGGTGTTGAAGATAATTATTGATGAGAGGCTTCAGCTTTTGATGAATAAGCGCACTGTATTCAAACTCTTTTTCCGATACCAATTCGACATTTAAAGCTCTAGATTTTTCAGTTGAAGCTCTGAGAGCTTTAATCTCATCCTGCTGTTCGGTCGACTCTCTTTTTAAATCATTCAATTGGGTGCTTTTCGTTTGAACCTCAACCAATAAATCAGCCTTTGAGGCATCAAGAGCGTCAAGACGCGCCTGTTGTGCCCTCGCGTTTTCCTCTAATTGAGCGAGCCGCTCGCTTTTTAAATTAACGTCATCTTGCAGTGTGGCCTTTGTTCTCTCTACACCGTCAAGTTCCGCCAGCTGCGCTGTTGACTTGACTACTAATTCATCGAATTGCGTCCTCTTAGCATCAATATCAACTAATAGCACTCTCTTTATTTCCTCATGGGCCTCAAGTGACTTCTGCTGCTCTGATGTTTTTTCTTCTAATGCAAGAAGCTGCGCCTTTTTAACCTCAATATCATGCAAAAGAGCAGTTTTTGACGCCTCATGAGCGTCAAGTTCTTCCTGCTGCCTTGTTGATTTTTCTTCCAACTCAATAAGAAGAGCCTTTTTCGTTTCAATATCACTTTCGAGCTTTTCCGTTGACGTCTCAAGCGCTTCTAGTGCTTTCTGCTGCGCTGTTGCTTTTTCTTCGGCCGCCGTTAACGCTGCCTTTTTAGCTTCAACATCAGTTAATAGCGCTTGATTCTGAGCTTGTGAATTTATATATAAAGCCTCTAAAGCAGCATATTCAGGTGAAATTGCACCTTCTGCAATAGCTTCTTTTTTAGCTTCTTCATAAAATTCGTCTGAAACACCTGCAGGAACAATAGAGAGGTGATGTCCTTTCACTTTTAGCAAATGGCCTGCGCTTTTTGCTAGGTCGACATTAAAACACTGAAGCTCGGCTTCAATTAAATTTAATTTTTTATCACCAACCAGTTCCTTCAGTTTCGGACAACCTTGTTTAAGACTTTTTACTGCCTCATGAAAAAGCTCTATATTGTGCAAATAATAAGCCAGGTCATACTGATACACATCAAAATAGACAAGTGCAGGTTGCAGTATTGCATCTACCTTTTCTTTTACCTCAGGTTCAAGCGTTATTTTTTCTAATGCGCTTACTAAATCTGCTTGAATTGCGGAGATGGTTACATACCCACGCGATGCTAATTGGTTAGCAATCACCGCTGTTTCAGGAATCCCCTTAAGAGCCCTCAAACATTCATCCCATGTATCACTAAAATTTTCTGGATTTAAGAATAAATTTATTTTTTCATTCAATTGAACTGATTCTTGTTTTAACCACTCAAAGTGTCCTTCTACCGTCTGTTTAAGACTTTCTTGTAGTTTATTTTTACACTCATCAATCAGTGCAATTTTTGCTGCAAAAACTTCATTTAACGCTTCTACCTCTAACCTTTCTCGAGTATTAGAAAGCACGTCAAATGAATCAATGATGGCCTGCATTAAAGAGTGCTTTTCTTCAGCTTTAAGATGATTTCGCAAGTATTTTTGACTAATAAGCTCCGCACGCATGGACAAGGCTTCAAAAAATGCAGGCCTAACCTCAGGTGTTGCGAGTGCTAACGTTAATGAAGCGTCATCTTTAGGGTCTTGAATTTGAGATGCAATGTTTTTCAAAAGCTGAGTCAGATTTTGAGCCATTTCTGAAGCTTTTACCTGCTCTGTGGAAGATGTTACGTTAGATAAAACCTCGCCCATAAAGGTATTAAGCTCAAGTATCGCGTGCTCCGTGTTCACAAAGCACTTTTGAAACGTGGATTCAAGAACCGCCATGCTGATGTCTTGTTGCCCTCGAAAATGAACGCGGCGATGTTTTCCATCCTTACTGGTTTGTTGTCCTAAAAGAGGGTAGCTGCTAGCAGTGAATAGCCTAAAAAGAGCGTCATTTTCATGAACTGCTTTGTAATGTTTAAGCAACACACCTTGTTTGCTTTCATCTGTAGCTGCTAAATAATCATTTATGACTAAACCTAAAGCTTCATGACCAAGAGCTCCACCATCAACCTCTCCTTTAAGAGGTAGACCTGCTTGACGCCAAAAATCAAATAATTTACATAAAACTAAATCTTGTACGGTCGTGGTACGACCTTTTGATGATAATTTTTCACCCGTTTTTTTCCATGGTTTTTGAAGGTTTTGATCATATTGATTTCCACAGGCGGTACCATGGGCACCAGGAACGATAACAACTTTCTGAACACCCTCGGGAACAATCGGGATAAAATAAGACGTTCTTTCATCTCGACATAAAATTACCTCTGAACGATGACAAGGCAGTGCTTGTCCAAAGCGTGAGTCTACCCAAGCACCGATACCTAACGGGCCACCACCTGGAACAGGGTCAATAAGAAAGGTATTGATTTGGAGCGCATTAAGATCTTCAGATAATCTAGAGCGCATTAGCACGACATCATTATGCGAGGTTTCTACAAAAAGCTCTTTCATGGCAGCTTTAGTGAATTTACAAGGGCTATCACAAAAAATCTCAAAAAGCGTTTTATCAGACGTGACTAAACTTGTCTTAATACGATCTATTTCATGAAGAATTAAAACCGACTCTGCAGCACCTCGACTAAAACCTGTTAGTTGCAGTGTCTTTTTACCACTGGCTACAGCATAAAATATCAAATGAATCGCCCGAGCAATTCTATCACCCACTTCCTTACCTAAAGTGGTAACCCCATTTACCATATCAACCGATGGCGAGGAAAAAGAATGTACAAGAGAGGGCTCAATTTTAGGGACCTCTTCTTTCATACTTGCTATGACTCGGGCTGCAAAGCTAAGGGTCTCGCCTCGTTTATAAGTACGTCTCTCTTTGTGCCCTTTAGATAACTTAGTGGTAGGCTCTTTAATAAATACAGTATCCGTACCCTGCATGAACAAATAATAGTCCGGGTTTTTGGAGGCTGGGATATTGGACGCACCAGCAGCGTTACCACCGAAATCAGAATCGCTAAGATCCATAGAAGACGCATTGACACCAATTAGCTCCGGGTTTAAACGGAACGATATTTCTGTATATATGTCGCTTAAATCTATCTTTGGCATGAGCTTTCCCCAATAGACATTCATCCATTGAACACTGATAAAAATCTCTATGCTAACACTAACAATATAGCACAGAGTACAAATTATAATCAGTTTAGCTGATTTAATAGGGGATCGTCAATATAATTTGCTAAATAATTCAACTGTATGCTCTTAAAAAGACGTTGTTGAGCACCTGAACTTGGATATTTAGCCTTGACTTTTAACGTTTATTTATGCAATGTAAAGCCTCAACCCCGTCATTTTGTATTTTTTTAGATCACTTATGAAGCTCATCAAAAAACTGTTCATGGCTCTAATATTATTGATTTCATTCACTTTTATAGCCATTTGGATCTTAACCAAAACCCTAAAGCCCACCACCGTGAGTTATTTGGTCAGCAAGCAATTAAGTACTTTAACCTCTCAAAAAATTCACATAGAGGGCGATGTGAGCTGGCAATTGTTTCCTCAGCCAGGCATAAAAATATCCCACATTTATATTGGCAATAAAGAGAACATCACCAGCAACTCAGGGTTTATTGATAGTCTACGGTTGAATTTAAACGCTAAAACCCTTCTGCAAGGTCAGCTGGTTTTTAATGAATTGAGCATTGATGGCGTAACAATGAACCTCTATTCCAACACACCGGCACCTCAAAAAACGCTTGACGAAACACCCAACAAACACCCCCGTTCCAACCCTTTAAAGCTTGCCATTGATGACTTGCTACTCACCAATGGGAAAATTACCTTCCACCAAGGATTGAACTTAATCACACTGAATGGTCTCCAAATGGGAGCTCATCAATTAAATCTTAAAAATGAATATTTTCCGTTACAGATAAAAGCCAAATTAAATGCCTCTATCGCTGATTATAAAATCAAAACTTCTCTCAAATATAACGGCCAAGCAAAAATTGCGACATCATCAAATAATAAAACTGTGGCTCTTGATGGGCAATTATTGCTACAAAACACACTACTCAATGCATTAAACATTGCAAAAATCACTACCAATGTAACCACCCAAAACAACGACGTATTTTTTAACCCATTGCATTTATCACTCTACCAGGGCGAATCCATTGGCGATTTAAGGTATAACGTTCTCTCTAAAAAATTGGAAATCAATCAAACCGCAACCAACCTGGATGCTTATCAACTGCTTAAGGATTTGCTAGGAAAAGACCTGCTAACAGGTAAATTGGATGCCTCAGTGCATACTATAACCCTCTTACAAAACCCAAATGGGATAAGTGGCACCGATGGTACTGGCAATATTAGTATTAAAGATGGCGTCTTGTATTTTGTTGATATCAACCAACGCATTGATGAAGCAACACAAAAAATCCATGCGCTACTTGCCCAAACGAATCTTAATGTAATCCAACTGTTGCAACCTCTATTCTTCACTCCAAGCACGTCAGAAAAAGAAAACACGCCATTTAAGCTGTTTAGCCTGCAATACCACGTGACCCACGGTCAGTTTATCAATGATGCCCTGTTATTAGACACAGACAAGCTGCAACTTAAAGGCAACGGGCAAACGGAGCTTAATAACGGCGCCCTTCAGGGACGTTTTTTAGCAACATTGATAACAAACGACAAAGCTCTCAATAACATTCAACAGCTACTTGGGGGTAGCTTCCCTCTGAAGCTTCGGGGAACGCTCCAACACCCGCAACTCGTACCGGACACCGAGGTGATTAACCCTATTGTGTCTAAATATTTACTGCAAAATACCCTTGAGCAACCTGTTACACAAATGAAACAAGGCATAAAAACATTACTTACAGTGCCTGCGTATCTACTGCCAGAAGAAACAGAATGAGTGAAAAGTTTAGCCACGTCGTTCTCGAGTGGTATGACATGCATGGACGCAAAGATTTGCCATGGCAACACCCGCGCAGCGCTTACCGTGTTTGGGTATCGGAAATCATGCTACAACAAACGCAAGTTAAAACCGTTATTCCTTATTTTATGCGCTTCATGGCTCAATTTCCCACTGTCAATGCATTAGCAAATGCCACGTTAGATGAGGTTTTAGCGCATTGGTCCGGGCTTGGTTATTATAGCCGAGCGCGCAACATGCATAAAACAGCCATTATCCTTCAACATGATTTTCAGGGGCAGTTTCCATCTGATTTAGAGTCTTTAATTAAACTTCCCGGCATTGGCCCATCCACTGCAGCAGCCATTGCTTCCCTCGCGTTTAATAAAGCCACCGCTATTTTAGATGGCAATGTTAAACGGGTATTGAGCCGTTATTTTTTAGTCAGCGGGCTATCGAAAGATGCTGAGACTCAACGAATACTTTGGCAACATGCTAATGAATGCATGCCAAACAGACGATGCGCTGATTACACACAAGCCATCATGGATCTAGGTGCCACTTGCTGCACAACTAAAAACCCAAATTGTACTGCTTGTCCACTGAGAGAGACGTGCCGTGCACACAAAGAAAATGATGTGAGTAACTACCCTCAAAAAAATCCTAAAAAAACATTGCCAATACAGCACCAACAGTTTTTGTTACTTCATCAGGAGGATTTAATCTATCTTGAAAAACGTCCATCGCCTGGGCTATGGGGCGGACTTTGGTGTTTGCCACACATTGCTATGCACCTTTGCCCTCAAACATATCTAAGCGATACTTATCAATTACCAACAAATAGCATGAAAGAGTTAATGACCATGAAACACTCGTTCAGCCATTTTCATTTGTATATCCGTGCCGTATCCCTTGCTGTTTCATCACTATCGCCTTTACCCGGAGAATGGTTTAGCGCCCAACAACTCCCAACCTTAGGCCTCTCAAAACCGGTCAGTAAAATTCTTAACTGTTTTTTAACCACCTAGCATAAAAATGCGTATGAACCTTGATAACGATTCCATGTAGGTCACTTATATACGAAAGAGGGCTACATTTGACTCAATAGCCCCTTACGGCTGTCACATGAAAAATGTGATGTTACGTATGGACCCGCCCTGGACTCAACTCTTGATATGATTCTTATGGCGGCTTTCTAATAGTATTGTGCTATTTTGCAGGAGATTCCTCGCTAAGCTCGGAGCGACGCGCTATTGGGCCGTGGCTAACCCCGCCAGTAGACTTCAACTACCGAATCAAGGATTATATAGCTCGCAAAGAGGTTTACGGGAAAAGGGTATGATGCTGTTGATCACGATGATGCTAAGTTTCATAGGACTACTGTGGGCCGCCAACCACTTAGTAACAGGTGCCGCAGGCATTGCAAGCCATTATCGTATCCCGCCCCTCGTTACAGGACTCACACTGGTCGCTATTGGCTCTTCTGTGCCTCAAATCATGTTTGCTATTGCCGCGGCATTTGAAGGGCGCAATGAACTTGCCCTGGGCAATGCCATAGGTGCAAACATTGCAAACATTGGGTTGGTGCTAGGGCTAACCCTCTTGTACCGTCCATTAACGGTTAAATCATCACTCTTAAAACGCGAATACCCACTTTTATTTCTCATCATGCTTTTTACCTATTCACTCATGATTGACGGGCATCTCAGCGTTATCGATGGATGTCTTTTTTTAGTGGCTTGCATTGTATTGATTCTCTATTTTATTGTTCTCGCCCATCACTCTAAAAACGATGCGATGACAAAAGAATACAGCCAATCCTTGAACATTAAACGCCCTCTTAATGCACACCTCACAAGCATTATCATTGGTTTTGCTGTTCTGCCTTTGAGTGCTCATTTTCTTGTTAAAAGTGCCGTTCATTTTGCGCATTGGCTAGGCATTAGTGAGTTGGTGTTAGGTTTAACCATCATAGCGATAGGGACAAGCTTACCTAATATTGTAACGTCAATGGTGGCAGCCTTTAAAAGACAAGATGATATTGCAGTGGGCAATATCCTGGGCTCAAACATGTTTAATCTGCTGATAGTGATGGCATTTCCTGGGATTATAAACCCCTCAGCGATTAGCCATATGCTGTTGTGGCGTGACATCCCCACCATGTTTTTTATTACTCTCGTGCTGTTATGGATAAATTATCATTATAAAAGCAAAATTGAGCGCTGGCATGGGGGTTTACTGTTACTTATTTATTGTTGTTACATAACATCCCTGGTGTTTAGGGCATGTTAATGATCATGAGGTTACCTGCGTTGTTTCAAAATGCTTAATGCGACCACTGCATCGGGTTGCGCGGCTCGAGCTGCGCAATTTATCCAATACCATGCTTTTTTTCTATCTTCTACAACACCTTGCCCATAATAGTACATGTATCCTATGGCGTACTCTGCATCAGGCTGCCCTTTTTCGGCTTCTGGCATAAGGCGTATAAACGCTTGGCGGTAATTTTGGATTTGGAAACTACGAATACCTTCACGTAAATTGTGGCCACGCATCACACAGCCACTGAGTAAACTAAGTACAGTAATAAAAAATAGTATGTTTACTCTAACGCGCATGAAAACCCTTCCTCAATTAGAGCTCCTTAGTGGCTTAGCAGGTGCCTCAAAGGTTAATGTGTTTTTTGGTAAACTTAAACTCTCTAGTGCGCCATTATGCCGAATAAGAACACCATCAGGGGTGATTCGTTTAATGATAACATCTCCGGGGAGAGAATCACCTACATTAAATGATTTCTCATGGCCGCCTTTAGTGCGAATGATAACATGTGAATTTTCTTGGTGGTTAGCATACATGATACCCACAACGGTAAAACGCAGCATTGACCTTTTTACGTCTGCATCGGATATATTTTTAGGCACGTATTCCCCGAAAAAAACGGTGTTTAAGACGTCTGAAGTTGTGTTTTTATGTGCATCAACGTCCATGTCTTTTGAAAGATCATGCTGCGAACGCATGGCGTTATCAAGTGCAAAAAATGATTGAGCACTTGCATAGATTTGCCCAATCAATATAAAAACCAAAGAAAAGCAAATCAATCGAGGAACCACGGGGCGCGATAATGCTAATTTAACATCCATAAACACATTCATTATCCCTCGCATAAAAAAGCTGTGCTTTTCTAGATATAAATACGTTACAGTCATCGGACCACAGAGTCAAAACAATTACCCGAATAATAAGTGGTTGATAATCAGCATAACAGCTCCGGCCATTAAAAAAAAAGGTAACGCCTTAAGGACGTTATGTATTTGGCCTCTAAATATACCCATCAATATGATAGAGATGGTGCCACTGCCAGGAGATCCTTCGCGCTAAAGGACGGGCTCTCAGGATGACGTCTCTAGAGAGTAAAAAAAAAGAGCCTATTTAGGCTCCTTTTTTAATGGAATCACATATCACTCAGGGTAGGGCTTGGCGGAAGGTCATCACCCCCTTCGCTTGCGCCTGTGCTATAACCCTCTTCAGATAGGCTAGGGCTTCCACGACCTTCAACAGGTGAGTGAAACAGGAATTTTCTAGATTGTTGGCGAAGGCGCTTGCTTGTATTATCACATCCAAACAAGTATTTAATAAAATTCACAAACCTCTCGATAATCCCCATGCGAGCTTCATCATTTTTAGCCGATTTAAGTTCCATGAACGCAGACTTCGCTATTTTTCCCAGAAATTCCTGTGGATGATAAGCTGCATTAACGCCTAAGTAAGGCATTAATTTATTACAAAACTCAGTCTCATCTCCTTTGCTTTTTCCAAAGGCATTTCGTATGACGTTTTTCAACCTGCTAGCCGCTTTTTCAGTATTCGTGTAGAGCGTGTCCAACGTCTTACGTTCAGCTGAAGAAACAGTCTTGTTTAAATAAGCGGGTTTTGCTCCTAGCATGACCATTATTCGACGTAGATCTTTATCTTCACAATGGGTTAATGGCGTCTTGCCTGAACCTGCAGGATACTGTGTGTTCAATTCATGCAGATTTAAATAGGCCAAGTGGCTCAAAGTAGGAATATCCAACCCTTTTTGCAGTGCTAAATGCAGGCGAGTCGCTCCTTTTGCTTGCTCAATGATGTCAAAAACATCTGGATGAGAAGCCCTTGTAACAATATCTTTCAGGGATTGTTTTTGTGCATTTTTAGCAGAAAGAAGGGCTGGGTATCGGTAAAGCATGCCTTTAACTGCATCAAGATTATCCTCATCTATTGCCGTAAGGAATGCATCTCTCACGCGGATGGGTGCTTTGTGCTTTTTAATTTCACCTTGAATTTTATTGTACCGCTTCTGCAAAGCCTGTATCTGTTCTTTAATTACAGCACCATTGGATAACAAATACACCTGAACCTGCTTGGTTAGTTTTCCACCATTTTCAATGCAGGCCTTTACAGTATCATAATCCTTTGCATAGGCTATAACAGGTAATCCGCCGATAGCCTCAAGCATTGGATCACTACCCATTTTAAAGGCATTTTCAATGTTGAGTATATTA
>Ga0247836_1004778_pt1 | contig 16491 bp, 9 predicted proteins | sample LaCruzMarch2015__4_FD_187116 | JGI IMG/M metagenome (GOLD analysis project Ga0247836, IMG submission 187116) | Freshwater microbial communities from meromictic Lake La Cruz, Castile-La Mancha, Spain - LaCruzMarch2015_14m | ecosystem: Environmental > Aquatic > Freshwater > Lake | place: Spain...
CCCGCGACGCTGGGAGCAAATATTTTCGTGGGAGCCTCGGTTGGATTTACGGTAAACTACTTCCCTGGTCGCACGGGATTCACGCCGCAGCCGTGGGCAGGTAACCCGGTCTATGCGGTGCAGGTCATCAACAACAGCGGGGACTTTGAGTTTTCGATCTCCGGAGGTGAGGCGACGATCACCGGGTATGTCGGTACGGGTGGTACGATCAATGTGCCTGGAATCATTAGCGGGACGCCGGTGAGAGTCATTGCGCCCGGGGCCTTTGCGGGGAACACTGCTATCACCGGGGTTATCCTGCCCGGATCGCTGACGACCATAGGTGCCAATGCATTTTTCGGCACGGGGTTGACGGCGGTGAGTATCCCCGCCTCGGTGACCTCGATTGGAACCGGTGCCTTCGGCGGATGCCTCGGGCTGACGGCCATCACGGTGGATGCCGCAAACCCTGCATATAGCGCGACGGGAGGGGTTTTGTTTAACAAGGCCCAAACCGTGTTGTTGCAGTATCCCTCCGGGCTGGCAGCAGCGACCTACGAGATTCCGTCGAGCGTGACACAGATTGGGGCACGAGCGTTCTATCTCAACCAGGGTCTCGTGACGGTCACGATCGGCGCGGGAATTACCTCGCTTGGGGATGAGGCATTCCGTGAAATCCCGGCGTTATTCCGCGCGGTTTTCAACGGAAATGTGCCGGCGACGCTGGGAGCAAACTTGTTTGTCGGGTCTGCCAACGGGTTCACGGTGCAGTACTATGACGGCAGGACCGGATTTACTCCACAGCCGTGGGTCGGGAACCCGGCCTACTCGACTCAGGTTGTCAACCAGAGCGGGGACTTTGAGTTTTCGATTTCGGGAGGTCAGGCAACGATCACCGGGTATGTCGGTTTGGGTGGTTCCATTGTTGTACCTGGGTCCATCAACGGGACCCCGGTGAGAGTCATTGCCCCGGGGGCCTTTGCAGGTAAGGATTACATCACAGGGGTGACTTTGCCCGGAGTACTCACGACGATCGGTGCCAACGCGTTTTTTGGGACGGGGATTTCATTCGTGGATATCCCGGCATCCGTGACTTCCATTGGTGACGGTGCTTTCGCCGGTTGCCTGAATCTGGCGTCCATCAGCGTGGCATTCAACAATCCCATTTACAGCACATCGGGCGGAGCGCTTTTCAACAAGAACCTGACGACGTTGATCCAGTATCCTACGGGATCTTCTTCGCCGAGCTATACGGTGCCATCCTCGGTATTGACGATCGCGGCGAGGGCATTTTACGGCAATCAAGCTTTGGTTGAGGTGATTATCGGAGTGGCGGTTACCAGCATTGGCGATGAGGCTTTTGCGCAAATCCCGGCGCTCTACTCTGCTGTATTCAACGGAGGGTGGCCGGCGACTTCGAGTTTCGGCCAAAATGTGTTTGCCGGCACCGCGCAGGATTTCCGGATCTTTTATAATTTTGGGGCAGCCGGATTCACGTCGCCAACATGGGAGCCGACGCCGGGGCAGGTTTATCCAGCCTTATTAATTAGCAACGGGGTCGGGTTTATCTACACGGTTTCGGGCGGGCAAGTTACAATTACCGGCTACAATGGACCGGGAGGTGCCGTCACCATCCCTTCATCCATCGATGGGGCTCCCGTAAGAACCATCGCGGCCTCTGCCTTTCAGGACCGCGCTAATATCACCTCGCTTTCTCTCCCGGAGTCACTCTCCAGCATCGGGGCTTCCGCATTTCGCAACACCCGCATCTCCTTCATCACGATTCCGGCAGGGGTCACAAGCATTGGTGCCGATGCATTTGCCGAAAATCCTTCGCTCTCCTTCATCTCGGTAAGTTCGCTCAACCCTTCGTACAGCAGCCAAAGCGGAGTGCTTTTCAACAAGTCGCGGCAAACCCTGCTTCTGTATCCTCCCGCCCGGGGAGCTACGGAATATACGATCCCATCGACTGTGTGGTACATCGCCCCGGAGGCATTCCGTGGCGTTCAAACCCTTCTTTCGATCGAGTTCCCCGACAATGTCCAAACCATTGGTTCAAGGGCGTTCTTCGGGAGTCTTCAGCTTTCGGACGTTCGCTTTGGAACCGGCATCCAGTCCATTGGGGATGAGGCCTTTGCCCAGCCGATTGGTGCCCTCTCTTTCGTGGTGTTTTATGGAGATGCGCCAACCCTCGGCACCAATGTCTTTGCGGGCACGCCCGACAACTTCGAAATCCGCTACCTTCCCGGCAAAGCAGGCTTCCCTCCCGGTTCGTCCGGCATCTGGAATGGCTACAACGCTGTGGCCGTGAATATCATCGACGACTTCCAAATCGAAATCTCCAACGGCTCAGTGGAAATTGTTGGCTACACCGGCATCCCGAGGGGAATCACCAACTACTGGAATACTCTGCCCACTCCCAATCAGTTCATAAATGATACCAGCGACTTGGATGACCTGTCCCTCATCCCTGCCAGCCGCCCCGACGGATGGCTTGTCTATGTCATAGATACCGAACTGATCTGGGAGAAAACAGGAACCACGACCAGGACAATCGGTGAGGACTTGGAGATCATCGAAAACACGTGGGCCATATACTCCAACGCGGGTGCGCGGCTGAACACGGAACTGCTTCAGGGAGAAGTGATCGTTGAACAGGATGGTACCCGCCGCATTTTCTATCAAAAAGTTGCCAATCCGTCCAGCGAGGTTGCCAACTGGATCGAGGTGGATTTCCAGATTCCTGAGAGGATTGTTGGTCTGCCGGTAACATCGATTGCAGCAGAGGCTTTTGCCGGCAATCCCTTCCTGCGCTCCGCCGTTTTGCCCTCCACACTGGTACGGATTGGCGAACGTGCTTTCTACAACTGCGACAGCTTCGGCCTTTTCTTTATTGATGGCTTTTTGCCTGGGGTATTCCTCCCGGCTTCGCTCGTTGAACTTGGCGACGGGGCATTCTCAGACTGCAATTCGCTGACTTCGATTTATGTCCACGAGCTCAACACTACATTCGCTGGGAGCGATGGAGTGCTGTTTAACTCATCATTCAGCAGGCTCATTCAGTATCCCATCGGGAAAAGAGAGAACAGCTTTTCAATCCCGCGCTTCGTCACCGAAATCGCACCAAGGGCCTTTCAGGGGTCACCGAATCTGGTGGCCGTCAATTTTTCCGACACGATCATTTCGGTTGGAGACTTTGCCTTTGCAGGTGCCCGTAATATTGCCCAAATCCGTATTGGAGAGAGCGTTGAGAGCATCGGAGATTCCGCGTTTTCCGGAATTCCGGCACTTGGGAGTGCGGTCTTCCTGGGCAATGCACCTGTCATGGGATCGGGCGTGTTCGACGGGGTAACCCCAAGTTTCCGCATTGGCTTCTACTCCGGTGCCTCAGGTTACACAAGTCCCACATGGCTTGGATATCCCGCCGGGCCCATTGCCTCATGGACAGCAGGGATCTATCCGACGACCAGCGGTTTCCGCGCACTGGGAACGATCGATACCTCCACAATAAACGCTCAGCTTGGTGGGACGATTGCCTTGGCGGTTAACCGTTCCGGCTTTGGTTCGGGCACGGTAACAATGCCTGGAACAGACCGGGTCGCCGTTACCCATCGCTTCACCGGTCAGTTCAATGAACAGGGCGAGATGAGTGCTGTCATCACGAGGCGGGGTAGAGCGCCGCTGCGTCTCGATGTCGAGCTCGACATGCTTCAAGCGCCTGGATTCTTCTACATTCTTCCCACCAGCCGGATTACGGACGGAAGGATCAGCGCAAGCCTCAGCGCTGCAATGGTGCCTTGGAGCTCGGCAAACCCGAGCTCTGCTTATGCCGGCCAATACAATGTCGCCCTCGTCACCGACCCGGCTGACCTCAATGTAATGATTGGGAACCGCCCGGAGGTGTCGCAGGGTTATGGCCTTTTCGGAATGAATGTCTCTGGAAAAACCGGCCTCGCCCGGATTGCCGGGACGCTCTCCGATGGCACGGCCTTCACGGCATCAACGACTGTCCTTGGTGATGGTACCGTGCCGATTTGGTCTCCGCTTTATGGCCGCACCGGCGTGCTGACCGGCGACCTGCTCATCAATCCCGGGCTTTCCGGTAATCCTGTCAGCGCACAGCTTTTCTGGACGAAACCTGCAAATGTGCCGAGGTCGCCTGACTCCTCTGGATTCCAGAACGTGTTCCTCACCGCAGAAAACGGGAGCGGACTCTACAATCCGGCCAGCATCGTGTTGCCTCCTCCTCCTGGCAACCTTCAGCTTTTCTTCAACGAAGGAAATTGGTCGGCCAATCCGGCGCGCCTTGTGGGTGGCAATTTCTCTCAGTTGTTCACTGTTGCCAACGGGCGTATCAGCCCGCTGGCACCAAATCCTAACAACGTCAGCGCCTCGTGGAACATCCGATCTGGAAGGGTCTCTGGATCCTTCAACAACCCATTCACACCGGGAGTTCCCAGCACGAATCGTTTGGCCCGGTTTCAAGCGATTATCCTCACCAATGGCACTCTCGGCATCCGTGGGAATTTCATCCTTCCCAACATGGCGATCAGACCTACCTACTATCTAGGCGGCCGCGTGCGAAACTGATCCGCCGGGAAAGCAAATGGGACCGTTATGGCCAGGATGTCCAAACGGGAAATTTTTTAACCACGAATGGGACGAATGGACACGAATAATACCGACAAGGAAATTCTCGGATCCTCCGAGAAAAGTGTGCTTAGCCTGTCTTTGACCTGAAAAAGCGATAGACAATGGTCAAGCCGCCCGCGGCGGGTAGTGGTTCGATGGGTTTAACCACTGATGAAAGAAATATTTTCTGCCGCCAATGGGCGGCAGAGGAAGAGGAGGCGGGAACCGGCTGCGCCGGTTTGGCGGTCCAGCGGGCAGAGTCGACTCTCCAAGCCAGCTTGGGAGATCGAATCTGTCCGCTGGACCAAGATCACTGCGTGATCTTGGCCTCCTCTTCCCAAAATCCTGCGCCCGCGCGGCGGGCATTTGCCGGGGCCATTGGCCCGGCACCTATTGCCCCAATTAGTGGTTACAACTCCGTTTAAAATCCCGCCGGCTCGTCCGCCGGAGCTTCAGCGGAGGCGGACACGTCCCGCCATAGGCCTTGCGGAGGCGGAAGGTGGCACACTTTATTGTCTATCCTTGCCCTATGCACAAAATTTGCGGATGAACCAAATTCTCCGGCGAAGCCGCTCCCCATTCGTGAAAACTCGCGCTATTCGTGGTTAAGGAAATCCCATTGGTCTGGACCGCTGTTGCTCTTTGAATGGCCGTGGTTTCCAGAGCGAAAGGGTATCATCCGAAAAGTAAACATGGGTATGTAATTGACTCGAAAGACCAGAGCCAGATGGTGAACGGCTCTATTCGCCGATTTCCGACTTCAGCCTGGCAATGCGTTGCCTGTAATCCTCAATCTGTTTTTTATGGGGATCCCTTGCTGATGAGCTCATGGTGCGGCCACTCTCCGGAGTGGACGGAGACAGGCCCTCCGATTCCTCAGTTCCGGAATCAACATGGTAATGCGAATTCAATTTTTCCAAACCCTCAATCGTCCTTTCATAAAATCGGATGATTTCTTTTCTGTTGCGAACAATTCCCGGATCAGGGGTCGGCGCAGGGGTCGGCTCAGGGGGTTTCGAAAAAAGCCCCCCGACCAAATCCCCGATACCTCGCACCATTTCAACAACAATGGGTTGCCGCGTGCTATCTGGAATCGATTTCAAGGGGAGAGGGGACTGTTGGTTTTTGAGTTCCCCGGATTGTTGTTTATGGGACGTCCTGAGTTGCTCATACGCAAGGGCTGTTGTTGCGTTGTAAGAAAATTGCTTCTGAATTTCCTGTGCCGTCCCCGCGAGCATTAAAGTCGCAGATCCATCTCTGTGGATAATAGAAATCGTGCTTGGTGTCACCGCACGCACAGTCACATCGGAGTAAGTTTTCCCAGCAACTGTCATTTCGGAAAAATGCACGTTAACCTTGGTCGCAATCGGCAATGGATCCAATGGCCTGCGAACAGTCGGGTTAGTTTTTTGCTGAGATTCGCGGGACTGTCTGATTGTGCTCCAATAATCAAAAGCGAGATACCCCAAGATTCTCGCCACAACCCCTTTGACCAGGAGCCTGTTCGATAAAAACCCCATGCCTCTTTCTATTCAACTCCCCAAAGAATCAAAAACAGAAAAATTTTGCTCGGTAAAAATCCTTTGACCTGGTCCAATTCGTGCTTAATTTGATCACTTTACGCAGGGAATCCTTCTTATGAGGTTCCTTGCCCCTTACCATGGCAGACGAAAATTTTTCCAACGACGAAACCGATTCCAGGATTCTTACGCGGCGGCGTATGTTTGGGCTGCTGGCATTGACCGGTGCGGGATTGTTGGCAAGCACGCCGAAGGCCTCGGCATTTTTTAATTTTTTTGAGCTCTACGCACCGCAATCGCCTGGAACCCTTCAGGGATTGGACATTCCAGAGGAATGGCGGCGGGCCCTGGGCTCGGGGCTTCCGGCCTACGCGAACTTTATCAAGGGTCTTGGCCTCCGGCGGCTTAAGGTTCAGCAAATTATCGCTCCCCACGCCAAAAAGCGGGGACCAGTACAAAACACATTGCCGCCACGGGCGCTCTGGAAAAACATCCGGGAGACCCTGAAAGTCGTTGATGGGCTCTCCCGCCGTCTCGATATTCCACCCAAAGATCTGGTCTCGATTTACCGGTCGCCCGCTTACAATGCCCGCTGCCCGGGTGCCCGCAGTAATTCCTACCACATCCGAAATAATGCGGTGGACATCACCTTTCCCTGCGCCCCTGGCAAGGTGACCGCAATGGCCCGCGAGATGCGGGCTGCAGGAATCTTCCGGGGCGGCATCGGCCGCTATGGCGGGTTCACGCACATCGACACGCGCGGATCGAACGTGGATTGGCGCGCCTGATAATCCGGCGGGGGTCGCGGGCAAGGGTTGATTTGTGGGCAAAGGCTGCCAACGAGAAACACCTGCCGTTGCCGCCGGATTAAAATATTTTGCTGCGCAAAATGGGGAGCAAAACCCGAACCAAGAGCGGGCGCTTCGCCCTGTAGCAACGGCGCTGTGTCGCCGTGTTGGAAAAGTTCACCCAGCGATGCGCGGGCATAGTCAGACATCCTGATGCGCAAGGAAGTCGGCAGAGACGAAAAATGGCAGGGTAAACGCTGGTAATTTCTGGTTTTGCCGACCCCGCCCCATTTTGCGCAGCAAAATTTCCTAATCCGGCGCGAGCCGGATTAGGAGGCTTCGAAGACGCCTTCTTCAACCACCGTGCCGCGGATTTTCACCAGAAACGAACAACCCTTGCCGCGGGGCGGACCCAGCTCGATGGTGGCTCCTATGAGATCGGCGAGTTCTTTTGCGACCGCAAGCCCGATTCCAAGCCCTCCGAATGAGCTCGTCGGGCTTTGGTCGGCCTGATAAAAGAGAGCGAAAATTTTGGCCTCCTCCCCCGGGCGCAGCCCGATTCCCTCATCGGTCACGGAAAAAACAACCTCCCCCTCGTTTCCTGGTTCCACCGAAAGCAGAACTTCCCCATCAAAAGAAAATTTCAGCGCATTGCCGACGAGCAGGCCGAGGACTTCCGAGAGATTCTCGACGTCTGCGGAAAGAATAGGAGGAACCTCCGTTGTGGCATGGGTCCTCAGGGTAATTCCCTTGCGGGCGGCTTCTTCTGCAAAGCCCGCAGCAATTTTTTCGAGGATGGTCAAAAACCTCTCGCGGGAACGTCCCGTCACCTGGGGTCGGGCACTTAACTCTGCCGCTCCGATCAAACGATCGAGCAACCCCATTAATTCCGCGGCACTGGCCCGGGCCTCGGCAAGATACTCGCCGCGCAGTTTGGGGTCCTCCTCATTTTCCACGACCTCCAAAAATCCCATCACGGAATTCATCGGAGTGCGCATTTCATGGCTGATTCGCGACAGAAATGCCGCCTTGGCAGCCTGCGCTTCAAGGCGTGCGGAATCTGCGGCCGCTCTTGCCCGTTCGAGTTGCTCCTCGGCAGACAAATCGGTCACTGCGACAAGCCGACATGGCCGGTCCCGAAAGACCATCGGGTGCACGATCAATGAAACATGAAAGGGGGCTCCGGTGGCGCGGCAGTGGATTCCTGTGCCGGCGTAGGGTTCATCACCAGAGCGCGAGAGATGGGCAAGCAAGGGCTCGATGTCATCGGGTGCGTGGAGGTCGGTCAACTTCCGGGAGCGCATGCCGGCCGTGTCGGTCCCGTACAAGCTCTCAGCCGCTTTGTTGCATTCGATAATCTGCAGGCTCTGCACATCATACAAAAAAAGTGCAACCGGGGCCCTCTCGAAGAGAATTTCAAAGGATTCCCTTGCCTCGATCATCCCCTCGCGCCAGCGCTTCTCGCGGCGTCCACGGACCAGAAGCACCAGGAAAAGGATGCCTCCCGTCACCAAAACAAAAAACAAACCCTTCAATGCCTGCCATCCCGTAACCAGTTGCGGGCTGTGGTGGCCGATCCTCAGCACGACCTCGTCGGAGATTGCGATGTAAAGACCTGCGACAAGGACGTAGGCAACAGCGATCCGCAGGGCCGAAACCCAAGAGGAGTTCGCCGCGTATGTTTTCATCTGACTCCTTCAGGTTTAACCGAAGCCGGTTGAGATAGCCAGCCAAAGAATGGCTGGCTCAGAAATCCTGATGTCACCCAGAGAAAATCGCGCATCGTGGAAAACCGGAGAACCCATCCCGCAATGGTAGGGACGGATCGCCAAAACCAGCGCGACAGCGCCTCGTGAAAGGGACCAGTTGAGCGTTTGGTGCAGGGAGCACAACCGTAGCGAAGCGGAGAGGCCGTCCGTAGATTGAAGTCGGCGGGCTCGGCAAAACCAGCGTGCCAGCACACCTGGATGATAATCCTAAATCCTGCAGTCGGAAGGCCAGAAAATACCGGAGCTTACTATGAAGCGGGTTAATAAAAACTGTAGCCGCGCCCGTGAGGGCGTGGAGGGAGAGACTCAATTGAAGGGCGGCGGCCACCGTCTCACGACGGCGGCTACGACATTTTTTTAACCGCTCTACTGCATTGAACTTCATGCTCTTCATGTCCTTCATGGTGAATCCAATTGCGAAGCATCAGACATCCTTTTTCATTTTTGCGACTATTCCATCCTCTCGGAGGACACGTCGTATCCACCCTCCTCCAGCTTTTTCCAGAACAAGGCGGGGGCGTGTGCATTTGGATCGGTGGGAGTTCTCAGGCTGCGGAGGGTGCGGTGGCCGCGGAGTCGGTTCAGGGCGGCCTTGTCGGTGATCAGCAATGGGCTGAGAGTGAGTGTGTCGAGAGGAAGGTTGATAAGAATGGGAAGGCCTGTTCGGTCTGAGCCGCTGATGTCCAGTGTGCGGAGCCGTCGGGAATAGCTCAAGGGGGTGAGGTCAGAAACCCCGGAACCGGCAAGGTCGAGGAGATCGAGTTGGGGAACCTGGCGGAGCGCTGCAATCGAGAGAATCGGGGTGTCGCGGAGAAGGAGTTCGCGAAGGCGCGGGAAAGCCCGGGCGGAATCAGGGAGGGAATCAATGAGACACCCGGAAAGGTCGAGGCGCTCGAGCGGAAGTTGGGAGATGGTCTCCCAATCAATAATTTTGGCACCCCTGACCGAGAGCGATGCGGCCGCCATCCCCCGCAGAGGAGAGAGATCCATGGCCTCACCCTCAATGGTGATCGTGATCGGAGTGTCGCCGCCCCCGGTCATTGAAGGGACCTGCGTCAGATTATTGGCGGTCATCAATGCGAGGACTGTTTCGTTGCGTCCCGGGACTCTTCCAAGAGGGGAAGATCCCGAAGCGAAAAGCTTCACGAGGCCGGGTTTCGAAGCAAGCAACTGCAGGATCGCGCCTGCCGCAGGGTCAATGGAGAGGAGATCATTGGCGGAGTCGCTCATCCGGCCACGCTTGGGATCGGCCCATTTTTCCGCAAATTCCTGCGCCATGGCGGGATCCACCTCGTGGTTCTCAGTTCTTCCGCTTTCCAAGACCCGCGCAAAACTTGCTGCGGCCGTGGTGAACTCCATCGCTGCCGCATGCAGGCGGCCTTTGAGCATCCAGCCGGGAACAAAGCGCGGATCGGCCGCGAGGGCTGCAGAAGCTTCTTCGATCGCACGGCCAAGCAAGGCAACCACCCGGTCGGGATCCTTCTCAAGTTGTTTGAGCCGGAAAGGGGAAAGCTCGAAATTAAAAATCGTGTAGGCCTCGCCGAGGGCACGACGGGCGGCAGCCTGTTGAGCGGGGTCGGGAGGACGGTGGTGAGGAGGGTCGGGAGCCACCGGTTCGGCAGATGCGGAGTTGGCCTCGAGGTTGGCGAGTTGTTCGCGCGAGCTGGCGAGTTCGGTGTCTTTTTGCGCGGCAAGCTGTTCGGCAGCTTCCCGGCGTTCGCGTTCGCTCTCGGTCTCTGCGATGGCCTGTTGGCTTCTTTCCCTGGCTTTGGCGGCGACATCCAATGCTTGATTTTTGTCATCCAGGGCCTGTTCCTTCTCCTTGAGCAGAGATTCCGCATGGAGGCGGAGTTTGGTGGCCTGCTGTTCCTTGTCCTCGGCCTCGAGCCTTTGTTTTTCGGCAAAGCGCTTGTGGCGCTCGGCATCGGCCCGGGATTCCTCCGCTTCCAAACGGGCCGCCTGCTCGCGGCCGAGTTGGAGGGAAAGGCTCCACACCGAAAGGATGACAGTGCCGGCGATGAGGACAAGAGAGGCGGCGGCGATTGCGGTGGCTGTCCGGTTGCGCAGGAGGAGCTTGCGGATAAGGTCCAGCGCGGAGACCGGTTTGGCGGTAATCACCTCCCCGCGGCGGTAGCGGTCGATATCGGCCCGCAAGGCAGCAACGCTGGGATACCGCTGGGCGGGGTCGTTCCGCAGCGCTTTGAGCGTAATGATTTCAAGGTCTGCATCGAGGCGGGGGTTGAATGCCCGCAGGCGGGGTGGCTCGTGCGTTTTGAGCGCCTGCGCGTCGGCGACAATATTGCCCGTGGCCTCAAAGTGGCGCCGGCCCGTCAGCATCTGGAAAAGGACGGTGCCAAGGGCGTACACGTCCGCCCGCTCGTCCACATCCTTGCTGGACTCCGCCTGCTCGGGCGGCATGTTTTCCAGCGTGCCCACGACGTGACCGCTGATCGAGAGCGATTGAGTCCCCTCCATTCCGCTGATCTTGGCCAGGCCGAAGTCGGCGACCAGCGGTTCGCCATCCTCGCGAAGAAGGATGTTGCCCGGCTTGATGTCGCGGTGGAGGACCCCGTGTTCATGCGCAAACTGAATCGCCTCACAAACACGGAGCATGATCGCGAGGGTTTGCTGCACGGAAAGCACGCGGGTTTCTTTCGAGCGGATGGAGGGTCCTCCCGCCGGAGTCAGTTCATCCGGCTCCTCCTGCACCGGAATCGCAGGGGCTGAAAGTGCCCGCTTCTGGTCGCGGAGAGAACGAACAAGAGTCGCAAGGTCGACGGCTTCACTTTTTCCATCCGAGGAGGAATCCCCGCCATAAAGAACGTCGGCCAACGAAAGGCCATCCACGTACTCCATGGCGATGTAGTGAATTCCTTCGAATTCGTTCATTTCAAAAACCCGGCAGATGTTGCGGTGGGGAAGGCGGGTCATGATTTCTGCTTCCCGGCGGAAGCGTTTGATCTGGGCATCCGAGATGGCCTCGCTCGAGTGAAGGACCTTGATTGCCACGTTGTTGCCGAAGCGGTCTGTCGCTCTCCAGACGCGCCCCATGCCGCCCGTCCCGACGACCTCCAGCAGACGGTATTTGCCGAGGGTTTCCGACGGAGTGGCGGAGAGGACGTTGTCGTTGCTCAGCTCGAGGCTGTCCGCCACGGCCGAGGGTCTTACAACGCGCAGAATGGGAACGGGCTCATCGTGTCCCTCGATACGCAGAGCCCACAAATGGTCGAAATAATACTCGGCATGAGCCGGATCCTCGGCGACACCGGGTCCCACCAGATAGACCACCCGGCGAAGGTGTTCCGGTACCGGGGCAACGTCCTCACCACTCCACTGAAACGAACTCAAGTCGGGCTCTGCATCGCTTTCGGCCTGAACGTAAGTCCAGTCATCGGGAAGGACCCGCAGCAAATGTGCCAGCGTGTGATCGGGCAGCAGGATCTCCCCGGGACGTGCCAGACGGCAAAGCCTCTCCGCAAGCTGAACGGCGGATCCGAGCGCCGTGTAATGACGTTCGATTCCCGAGCCGAAGGTGCCAACGAGCGCCTCCCCGGTCCAAAGTCCGATCGAGCTGGGGGGGATTTCTTTGCCTTGCATGCTGAAGCTCGCGTGCAGGGACGCGGCCCGGCGCATCACCTCACACGCAGCCTGCACCGCCCGCAGCGGGTGATCTGCAAAATGACGCGGTGCACCAAAAATGCTGAGAAGGGACTCGGCAGTCGTTCCTCCCACCGTGCATCCGGCCATGAGTGTTGCATCGGCGGTTTCCTCCAGAAAAGAATCCACCATCATTCGCACCTCGGCGGGGGGCAATTTACCGGCCAGCCCGTTGATCGCGCGCAAGAGGGCGAAGCCAATCGTAACGCAACGGCTCTGGGGCTGCCGGGTCGTGCGAAGTTCGTCCTCGTTCAGTGAGTCCAGAGGGGTGCCGGTTGATCCTTCAAGGGCTCCTCCGATATCCCGTGCGGTGGTCACCTCATCCAGAATGATGTCGAGAACTCCTCCCTCACTGTACGTCTTGGCTTCGAAAACCCGGCCTTCCGCATCCGTGACAAGACGGTTGCTCCGCCTCCCCGCATCAGGCCGCGAAAAGCACGAGGAGATCTCCCCCGAACACCGGCCTGCCAGAACCTCCAGCGGCGTGCCGAGAAGCTGGTCCTTCGGGGCGCGCAGATAATCCGCCAGGGAGCGGTTGGCGTAGAGAACAATATCTTCGGCGGAAATTCGCGCGATCAGCGTGCCGGCGGCTCCGGGTTTGGAGCCGCTTCCTGCGGGTTGGGGGTTTTGATCCATGGCTCCGTTGCTCACCCCGATATAAACACCTGCAAGGACGCGCTGGCAAGGAATCGGATTTGGATTGATGCGCGGCGAACCTCGAACAAGATTCAGAAGGAATCGCCATGACAACCCGCATTGCAACAATCGCCCAGACAACACTCACCGAATTGATCCGGCAGAAGGTGTTTTACATCCTGCTGGTTTTTGCGCTGGCCGCAATCGGCAGCTCGATCTTCATGGCCCGGCTTTCGTTTCAGGAAGAATTCCAGATGCTCAAGGATGTGTGTCTCGGAGCAATGTCGGTCTTCACCTCTCTGCTGGCGATTCTGGCAACCGCCAATTTCCTGCCCAGAGACCTTGAAGACCGCACGATCTACACCCTCCTTGCAAAGCCGGTCCCGCGGTGGGCCTACCTGCTGGGAAAACTTCTGGGGATGGTGGCGATGTTGTTTCTGTTCACCCTTTTGATGACGTCGGTTTTTCTGGTTGTGCTCTGGGCGCGGGAGACCGCCGTGCTTGCCGAGACCCGCACGCAGTTTTCCGCGGCGGAAGGCATGGGCACCGCGGAACTGGAGGCCGCACTCAAGGCCGTGCGCGACTCGACCTTCAACGCGAATCTTGCGCCCGGGATCGCGATCATTTTTGTAAAAGCCTGCCTGCTTTCCGCGATGGCCCTCCTCGTTTCCGCATTCGCAACATCCTATCTTTTTACCGTGATGGTCAGCGCCGCGATTTACTTCATCGGTCACCTGCAGGCGACAGCCAGAGATTACTGGATGCAGGGCATGGCGTCCGCCGAGTGGTGGCAAACCCTTCTCGTTGCCCTTGTGGCGCTGCTCTTCCCGGACCTCCAGGCATTCAACCTCGCCGACGATGTCATCGCAGGGGCGGCAATTCCTTTGGTGCTTTTCGTCCGGACGTTCGCGCTGGGGATTCTTTACGTTGTGGTGTATTTCTCGATTGCGGCGTTCGTCTTTTCGGGGCGCGAGCTATGATTGCGCGGGGCGTGATAGCCCTGGTGGCGGTGGCGGTATTCGGAGCGGTGCGGATACCCATTGAAGTTTCTCTCGACCAGGCGCAGCGGGCGGCCTTCCTCCGTCAGACCGCTCTGGATCTCGACTTGCGCGAGCGGGTTGGCCAAATGGGCTTCCTTGCAGCGCTCAGTGGATTCCGTTCTCCCCTTGCAGCAATCCTGTGGATCGAGGCTCACACCGCATGGGAGCGCACCGAGTGGGGGCGCATGGCGGCCCTGTTCGACACCGTGACGTCGCTGCAGCCGCGCTCTCTCACCTACTGGGATATGGCCTCCTGGCACATGGCGTGGAACGCGAGTGTCGCCGCAATGAATGACACTTCCGTGCAGAGCGAGGCCCTTCGCCAGCGCAACCAGCGCCAATATTTCCAACTGGGTCGCGATATTCTCGAGCGGGGACTCCGCAACAACCCTGACAGTCCGTTTCTTCATGAACGGATGGCCGTGCTCCTGCGCGACAAATTTGAAGATCACTGTGCCGCCGCAGATGCTTTCCAAAAGGCGGCGGAACTGCCCGGCGCGGCACCCTACGTGGCCCGATTCGCCGCCTACGAACTCGCGAAATGCCCCGGACGCGAACGCGAGGCCTACGAGGCGCTCCGCAAACTTTACGAGGCAGGCGACAAGCAGAGGATGCCGACTCTCCTGACGACCCTGCGTGAATTGGAAAAGAAACTGGAAGTGCCCGAGGCACAGCGCATAGATTCAAGAAACTGATCTCCTCAATGCGCTTTGCAATTTTCGGCGATATACACGCCAACCTCCACGCTCTTCACGCGGTAATGGAGGATGCGCGCAAGCAGGCCTGCACACACTTCGTGTGCATGGGAGATGTCGTCGGTTACAACGCATTCCCCAAACAATGTGTCGAACTCGTCCGCGGTCTCGATTGTCCGGTGATCAAGGGCAACCACGACGAACAGGCTTCCATGCTTGGCGAGCAGGAAGGATTCAACCCTCTCGCAGAAGAAGCGATGAACTGGACCCGCTCCCAGCTCGATGCTCAGGACAAGGACTGGCTTCGCGCACTGCGGCTGCAAAGGCAGGTGAGGGACTTCACCATCGTTCACGCAACCCTCGATACTCCCCACAAATGGGGCTACATCTTCAACCAACTCGATGCGGCGGCCAGCTTCAACTACCAGAATACGGCCCTCTGTTTCATTGGCCACACCCACACGCCAAAAGCTTACGTCAGGGATGGCAGCGTGCGAACCCTGCCCTTTGAAGGCCTGCAGCTTCTCTCGGGAAAGAAATACCTCATCAACGTCGGCAGCGTCGGTCAACCCCGGGATGGGGACTGGAGGGCCTCTTACGTGGTTTTTGACACCACGCTCCCGGAGGTGATCCTCCGGCGGGTCGAATACGATCTTCGCGGTGCCCAGCAGGCGATTCTCGATGCGGGCCTCCCGAAAAAACTTTCCGACCGGCTCGCCGCTGGGCGATGACAGCCGTCTCCGGGCGCCCGCCCGCCCCGGGCGTGGTGATCGTGAAGCCCGGCTCGATGGGAGACGTGATCCATGCGCTGCCGGTACTCGCGGCTTTGGGTGCGGCATGGCCGGGATGTCCGCTTTCCTGGGTTGTTGACCCCCGGTGGGCACCCCTCCTCGAAGGAAATCCACACCTCACCCACACGATCGAATTTCCCCGCGAGCACTTTCGCGGAGTGCCAGGTTTGATTCGGGCATTGCCGTGGGCCCTGGGTTTGCGCCGCCATCGTCCGGGAATTTGCCTCGATCTCCAGGGGCTCCTGCGCAGTGCGTTGATCGGGCGCATGACCAGCCCCGGCCAGCTCCTTGGGCTCTCCGACGCGCGGGAGGGTGCGCGATGGTTTTATGATGATGTGGTGCCGGTCGAGGCCCGCGCACACAGCGTCCACCGGTATCTCAGCGTCCTGAATCTTCTTGGCTTGGAAGTCCCGCGCGAGCCGGAGTTTTGGCTGCCATCAGGAACCCTGCCAGCCTCCACTCCGGCCGTCCCCTATATTCTTGTCCATCCGTTTTCGCGGGGTGCAGGCAAATCCCTTCCGGCAGGGGCTCTTGCCTCCCTTTGCAAGGAGTTGGCTCCCACCCCGGTCGTTCTCGCGGGGGGAGCTGCGCCCATGGCGCCGGAAGGCAGGCACGTTGTGAATCTTCTCGGAACCACCAGCCTTGCGGAACTCATCGGTTTGATCCGCGGAGCCGCGCATGTGGTGAGTGTGGACAGCGGGCCGGCCCACCTTGCCGCCGCTCTTGAAAGACCGCTTCTTGCGATTCACACGTGGACCGACCCGCAGCTTGTAGGCCCCTATTCGACCGGAGCCTGGATCTGGCAGGGAGGAGAGATCCGCCGGCAAACCCTCACGGGAGGAACCCATGTTCCCGGGGGGATGCCCGATGAGGCCGCTGCGCGCAGGATCGCCGCACACGTGCTTGCCCACTGCACGGCGGGGATTGCCAAAGGCGGATTTTCTGCCTAGCAGGCTGTCGGACTTGTGAAAGGCCGGCACATGT
>Ga0247836_1004780_pt1 | contig 16484 bp, 17 predicted proteins | sample LaCruzMarch2015__4_FD_187116 | JGI IMG/M metagenome (GOLD analysis project Ga0247836, IMG submission 187116) | Freshwater microbial communities from meromictic Lake La Cruz, Castile-La Mancha, Spain - LaCruzMarch2015_14m | ecosystem: Environmental > Aquatic > Freshwater > Lake | place: Spain...
TCTTTTACTTATCTCCTCCAATTTCAACATGGTCTCTTCCTCTAATTTTGCGCCTTCGACTTGCTGGTATTGCATAGCTGATTGTTCCATCTGTTGGGCCTTTTGCTGAATTTGGACTAGCTCATTTTGCGAAAGTAAGCCACTCCTTTCTTTTTCGGAGTTTCGCTGAATATATTGCTGTAACTCGGTGGAACGTCGTTGTAACTCTGCCTGGAAAATCTTTTGTTTTTTGGTGACAATGGCGTCTTGCTGCTTGTAAAATAGAAAGTTTACCTTAATACTATCATTTGAATAATATACTATTTTCAGGCCATTTAAATCCCTTGACACCACAGTGGGTTTTGCTGCTTTTTTTACTTTTTCCGATTTAGAATTGCATGCAACCATAATTAAAGAACCCAATAAAATAATGACTAGACTATTTTTCATATTAATCAATTTTTAAAATTAATTCGATCATTTCGCATACTAATAAAACGCTCCAGGCAATTGGCGAAAAATTCGTCTGTTAGAAATTTATCCAATAAATCTATATCTACAAGGTCGTCTTTTTCAAACTTGAAAATCTGTTCATAGGCATCTAAGGTAATTTTCAATAAATACTTGGAATTGTATTCGTGTACTTGAATTAAATACCTAGTGTGGGAAATTTCTTTAACCAAACGCATATTCAAAATTAACGTAAAATTTTATATCACACCACTGTTTAACTATTTCACAATAGGCTAATGATGAAATCGCTCACGTGTAAGCGTGAAAAATGTTGATTGCAACCAAAACTAAAAAAATAGTTTTACCACATGGACCTGCTGAATAATTTACCAGCATAATTTTGATAATCAACTGAAAACAACTCGATTTTTGAGCGCGTCCGAATAAATAGCTAGTTTGAATTATTATTTCGCATGAAATAAAATACTTTTTATTGTGCAAAGCAAATTATTTGTTTTAATTTCGAACTTATTATGTTTAATTTGAAGAGTTTTAGTTTGTTGTTTTCTCTATGACCAGTATTTTTGTTGCCAAACTAGACTTTGGCGTTACTAATGACCAGCTAAGACAATTGTTTGAACAACACGGAAAAGTACTTAAAGCAAGTGTTGCCACAGATAGAGAAACCGGAAAATCCCGAGGTTTTGGTTTTGTTGAAATGTCGGACGCCGGAGAAGCGAATACAGCAATTAGGGCATTAGACGGTTATCTCGTTAATGGTCGACCAATTGCCGTTAAGGAAGCTGAGCAGCGAAATAATACGAAAAGTCCAGGCGCAGCATCAGGAACATCAAAACCTTTCACGCCTCCGGGAAGTCAAACTCCTAGACAGGCATCAGACGAATCGGAAGATAGATTTGAGTCTAAACCTAGTTTTACCTTACCGCTAACTGAAGGATTAAAAATTGAACCTAGAAAAAAGGTTAATAAAGATAAAAAAACGCCCGACAAAGATACTGACAATCGTAGCAAAAAGCCCAAAATGGACGCCTACAAAAAGTCAGGTAAAAAATCATCTTTTTTCAATGACGACGACGATATAGACGATGATTTGTTATCTTTTAGACGTCAAGATGACGACGAAGACGTTGAGGAAGATTAATTTCATTAATTTCATTTCGGCTTAAATTGTAATTTTACAGCCAAACCTTTATGAATTTAACCCAACATCTCAATCATCCAGTATTTAAAGTAATCTCCAAATACGCAACAGAAAATTCAATCCCTGCTTACGTAATTGGTGGCTTTGTTCGCGATTTAATTTTGGATCGACCGTCTAAAGACATCGACATCGTTGTAATAGGAGATGGCCCTGCCTTCGCAACTGAAATTGCTAGAATAATGAAGGTGAAAAATTTGACCATATTTAAAACGTACGGAACAGCCCATTTTGCCTACAAAAACCTTAGCGTAGAATTTGTAGGAGCGCGAAAAGAATCCTATAAAAATGAATCTAGAAACCCAACAACTGAGGCCGGGAGTTTACAAGACGACCAAAACAGGAGAGATTTTACGATTAATGCCCTTGCAATAAATTTAGTTGGCGATTTATTTGGACAACTCGTTGATCCGTTCAATGGCCTTGACGACTTAGAAGTTGGCTTACTTCGATCACCTTTAGATCCTGAAATCACATTCAGTGATGACCCATTGCGAATGATGAGAGCAATCCGCTTTGCCACTCAATTAAACTTTAAAATTGAAAGTAATTGTTTAAAAGCAATACAAAAAAATGCGGAACGAATTGAAATAATTACTAAGGAAAGAATCAGCGAAGAATTAAATAAAATTATTCTGTCGAAACAGCCATCAAGAGGTTTTAAATTACTGCGCTCCACGAACTTACTCGCAAGAATATTTCCTGAATTATTAACACTTGAAGGTGTTGAAACCATCGATGGAAAAAGTCACAAAGATAATTTTCTTCATACGCTTGATGTACTTGATAATATCGCTGAATTTACAGACAACCTCTGGTTGCGGTGGGCTGCGATATTACACGATATTGCAAAACCACCCACTAAGCGATTTGATAAAGTGGTCGGATGGACTTTCCATGGCCATGAGGACTTGGGGGCAAAAATGGTTCCTAAACTATTCAAATCAATGAAATTACCGCTCGATCACAAGATGAAATATGTTCAAAAATTAGTTCGTCTACACTTGCGACCAATTGCACTCGTTAAAGGAACTGTTACCGATTCAGCAATCAGACGATTACTTAGTGAAGCGGGAGACGATATTGACGATTTAATGTTGTTGTGTAATGCCGACATCACATCTAAAAATGAATTTAAAGTAAAAAAATATAAAAGTAATTTTGAATTAGTTGCTGAAAAATTAAAACAAGTAGAGGAAAAAGACCGCATTCGGAATTTTCAACCACCCATCACAGGTGCATATATAATGGAAACCTTTGGAATTTCACCCTGTGCGGAAATTGGTACATTAAAAAACCTTATCAAAGAGGCCATATTAGAAGGTAAAATCAATAATAATTTCGAGGAAGCTAAAGAAGAAATGCTAATTTTGGGAAAGTCGATGGGACTTACCATTTCAAAAAAATAATTTAATAAAAAACCATGCCTGGACTAAAATTTAGGGTCTTACTTGATACCGATAAACAAGAAGAAATTTTTAGGGATATCCTCATCGCTGATACGGATCATTTTGAGAATTTTTTTAAAACAATATTAACTTCATTCGACTTTAGAGGCAAAGAAATAGGCAGTTTCTACGTTTCAAACGATGATTGGGATAAAGGACATGAAATTAATTTATTGGACATGTCTTACGATGATGATGCAATTGATCAGCCCGCAGCGGTAATGAAAGAGGCAATCATTAAAAACTTTTTGGAGGAACCAGATCAAAAATTTATTTTGGTTTACGACTTTATGCGCATGTGGATTTTTCTAATTGAAATGATTGGTTTTGATAAAAACGAACCAAAAGAACCAGTCATTATATTGAGCGTCGGTAAGGCACCACTTGAAAACTCGAAAGATGTCATGAGTGAAGATTTATTCATCGACTCACAATATACTGAAGATCAAAATGTAGACGACGACGACGACGACGAATTTAAAGATGGCTATGGTGATGATGATCTAAACGGCTTTAGTGAGTATGAATACTAAGCAACAAGACCCTATTGGTCAAGCTATTTTGGATTTCATCAAAACGAAAAAACCTTTCGATATTATCGTTCATGCCGATTTGTGCGACGATGACATCATTCCAATTGAAACTTTATTTCGAAGTTTCGACGAAATGCCCCCGATGGAGCAGCAAGCCATGCAATTGTGTAAAGGAAGTATTCTTGATATTGGTGCCTGTGCTGGTCCGCACAGTAGATACCTCAGTGATGCGGGATTTAACGTTACTGCAATTGATACCTCGCCAGGAGCTGTTCTTTACTTAAATGAGATTGGCATAAGCGCTCATCAAGTAAATTATTATGACTTTCATTCAAAAAAAACGTTTGATACCTTGCTCTTTTTGATGAATGGAATTGGTATCGCTGGTACATTAGCTAATTTGGAGGCTACTCTACTAAAGGCCAAATCAATGTTAAATCCAGGCGGACAGTTGCTATGCGATTCTTCCGATGTGAAATTTCTATACGAAGAGGAAGACGGGTCTTTTTGGATGGACTTAAATGCCAATTATTACGGTGAATTTAAGTTCAAAATGACTTATAAAAAAATCGAAGGGCCTTGGTTTGAATGGTTATATGTTGATTACGATAAATTGCATGAGGTAGCCACGAAATGCGGCTTCAAAAGCAGTAAAATTGCCGACCAAGAACACCATTATCTTGCGCAACTTACTTTATCCAAATGAAGTTAGTAGCTGGATTTCTTTTTATCTCCTTAATAACTTTTTCCCAAGCGGTTACCTCGTCGCTCTTATGGGAAATTAAAGGCCCTAAGCAAACAAACAGCGCTTTCATTTTTGGAACGATGCACCTAATGGATGATAGCCATTTTTATTTTCCTAAAAAACTTGAAAAAATTGTATTAAACGTTGAAACAGTTTGCTTAGAAATCAACGACATACAACATACTCAACTAAATCCTGAACTTTTATTCCTAAATGAAGGAGGCTTTCTAGCGCAATTAAGTGAATTGGCAATGGACTCCATTTGTAATTGGGCAAATGAAAAATTACTCATGAACAGGGAACAGTTTACTGCGAATTTTTCTAAAGCAAAACCATTTCTTATCTATCAATTAATATTACAAAGTGAATTACCTGCAAATTTGCAGTCACAAGAATTAGCAATAGAAAAATTATTACTAACAAAAAAGAAAAAACAAACCATAGGACTTGAAACGGTAGAAAGTCAATTGGCACTGTTTGATGACCTTCCTTTTGAAAGCCAGGTAAATTTAATAATGACTGAAATAGCAGCGGAATCAGACGTACTCATAAACTTTACCAATTTGCAAGAAAACTACCTTGAACAAAATGTGGAGAAAATTCATGATTTACTTTTAAAAGAAAATACCGATCCAATTTTTAACGTCAGATTCATCGATGAAAGAAATGTGACTTGGGTTAAAAAGATGATTCCAATGATTTCCTCACAATCTATATTGTTCGCTTTAGGAGCCGGACATTTAGGAGGAGAAAATGGCGTTTTAAATCTGCTTCGTAAAGAAGGCTACACCTTAACACCAATTAGTTTATGAAAAATTTAATTTTTATTCTTCTTGTTATTTTTCTCGCCAATTGCACTACCTATTCCGACCAAGAAATTAATTCATTTGATCGAATTATTCAAAAGCATATTGCAAAAAACAAACTTGAGCTAACACGAACTGACTCAGGATTGTATTTCAACACTACAAAACAAGGAACAGGTAGAAACATTCGTTACCAAGATAGTGTATCCATTTCGTATACTGGAAAATTATTAAATGGTAAACTAGTTGATTTACAAACTACTCCGGTAACTTTTGCAGTTAAAGATTTGATCATGGGTTGGAAAGAGGCACTAATAATGTCCAAGGACGGGTGTGAAATTACCCTAATTACACCTCCGAATTTAGCGTACGGAAACCATGAATTAGAACAAATTCCACAAAATTCTATTTTGTGTTTTAACTTAAAAGTATTGGCCTTAAAATAACTTTTTTTTAACCTACAATCAAATCGCATTAACTACATTTGCGTGCAATTAGCACAAATAGTAATTAACTAGCAGAATTAAAGCATAATCAAAATGGCAGTACTCGTAAATAAAAATTCAAAAGTTATCGTTCAAGGATTTACCGGTAGCGAAGGTTCGTTCCATGCTGAACAAATGGCAGCCTATGGAACTAACGTTGTCGGTGGCGTAACCCCTGGAAAAGGGGGTTCTAAACATTTAGAAAAACCCGTTTTTAATACGGTGAGAGAGGCTGTTTCAGCAACTGGAGCTAACGTTTCCATATTATTCGTACCTCCAGCGTTTGCAGCCGATGCAATAATGGAAGCCGCTGAAGGAGGGATCGAACTAATCGTATGCATCACAGAAGGAATTCCGGTTAATGACATGATAAAAGTAAAAGAATACATTAAAGGTTTTGCCTGTCGGTTAATTGGACCTAACTGTCCGGGGGTAATTACTGCTGGAGAGGCAAAAGTAGGTATCATGCCAGGATTCGTTTTCAAAGAAGGAAAAGTAGGAATCGTTTCAAAATCAGGAACGCTTACATATGAAGCAGCAGACCAAGTATCCAAAGCAGGAATGGGGATTTCAACGGCTATAGGAATAGGTGGAGATCCAATTATTGGCACTACAACAAAAGAAGCTGTAGAACTCCTCATGAATGATACTGAAACGGAAGGTATCGTTATGATTGGAGAAATCGGTGGAAATCTTGAAGCAATTGCAGCACGATGGATAAAAGAAAATGGTACGAAGCCAGTCGTTGGTTTTATCGCAGGAGAAACAGCGCCCAAAGGACGTACAATGGGACATGCTGGTGCAATCGTAGGAGGCGAAGATGATACGGCAGAAGCTAAAAAAAGAATACTAAGAGAATGTGGCGTACATGTTGTTGACTCACCTGCACATATTGGTACTAAAATGGCTGAACTGTTAGGAGTTATTGCCTAACCAAAATGGATGAATTTATTAAGCGACCTAGGTCGCTTTTTTTGTGCTTATTAATTCCAAAAATCCCACGTTACCCCAAATTTTAACTGCCAAGTGGGGAGCGTATACCCCTCAAAGAATAATTGGCTTCGATTAGTGAAAAAATAGGCTATATTATCCATTCTAGCAAAAAAACGAAACGTTTCTACTTCAAAACCAACTAAAATTCCGGCGTTCAACATCGGCTTTTGATATACCGAATTGGGTAAAGATGAAAAATCAAAACTGGTCATGTTAGGGATAAGTGAAGGCGCTTTATAGCGACTTGAAAAAAGAAAATCTACCGCTGCCAAAGCCTTCAATTTTTTTGCCTTAAAAATTCCGCCCTTAACTAATACACGTGAAGAGACACTATGCATCGGATAAAATCGAAAATCCTCCTCCATCAATGTTAATTCGTAACGTGGAGAAATAGTCAATGCACCCAATTGTAATGATCCATTTAACACTATTTGATTAATTGATTGATTACTTAAACTAGTATTATTTAACCAAGACTGACCATCGAAACAATAAACCTGACTCGTCGACAAAATGCGATATATAAAGGCAAGGTGATGTATACCAATTTTTTCCTTGAACAATACCGAGGCATATGACGCACCTTGGAGATTAAAATCCACCAAGGAATAACTATTATTATTTGCTTGGTAAAAACGTTGGACAGGTAACGGAGCAATATTTTCATAGGAAGTTTCAATAGCTAAATAATGATTTTTCTTCTTCCATATAAAGTCAGTTTTTTGCGACATAGCAAACTTCGCACCGATAAAATTAAGCGATGAACTTGAATTTAATCGCCAATTTTTCCAACTTGACTCGTAGGATGCAATTAGACTAAGCTCCATGGTATCCCGAATAATACCTTGGTTAGCGTATCGCCAATAGTTAGCACTAACACCTAAATTAGCAAATGATTTGCCTAACTTGCTAGCAAGAGAAATTTGATTAGATAATTCGACCAATCCATAATGATCCGAGGTCACCGTACTATCAAACTGTACTAATGGGTAGAGCGCCGCTAACTGCCCCGACTCTTGGTAATATCGATCCATAGATCGCAATTTAGATGCTAAAATAAGACCGAGAAATTGGGAAGAATCCTTTGAAGTAAAATCGATGAAATGAGTCAATGCCACATGCCTTAAACTTGCATTTGAAAAGGCATCTTCCCTTCTAACCGGAATAAGCGTTAAATCAAATAAAGACGCTAACGAATCAGCAACAATTCCTGTAGAAAGATTCCTTCTTTCCTGAGCATAAGATGCAGCAAAACGAAAACTATAGCACTTAGCATTTTTAGCAAGAACAATTTTATAAGCGGTAGACTTCCAAGCTGAATTACGATAAAAACCAGCAGTGGCGTTATTAGAAGCACTTAAATTGAATACAAAATTATTTCGAAATACTTGGCTGTAATTGAAGGCAAGATGTTGCGTACCTTGACTTCCAAAAGTATAAGCAACACCAATATGAGGTAATGCCGAAAAAGTTATGGGATTAGTTTTCTGAAAAGGGGTATGAAAAATATTACCTGACGGTGAAAAAAGTGAAAATGGACTTAAAAAAGATGCTGTTGAAGAAGACGACAATAGAGGAAAAACCATGCTGGATGAACGACTCTGAAAAGCTATTGAATCTAGGCTACCATTAGTCTTCTCCTCAATTTTTAAGGTGTCAAATCCAAATGAGTCACTATTTATTTGAGTAACAGCGTTAAAACCGAATAACATTATTACGACTTGAAAAAAGTATCTCATGGCAAACAAACTTAATAAAAAAAGGGGCTCAAGGCCCCTCTTTACTATATTTTGAAGTAGGAATTACAATGCATTAATGTAAACCTGCAGCCCTGATTTCAAGTTTGCAGCCTTATTTTTATGAATGATATTTCTTTTAGCGAGTTTATCTAACATAGCAACGACAACTGGAAATAATTTTTCCGCTTCTACGCGGTCTTTAATCTCTCTCAATTTTCGAGTTGCATTTCTAGTTGTTTTGTGTTGATACTTGTTTAATACTCTTCTAGTTTCGTTGGTACGAATTCGTTTAATAGATGATTTATGATTTGCCATAATCGCTCAATTTTAATTAATCTTTATAATAAATAACACTCACACTAAGCAAGTGATTTGTTGTAGCCCATAGGAGAATCGAACTCCTGTTTCCAGGATGAAAACCTGATATCCTAACCACTAGATGAATGGGCCAAATCGTATTAGGGTTAATTTGGGTGTGCAAATATAGGCTTAAAAACAATAATGACAAACGAAACAATCGTTTTTTTTATTTTTTTATACTTCTTCATCCGATCTTTTAAAACCTAATCGCTTTCCTGTTTTTAGTTTAAGTTCATCACTAATGTGCTGAATTTGGGCAACTGATAATTCCTCCATAATATTAAAAGGAGGTACCAATAAGTCGAACGTTAGGGCGTGGTGAAAAGAAAGTTGTACTAGTAAACCTATCACTTGATCATTTATTTCCATGTGTTGAGGATCCCTAAAAAGCTGCCCTAAAGCGCCTTTACCCTCCACCATAAAATGTCGTTCATGGTTAACTAATACTCGTCCGATCAAGTAGCCGGCATCATTTAATCTATTTTGAATAAATGACTCGGCTAAAAAATTGTACACGTATATGACTCCGAAATAACCATTATTTTCATTGGCTTTGAAATAAGATGTTCCCCAAAGTTCGCTCGAGTCAGGTAACCTAAACACATTGTTATGGAGTGTAAATACAAGAGCGTCACTTCCTATGTACACATGAATTTCAAAATCCCCTTTTTCCACATAGCTGAGTCGAATTCGTTTGTCAGAAATGCTCTTTTGAAGTTCCACCAACTCCGATTTAATTTGCAATTTTAACATTTCAAATACTTTCTCAACGTCTTCAGCAATATCTTGTTTCAACGCAGACTTATCCAACAATACTTGTAAAATTTGAGCCCGATTATTTGCAATTGGATCTTTTTTCATATTTAACTATTTATTCCAAAGATATGATTTTACCCTTAAATCTTTTCTAATTTAGTTGCGATGAACAATTCATTTTCAATTTGGTCAAAAATAGGCCTTCGGTTTTTCCTTGTTTGGTGCGCCCTTCAAGTTACAAGAATACTATTTTTGATCTACAATGCCAGTTTTCTTAATGTCGCTGCAGCAGATTTTATTTTTACACTCCCCTTTGATTGTTGCACCATTGCCCTGTATTTCTTGCCGTATGTTTTCATTTATTTTTTTCCAGTAAATTCCCGCTATAAGCCAATTAAAGAGCAGATTGGATCGTCACTCTTTTATTTAATTCTCGTTTTTTTAATTATCATTAACATGTGGGATGTGGCCTACTTTCCTTTTAGTCAACGCAGAACGACTTTTGATTCTTTTTTATTTTTAATTCAGAGTCCTGACAAAGGATTGATCAAATTTTTCATTCTCGACTTTTGGTGGCTTTCACTATACACGCTATTACTTAGCATATCACTAATTTACGTCGATTACCGATGGCATAAAAACAAAAAGAATAAGGATGTTTCAATAAAATATCAATTGCTCCATTTTGTGCTCGCAGCCTTTGTATTTTTTACCATGGGAAGATGGAGCTTTGGACTTAAACCACTCGGTGTATTGGATGCTAATAATTATGTAGTTAGTGAAAATGTACCATTTATTCTAAATACTGCCTTCGTTACACTGAAAACAATCCAAGTTGAAAAGCTACCGACAACCAAACTCATTGACTTGGAAACAAGTAAAAAATATTTTAATCCCATCAAGAAAACCGTTGCCAAAAAAACGACTCATTCTACAAAAAACGTTGTTTTTATCATTCTGGAAAGCTTTGGAGATAAAATGCTAAAACAAACTGTTAATGGAATAAAACTTACTGCATTTACCGATTCACTACTCAATCAATCCTACTATTTTGAAAATGGTATTGCCAATGGACAACAATCCATCGAATCGCTACCTGCTATATTCGCATCACTCCCCAATCTGATGAGAACACCGTATATTTTAAGTTCATTTTGTAACAATAAACTGAACGCTCTTCCTTCCATCCTAAAAACAAGAGGTTATTCAACGGCCTTCTTCCATGGTGCAAAAAATGGCTCAATGCGCTTTGACAGCTTCTCAAAAATACTTGGCTTTGACAACTATTTTGGTCTCAACGAATACCCCAATAAACAGCATTATGACGGCATTTGGGGAATTCCAGACGGTTATTTTAATAAATGGGCGGTCGACAAAATAAGTAAAATGAAACAACCCTTTTTAGTAAGTATTTTTACGATATCCTCGCATCATCCGTATAAAATACCCATAAAATATGGTAAAAATATTAGTAAAAAATTCACGAAAGAACAATTGGCTTTCTACTATGCCGATAAAAGTCTACAATTATTCTTTGAAAAAGCGGCATCCGAAAAATGGTATAAGAATTCCCTATTTGTTATTTGTGCCGATCATATACCTCAACAATTACATTCAAGTCCAAATTCCGTGTTCGATAAATTTCATGTGCCAATTGCATTTTTTACCCCTGACAAATCATTACGCGCAAAAAAATTAACTAGTTATTTCCAGCACCTTGACATAGTCCCTTTTATACTTAACTACCTCGGAGTCGAATCAACTTATTACGCCTTTGGTAATCTAAAATCAACATGCGAAGGATTAGTCTACTTAAATGGGAACTACATTTTAATTAATAAAGACGGAGAAATACATTTTAATGAATCAAAAAATAGTAGTACTTGCAACATTAAAAATTCCGAAAAACAAGATATAACTAAAAAAAATTTACTAACTTTGAGTAGAAAGCATAATTTGAATCGTTTAAAATCAATGATTGCTAGATATAGAATAGACTTGCAGAACAATAAAACAACAAATAAATAAAGTGAAAAAAAGAATTTGGTTCATCATTAATCCAATCGCTGGTGTTCGTCGAAAAGATGATATTCCTGCTCTGGTGCGTGAAAACCTCAATCACGCGCTTTTTGACTTTGAAATACAATATACTTCTTACAAAGGCCAGGCTCAACTATTGGCAAGAGAAGCAATTTCAAAAAATATTGATGTTGTCTGTGCAGTGGGTGGAGACGGTTCTGTACATGAAATTGGTACAGCTTTAATTGGCTCAAACGTTTTACTTGCCATCATTCCTATTGGATCAGGTAACGGTTTAGCCCGCCACATGCACATTCCTCGAAAAATAGGCAAAGCCATTCAATGCATAAACGATAGTCAACAGATCTCAATGGATACCATTCTTGTAAACGAACAAGCATTCTTAGGCATTGGTGGCTATGGTTTTGATGCCTTGGTGGCCAAAAAATTTATTGGTATTAAAAAACGAGGTTTGTTGAGTTATTTTAAGATTGTGCTTAAAGAATTTTTTAAGTACAACCCTATAAACATCTCTGTCGATGCAAACGGTCAGGTTAAAAAATTACCCGTTATGCTTTGTACCCTCGCAAATACTAGAGAATGGGGTAACGGATTGGTCGTTTCACCAGACTCTGATGCAACAGACGGTAAAGTAGAACTGATTTTATTAAAACCTTTCTCCCTTTGGCGTTTACCCGGAATCGCACTTCAATTCTTTCTCAAACGTTCCAACAAAAGTTCATTTATGGAGGTGCTATCTTTTGATAAAGCCACCATTCGAATATCTGAAAAAATGGCGCATTACGACGGAGAATCTATGGCAACAAATGGCTTGCTTAAAGTTAAAGTGGTGCCAAAAAGCCTTCACATTATAGTCGGTAAATAACAAACAAATTTTATGATGGATTTAGCAGCAATGTTAGAAGCATTGAATCGACTAAAGGGTTCAACTTTACCCTTGTGGGGTGAAATGACAGCCCAAGAAATGGTGGAGCATTTAAGCGATCTGCTTGTTATGTCTCAAGGTAAGGGCAATTTTATGACCGATGCAGATTCAGAAACTCAAGAAAGAAGACAGAAATTTTTATTTTCTGATAAAGAAATGGCGAAGAATGTTGCTATTCCTTTCAAAATTAAAAAAACTGAGTTACGAAATGATGAACTCGAACTTGCCGTTGATGAGTTTACAAACGAGTGGCTTAATTTTATTGAATTTTACGAAACTAATCCGAAAGCTGAAAGAATTCATCCTTACTATGGAAACTTGAATGAGCTAAAATGGATGAAATTACATGAAAAACATATGATCCACCATTTCAAACAATTTGGCCTAATCCAATGACATTTTGGTTATTTGCAATTGGATTAGGCGTTTGTCTTGGTACAATTAATTTTTTTTACTGGAGAAATAGAGGCTACCGAAATTGGAGTAATTTATACCTCAGCATAATTGCTTTTTTTGTTCTTGGTCTTCTCTTTCTTAAGTTATTTGGATTTAATACTCCATAACGATTCGGTTAGTCTCAATCAATTTTCGTAAATTAATTAAAGCATAACGCATACGACCCAGCGCTGTATTTATACTGATATCTTCCATCTCCGCGATTTCTTTGAAAGACAAATCTTGAAAAATTCGCATTTGAACAATTTCGCGTTGCATCGTTGGTAAATGGTCTAACAATTCAACCATTTGAGATTCTAATTCAGCATTACAAGTCATATCTAAAAAATTCTTGTCATCATTCGATAATTTATGAAAAATGGTAAATTCCTCACTGATAGTTCGCGACTCAGACAAAAATCGAACTTTATTAGTTTTACGAAAATGATCAATAACTAAGTTGTGCGCTATACGCATTAACCAAGGTAAAAATTTCCCTTCCTCATTGTAATTACCACTTTTCATAGTTGTAATTACTTTCATAAAAGCATCCTGAAAAATATCATTTGCTAAATCGGAATCCCTTACTTTAGAATTAATATAACGAAAAAGACGGTCTTTGTGACGATTTAATAATTCGGCAAAGGCATTTTCTTTTCCCGATAAATACAATTTGATTAACTCTTGATCTGCTACAGTTTGAAACGACATATTTACTAATTAATCCAAAAAATTGGTGGTTAAGTAAATTTAGTCGATAGGCAGTTTTAAGTTTAAAATTTTCGTAAATATAACGTTGGTTATTGGAACAGAATTACTATATTTAGTATTTAATTGTTTTCAATGAACATTTATGGACTATGAAAAATAATTTACTGATTTTGGGTCTGGCGACCTTACTAATTTTTCCACTAATTGGTTATTTACTTTGCCAAATTTCGGCGCCCACATCTTTCGTTGAATTTCTCGCATTCGACAAAATAAATCCCGTTGCCATTGGGTATGGAATTGAGTTTGGGATTATTTATGCTTTTTTTGCTTATTTACTTATGAATACCCCATTTTTCGATAAGGTTTCTTCGCGCATGGACCACCTAATCGCCTCTCTAAAATTAAAAATTTGGCAAGGACTATTTTTGTCATTCTGCGCAGGCGTGGGTGAAGAATTACTTTTTAGAACAGGTGTGCAACCTTATCTTGGCGTTTTGATTACTTCAGTATTATTTATTGCGCTGCATGGCTATCTTAACCCGTTTAATTGGCGATTTTCCGTTTACGGAATCATTGCGCTGCCTTTTATTCTATTACTCTCCGAGGGCTATCTTTATTTTGGACTGTACTTTGCAATTGCAGCTCACTTCTCCTACGATGCCGTGCTTTTTACTTTTATTATAAAGGAGTCCAAATTATAAAAGAGTAATTACTACTTTTGAAAATAGATGAAAAAGCAAATTCCATATTATTTTATTTTTTGTCTGCTCGCTTTTTGGACTTTTTCGTTGCTTTGGTTGGGCTTTGGCGATAAAATATCAATTCACAAAACACTGACTCAGTATCATAGTAATCAATGGGATTTAATGTTTCAACTAATTACCTTTTGTGGCGACGGCATTTTTCTAGTCATTATTTCATTTTTGTTTTTACTTATAAATATAAGAACTGCGTTACTTCAAATTATTAGTTATGCTGTCTCCGGTATATTGTGTACAACATTGAAATACACACTTTTTTCTGAAAGTAAACGACCCTATTTTTACTTAAAGGATGACCTGACATTTCATAAAATAATTGACTTTACTTATTTTACAGCACATTCGTTTCCTTCAGGACATACCACCAGTATTTTTGCAATAATGACCATTTTTGCGCTTGTATATCAAAATTCAAGAGTTGCTATGATTGTATTTTTTCTTTTTGCCTTGTTGGTCGCTTATTCCCGAATATACCTATCGCAACATTTTCTTATCGATGTTGTCGCAGGGTCCTTTTTGGGGAGTTGCATAGCATACCTTGTTTTTCAAACGCTAAATCCACGCTTAATAAAATTTAACGCATCTCTTCTTAAACTAAGTAAACACAATGAATAGCTTTCGAATAAGTTTTATTTTAGCGCTCTGCCTAATTTTATTTCTACCTTTCTTGGGTACCGTGCACCTCTTTGATTGGGACGAAATCAATTTTGCAGAATGTGCTCGCGAAATGCTATCTTCAGGTAATTATTCAACCGTTACAATTGATTACCTGCCTTTTTGGGAAAAACCTCCCTTATTTATTTGGATGCAAGCTATTTCTATGAAATCTTTTGGTATCAACGAATTCGCTGCGCGCTTTCCTAATTTTATTGCCGTCATTGCAACATCCTTCTTTGTTTACTTAGCAGGAAAAAAAGTTAGAAATGAAACATTCGGCTACTGGTGGCTTGCCTTTTATTTAGGATCCTTTTTGCCTAATATCTACTTTCACTCGGGAATCATAGATCCTTGGTTTAACTTATTTATAATTGGCTCAATTTATCATCTTTACAAAGGCCATACTAACGAATACGGAATAGGTTCCTACCTTATCGCTGCTTTTTTCTTAGGACTTGCCATATTGACCAAAGGTCCCGTTGCACTTTTATTAGTTGGAGGAACAACGCTAATTTACTTCATAGCCACGCGATTTAGACAATTCCCATCCATCGGTCAACTTACTGTTTTTTTAATTTTTACCTCGTTAATTGGTGGAATTTGGTTTATGCTTTTAATTAATACTGGCAATAAGCAGGTGATCGCAGAATTTATTTCTTATCAACTTCGTTTATTTCAAACGCGAGACGCAGGACACGGAGGACCATTTTACTATCATTTTATTGTATTGCTTTTGGGCTGTTTTCCCGCTTCATTTTTTGCGATTGGTTATTTTTTATTTCAACATAAAAACAAAAAATTAGCCTTTGACTTATGGATGAAAGTTATCTTTTTGTTAACCCTATTACTTTTCTCTATAGTGAGCACGAAAATCATTCATTATTCATCGCTTTGTTATTTTCCACTTGCCTATTTTGCTGCAAGGTGGGTAGAAGATCAAAAAAATCCAAAACAGGTTAAGTTGGTAGCTTTAATAACACTTAGCTATTTAGCCATTTTATCTATTGCACTTTTAGCGATCCCCTATACGCTAAGTCACAAAAATTGGCTTTTAAGTAGTATAACCATAAAAGACCCATTTGCCAATGCAAATATAAATGCAAAACAAAATTGGAGTAACTGGGATTATTTTCCGGGCTTATTTTTTCTTTTTGGATCACTCGTTTCCCTTGTCTTTATTTTAAGGCGGCAGTTGAAGTTAGGAATAATTGCCTCGTTGTTAACAGTGGCAGTGGGAATAGTAACCATCCAAGCAAATACTTTATCTAAAATTGAAGGAATAACACAAGCAGCGGCAATTGAGTTCTTTCAAAAACACAAAAATGAAAACTGCTACCTTGTTCCGCTTGGTTATAAATCATATGCGCATCTATTCTATGGGCAAACAAAAAATCATAAAAACAATAAGCGATTTGATGAGGCTTGGCTATGCAATGAAA
>Ga0247836_1004781_pt1 | contig 16483 bp, 12 predicted proteins | sample LaCruzMarch2015__4_FD_187116 | JGI IMG/M metagenome (GOLD analysis project Ga0247836, IMG submission 187116) | Freshwater microbial communities from meromictic Lake La Cruz, Castile-La Mancha, Spain - LaCruzMarch2015_14m | ecosystem: Environmental > Aquatic > Freshwater > Lake | place: Spain...
TTGTCAACGCACGAAATGCTCCTGTTTTTGAGTATTTAAAGTTTAAGTATCGCGCATTCAGTTTCTCCATCAACTGAACACGGTAAATGCCCGTATTTGCGGGGTGCTGCTTCATCTCAGCAATTGCCACCAATAAATCTTTCCAATTTGATGGAGACGTTAATGCATTGAGATCGCTCGCTGCAAAATCAATAGAAAGCAACTGTGTGATTAACAAACGAAGCTCAGCTTTAACAACTTCCAATAGCCCATCTGTCGCTTTAAAAAACATCTCTAATCCGTCTGGAGTATCAACACCAAAGAGTGTCGCTAATTTATACCCCTCGCAGCGCCAATAATTTGGTGATTTTATGCCATCTCTTAGCAGCTTTAAGAGTTGTGCAAGCGAATTATTACTCATACGTTTTGCGCCATGTAAAAGACTAACAGCCTCTAAGACAGTTCCTTGTTGATAATTTTCAAACAAATCTCGTACAGTAGAACCTGGGTTTTCATTTAAATACGTTGCGAAAGCTTGCATCGCTAAAAAACTTACCTTTATTTGCCGATTATCAAGACGCTCGACAGCATTGTGCAAATGTTCTGCCACCATCCTTTGAAAACGTGGGGGAAGAGCACGCAATGCTTGAAGCGATTCCTGGATAGACAAATCATGATGATCTGTGTGTAACAACCAGATTAATGCGTGCTTTGAAGCAAGCTCACGATTGCCTAACTCTTCTATCAGAATGGGGTAGTTTTCATGTGTAAATTGCCTTTGACACGCAATAGACCGCTTCATTTTAAGGGCCGCATCAGGGGCATTCCATTGATATAAGAACTTCAAATCAGGAGCATAGGTTGGTGAGCCATGGTTAAAACCCCTGAGCTCAAGCTCGTTCTCAAAAAACTTAAAGCCTTCATACTGCAATGCATAATGCACACCACCATGCGTTCTATCTATACGTGGTAATTGATTTAGGAATCGTTGTTGCAACGACTCATCAGGAATGCATTTTAAGCTTGCAAGAATTCTATCCATGCACACCAACATGTTTTCTGGGGGTATTTCGTCAAACTCATGACCAAAAAGTTTTAGACCCAGCTGGTCTATATCTTGTAGAAATAAAGCAAAGCCATGCCACAATGTATCAACATTGTCCCAACTGACAGCATCCATATGTTTAAAGAGAAGAGCACTCCATAATTGGCGTTTATGTTCTGAATCTCTAGGCTTTAACGTGCGGATCATTTCATCCATGGTAGAGAAAAATTTTTCGGTGATAAAACAATTGAAATTAGCCGTACGTTGTAAAATACACGTATTAAAATGATTAAAAAACTCCGCCCCTAATGCCATTTGAATTTGACGAAGCTTTGCTAGAAAAAGCTGTAAACCTTTATCACCAAACCAATGAAAAACCTGTCCTAAGGCAGAAAAGCTCGCTTCAGTGATGCTCTGTTCTAAATACCATGCGCTAAGATCGGCTGATTGATTTTTTAATAACAATTTGCTCGCGTCTTTAAGATTTAAGCGGAGTTCAATGTCCTTTTTTTCAAAAAAGGACATTAATCCGTCCATGCCTTTATACTGCCAAACCTGCAAAAAAATGGGCCAGAGTCGAATGCATTTATCTTTATGTGGCAAAGTCTCTACGTCAAGACGGTTAACTCGACAAAACTCCTTGAAATCTTCGGTATAATCCCGAACAGGTTGTAATTGTGAAAAAAGAATAATGTTTTGCCAATCAATACTCTCCAAGGCGGCAATACGCGTCTTGTACCTCGGCAAATCCAACTGTCGGAAATCGCCACTCCAGGCATGTGCTTCTGGAATTTGAACATCAAGGGACAAGGTCAACGCTGTGGGCGCACTTACATAACCTTGATCAGCGCTATAACATAAAATCATGTCCCCATCTTTAGAGCGCTGGGTATAAAACCCCTTAGGCAAATGCTCTATAGAAAGACCCGAAGAAAGCAGACGATGCTTTCGAACCAACATTTTTGCAGCGTCTTGAGTCATCTTCCGAATAACTTGAGATGCACCTATGAACGGATTAGCACTGATCCATGTGTGAAAAAATCCTTGTAGATCCGATTCTTCCGATGATTTTAATGAAGCACTCTGTCTCCATATTTTATTTTCACGACCAAATTTCTGATAAAATTTACCCAACAATCGATCGATATTTTTGTAATCAACCAGCTCTTCAGCTACAGCTGCCTCATGATTATTTAAGGTAACTTGTTGTTGCTCTTGCTGAATTTGACGCATTTGTTCAATTTGTTCTTGTTGCTGAATTTGCATTTGACCAAAATTGCCTTTTCTCAATGGCCATGATTCACGATCAATGTTAGCCAATGCTGCATCTAACGTAACATTATCATCACCATCACTGACCAAAACACTCTTAGGCGAAGGTTTTAGAGCCTCGACTACGCTTAAGTCTGCCTCAACATTACTAATATCCGCTATACGCTTCAGTAAATTGTGGTTGGAAAGTTCATGACGGTTTCTAAGCATAACGTCGTTTAAAAAACCATACATTTGGCGTAACACCACCAACGCTCTGGTAGTGTTGGTCTTGTCTTCAAGCTCGGGGATGATGACCAATCCCACCCAATTTTTTTCATCTGCATGTTGAATTAATGTTTTAAGAAACAACTCACAGTTCTCAACACTTGATTGAAGAAAATCAGTGAGCGTGATTTTTTCAAAACGCTGTAGTTGATTAATTTGGCCCAACAGTTCAATGAATAAAACATCATTCCCTGGCTGGTATGAAATGCCAAATTCATTAAAAGGAAAATAAGACTCAGGTTGACGTAGATAAGCAATCAACGTGGACAAATAGTCTTTGATGTCTTTAGGCATGCATGCCGCATAAAAAGAAGGATTCTGATTCCCATAAATCACTTCGAGCTGCTCTCTTACACCATCATCTGCTAAGTAAGCCAATACAGCGTTCAAGCCTTGGACTCCCATTTCAAGCACACAACGCTTAAAAAAGGTGTGATCGTCTGTAGGTGACAGAACCTGGGGATGTTCTTTCAAATGCAGCATCCAAAATCGCGCCGCTTGCTTCCAGTAATTATCAGTCATTGGGGGCCGATAGCCTTTCTCCATTAACCATCGATTACGCGCAAAAGTAGGAACAAGCTGGTTATGAATGGTTTCAAGGGAAGCATTGTCATTGATTTTAAATTCAGTGATATATGCGTTTTCCTTAAGAATGTCTAAAACGCTCCTTATTTCGTGAGCATTTAATTGGAAATTAGAAGGCAGGTGAATCCCAATGACTCGTTTTTTTGCCTTAGCACGGAGTAAGGTATACACCATCAAGACAGCAACATACTCTTGTAGATTATCTTTACCACGCGGTGCAAGGTCTGGTAAGTTCATCAACCATTTATCGGATGTATGCGTTTCCCTACAAACCGTTGCATGAGTGTTGTTCAAGGCATGTACATTGATATCCAAGGGAACGTTTAAGGATATTTCTTTATCAGACTCTGTCAGCAATTTTGGCGCGTTATGACGCGACATTGTGGCGCTAAAAGCGGGCGGCAACGTTTTGAAGGCCTCATATAAATATTTTTTAATGGATTGGTTTGATAACCCACGTCGATGATATATTTTAACAACAGCGCCGACATCGCCAGGTCTAAAAGGCTCGTCGCGTATTCGACCTAACATCGCCGCAGCAGCAATAAGGGTTATAGCACGCCCACCCTCAAATTCATTTGTGGCAATTCCTCTAACATTACGATCATCACTAAACGTTGATGAGGCAATGTGACGAAAAGAAGGCTTGCAAAATGTTATAACCTCCTCTTGTTTGAGCGTGTAGATAAGGCTACGCACATCCCCGCCCAACTGAACAAAGGCATACGCATCCATCAATGCGGCAAAATCACCAGTGAGATCAAAACTCCAAGCTTTGGTTATGTGAATATCTAACCATGAGATAGCTGTATACCCTGTAGAGGGTAGATGATTGGCCTCTGCACCTAAGTATTCAATAGGCGCTGTTATCTGAAGGCATTCTTCCAAACGCTTTTTCTCAGGTTCAGTTAAAGGGGTTTCACAAAACAAACGAAGATTAGAGTGGGCTCTTAAATCCACAACACCCCACTTAGCCACCTCGTTTACATCACGATTAAAATTAATCAACAGCGCTTGGTGTGCTTTTTTTATCTTATCCATGGGCAAATAGGTAGCATGGCTTAAATCAACCACATATACCGATGGAAAAGAACTTTTATCTGCTAAATGTTTCAAGCCACTTAGAACTCGCAACATATCTACAAACGTTACTGGCTCAGACATGTGCAACGTTTCAGTCGCCATTTTTTCTAAAAAGCCTAATTGGTTAGACTCCCGTTGACCAACTGATGGTACAAAAATAAATTCTTCTAATAGGGATGCTTTAATTTCCTTATTTTCTTGCAATACCTCACAAAGCCTTGCAACCACCTCTCCTACCGTATAGAGGCCTTCTAGTTTATTTATACAACGCTTAAATAAAGCCGCATAACTACCTTGACTACCTTTTTTAGACTCACTATCGAGTACATCTAATTGAAATAAATGTCCAAAATGCAGCAGGATGGTTTTGACAATCACTTCAAAGTTATCAAATTGCTGATAGAGGGAAAATAGGTGCGGAAAATTTTTTGCGTACATAGTTATTAGCCTATGGTTAGATAATAATCCTTGGTAGGTAATGATCCATTATGAACATGTTGAATTGATAATAAGGGGTTCGCATGCATCCAGTGTGCTCGAGCCTTGGGATTATCAATCTTTAAGTATGAAATTCATACGAAGATTTGTTAACATCACCCCTTCACCCATCAATTCGTTGCAACATCATGACAACACCAACCCCCATTCTTTCCGTCAGCCAACTTAACCGACAGGTTCGCTCTTGGCTCGAGCATGAAATGGGTACCGTCAATGTTGAAGGGGAAATATCCAATTTAAGCAAACCTGCGTCCGGGCATTTTTATTTCACCTTAAAAGATGAATCAGCACAGATACGTTGCGTTTATTTTCGCAATCGTCATGCTGAGCCCGATTTTATCAGATTAGAAAATGGACAACAAGTGTTAATTAGCGGCATACTAAGTTTATATGAAGCACGAGGGGATTATCAGCTGATTATAGAACAGTTGAGCCGCGCCGGCGAAGGCAATCTCTACCGGCAATTTGAACTCCTTAAAATAAAATTAGCAGCCCTAGGGCTCTTTAACGCTCCACGAAAAAAAACATTGCCGTTATTCCCTAAGTATATTGGCATTGTTACTTCGACAAGTGGCGCCGCTTTGCGAGACATTTTAATTACCTTAAAACGACGCTATCCAGTCGCGCCTCTCCTGGTTTTTGCGAGTGACGTACAAGGCAAGCTAGCGGCTCAACAACTCATCATGGCTATTCATCGCGCACACCAGGATGGGCGCCCTGATGTGCTTATTTTAGCAAGGGGCGGTGGGAGTATTGAAGATCTATGGGCGTTTAATGATGAACAATTAGCGCATGCGATAGCTCAAAGCACGATACCCATCGTCAGTGGTATTGGGCATGAAACGGATTTTACCATCGCAGATTTTGTGGCAGATGTTAGGGCTGCAACACCCACAGCAGCAGCTGAAACGGTTAGTCCAAATGGGCCTGATTTAATAGCACTTATAAAAGGTTATGAAACTGAACTGCTTTCAAGAATCACCCGCATCATACGGCATCAAACATTATTACTTCAGCATGAAACTCATAAATTATCCTCGCCAAAACAGTTAATCCGTACGCATTGGCAATCCTTAGATTTTCTAAGAAGCCAATTACAACATGCAGCGCTTCACTTGTTAACCCAAAAGCGCCATGAGCTTCATCAAACTGAAGGACGCCTCGATACTAAAAACCCGGCCCTTTTAGTGCAACAAAGCATCCAACAAGTGCAGCATTTGCAACACAACATGACTAAACTCTTAAGGTTTAAGCTAAATCACATTAAGCAGAATTTTACTCATCAATTAGCTACCCTACACGCTGTTAGCCCCCTTGCCACACTGGACAGAGGATATGCCATAGCCACGTTTAATCAGCACGTATTATCGAGTAGTAAAGACGTCAAGCCTGGCGATGTCATCGAGGTACGTCTAGCAAAAGGTTATTTAACGAGTAAAATCACTCACATTGATTGAGGGCCTATATCATGCTGCTGCAATTAACCGCGAGCCTTTCAGAGATTATTAGCCAAACCAAAGCCAATGCATTTTATTTAGAAATCATTGTACTTCTACCCTGGGCAGTCTTTCTCATTAACAAATTAGCAGGCGGGCGTCTTTTATATTTAGGGATTATGCCAAGGCATTTGCTAGGAATACCGGGCATTCTTTGTGCACCTTTGCTCCATGCTAATTTTAACCATCTTTTTTTTAACTCCATTCCGTTGTTGGTTTTAAGCAACTTTCTTTTGATTCATGGTCTTCCTTATTTTTTAGAAGCAACCCTTTTCATTACATTGCTTAGTGGGTTTTTAATATGGTGTTTTGGAAAACCTGGTCTTCATGTGGGTGCAAGTGCGGTGATTACGGGGTACTGGGCATTATTGGTCAGCGGTATTTATCAAGACGCGAGCCTTACCACCATTATTCTTGGCGTGCTCAGTCTTTATTATTTTGTAGGGATTTTCTTAGGGGTTTTCCCTGGTAAAAAAGGGGTTTCCTGGGAAGGGCATCTCTTTGGTTTAATCGCAGGATTAGTTGCGGGATATGTTTTTAACTGATCATTTAAACTATTAATAAAAATTCATGATCCCCTGAACGAAAACAAACGTTTTTAACAGTGCAAGCACACTATATAACCAAATCACCCACGTTCCGCGCTTTATGCGCGGAATCCAGCAACGATCTTGACCCGACATAATATGGATACCGGCATAAGCATGGTAAGTAAAAGATTATGGGATGTTCTGTGCTCAAAAATCAGATGCGTTTGCCCTAGCATTTTTAAGCTTTTTAGCGACATCGTCATGGGACTCATATAAAATGAATTTTTTGAGGTTGTTGTGAGGAAAATACAATGAATACTTTATTTAATTTACTTCATGATTGGCTGCCATTGCTAGCTATCGTTTTACTGATCATTGGCATAAAAAAAGAACGTGTTAATTATTTTATTTCGGCCCTTTGGCTAAGTGTCATCGCACTTCTTCTTCATTACCAAACCGCTGGCGGTGAGATATTAGGCACCTATTTCAATTATACGAACGCGGCTATATACACCTTGAATCTGCTCGTTTTAATAACGACGTTATTGGCCTTGTTTTATAAGCTGCCCTTATTTGAAGGTAAACTTATCGGGTATGTCAAAGCAGTGATTAGCGGCGTTCTTATTTTGAGCAGTTTGGTTTTAGGGGTAAACCTTTGGATGAATGCCTATTTTATCGAACACAGAAACCCTGGCACGCCGCTTATGCAAGTCGCCACGTTTACCAAACTGCCTTACTGCCGCTATAGCTATGTGTTTTATAAAGTAGATACCGCAGGCAAAATTGGGTATTTGTGCCCTAATTATTATGGCCTTATCCCATCAATAGGTACCTTGGATGTTTCACCTCAATTTTTATTAAATCAATTGGGACAAGACCTCAAGGCTAAATTTAACACCCCTGATAAATAATAATCATGGGATGGCTTAAAGGACTCATCCAAAAGGTTCATCCTATCACCCACTTTCCGCGCTTTATGCGTGGAATCCCATACGATACTCATGCGATATTGTATGGGTACTGTGCGTAAACAAGGTACATTGCCGAGTAAGAGGACATTTGTGGTTAAGCATCAGAGGCGTCTGCCTGTAATTTTGGTTGCAAATTGTGACATTGCATGGTTTTTGTTACCATTGGTGAAAATAAAAGAATTTAACTGATGATGCGTTTATTTATCCTGATTTTATCATTATTGAGCGTTGCACCTCTGCACGCAATGGCCCCTAAGTTGAATTGGGACAAAGCGGTGGAGCACGCTATTACGCGCTATGGCTTACAAATGGAGCCCCAATTAATTAAATTATTTGCAAAAGCAGGTGTAAGCTACCCTCCTCGTGAAATTGCTCTGCTTGCGTTTAAACAAGAGCGTGAAATGCAGCTCTGGGCCCGAGATGAAGAACACCAGACATGGAAATATATTTATACTTACCCATTGACGGCTTTTAGTGGGCGCTTAGGTCCTAAACTTAAAGAGCATGACCGCCAAATCCCTGAAGGCGTTTACCGACTAACGACGTTAAACCCATTTAGCTCCATGCATTTGTCCATGATGATCAATTACCCTAACGGGTTCGACCGCCTACAGGCCAGTAAAGATGGGCGACGTAATTTGGGAAGTAATATTTTCTTGCATGGGAAGTCTTTATCCGTAGGCTGCCTCGCCGTAGGTGATAAAGCCATTGATCAACTTTTTTTACTAGTGCATCGAGTGGGACTGAGTCATGTTCAAATGATTATAGCCCCAAACGACCTAAGACAGTCCAAGCCTGCAACATCTACATTTGCACAACCGCGTTGGCTCCCGGAGCTGTACAAACAAATTGGCCAAGCCCTTGTTCAGTTTCCTGTAACAAGAACTCTATTAGCTCAGAAATCTTAAACAGAAAATACTAACAATAATTATTCTTCATGCTCAGGTGCCACAACAAATATCCCCGGTGCATTGCGTAGGTATTCGTTATAATCCATGCCATAACCGAAAATATAATGGTCATCCACTTCTAAACCTACAAAATCTGCATTTTTCAAACCATTTTCCACGCGTTTATGGTGCTTATCAACCAGGACCGCGCTATAGACACGCTCAGCGCCTAACGATTTCACCTCATCGAGAATAGCTGCAAGTGTCACTCCGCCATCTAAAATATCATCCACGACCAACACCGTGCGTCCGTTTAAATCGAGGCTTGGTCTAACTTTCCAATGCAACTCCCCACCCTCTATTGCCCCACGATAACGAGTAGCATGCACATAATCGACCTCCAATGGAAAATCCAATCTAGGCAATAAATTACCTAAAGGCACTAATCCACCCACCATGACACATAAAATCACTGGATTTGTATCATTTAATTCCGCATGGATCTTACTGGCCATCCTATCAAGCGCAGCTTCAACCTCTTTTGTCGAAAATAAACGCGTCGAACTTTCGTATATTTTTTGAATTTCTTGTGGAATTGACATGTGTTTTCCTAATGTTATTAGCTCGATGGATTAATTTATACGTTACTCTTTTGGTTTTCCGGGCACAGGAAACAACGATACTTTATTCGATTCGATTGATTTATCCCGAATTTTAGCAATCCCTCGCTTACTGACTTCATCTATTCTAAAAACCGCTTGCATAGGAATAAACGTACGTTTAACCCCGCTAAACTCTACTTTTAACCGCTCTTCAGAAGGATCTACCACCAAAGATGTATTTTCACCAAAAACCATGTCCTCAATCACAAGAAAACCAAACATGTCACTTTCGCTTACTTTTCGTGCATACACCTCATATACCGCTTCAAGGTAGGCAAAAGTAACCCGATATAGCGTTTTATTGGTCATTAAAAAATACCCCATTGGAAAAGAGGGTTAGTATACAAAAACCCATGCCCTATATTCAAACGAATTGTGTTTAAAAAATCGTCTATAAACAGCGCTAATCATCATGAATCCATTTTGTAATGGCCTGTAAAGGTGACTTTGGTGCAACTAAAAACCCATTGGCTCTTACATCCAAGCACAACGGCGGCGGGGAGTATTGGTATTTTTGTGCAATAAAACAATAAAATCCTGCTGGAAATGGCCAAATCATTTTTCCCATTTCATTAAAAAATTCTAATTTTTTCATCCAAAACGGACTTTCAATAGGTGGTATATAGTAGAAGCTACTTAAAGCACATTGTTTATAACCACGCTGTAACATAATGCGTTTTAATGACAAGGAGGAGGTCAACGTACCAGCGGATTGACCAAAGCAATTCAAACGTTGCAACGCTAAAGCCGCTCCCCAGAAGCTACAAGGATTAATTCCAAAAAAAATGACATACCCCATGGGTTTTAACACCCTATCTATTTCATCGATGGGATTTTTCCCCGGCAAAAAGGCCTCTAGGCTCAAGGGTGCAATAATACAATCCATGCTATCACGTTCAAAAGGTAATGCAGTAAGTGAGCTGACAGACGCGGTTGCTCTAGGGACAACAGAGGGATTCACTAACCATTTATGATGAAACTTGAACAATGACAACCATAGGTTATCACCGCATGTTCCAAGTTGAAGCAAGCGCTCGCCCTTTAAATGCCCATTAATCTGCTGCAACTCATCAAAAAAGGCCTTCGCAACACGGCCACCCTGGGCAGTTTTGAACCATGCATCTAACGCACTGTATTTAGTGACTTGTTCGTCCAAGAGCAAGATAGTTGTCTCAAGCGATAAAACCTACTCTCTTGTACCACACAGTGGTATTTCCCAGCAACTGAGCACAAAAAAAAGAAACTGCCCACACCAATATTTGCACAACAACATGAATTTATGCTTGATACGTTCAAACTCATCAGAGCACTTGCGAAAAACGTGCTTGGGAGAAAAATAAATATCAAAAAAATGACGATTATTAGTGCACTATTGTGATTTTTTGTCTATAGTTACCGTATATTTATGGAAATAAATTAAGACCTCTATGGAAGAAGATCGTTTGCAGGGGATTTCTCAGCTGTTAGTTCATGAGAAACTCCTAGATAAAGAAAAAACCCTACAATACCAACAGCTTGCATTAACAAACAAGTTAAGCTTGCTCCAATACCTTGTGACTAAAAATGTACTTTCCGCAAAACAAATCGCTCATGCCGTTGCCAGAAATTTTGGTGTATCCCTCATTGACCTTGAAAGTGTTGACTTAGAACTTCTCCCTATCTCGCTTGTCAGTGAAAAATTAATACGACGCCATAATTTAGTGCCCTTATTTAACCGAGGCTCACAACTTTTTATTGCAACAGATGATCCTTGTAAACAATCCTCTCTGAAAGAAATTCAATTCCATACAGGCCTGATTGTCACGCCACTTGTGGTTGAAACGGATAAATTAAATTCCCTCATCGATAAATTATTGCATCAAAAAGAAAGCCAAGGTTTATCTGACTATTTTGAAGAGTCACAGGATTTAGATGAACTGGAATTTAGTGCCGATGAAGAGGAAAAAGATACAGACCCCACTGCTGTATCAAGTGAAGATGCGCCCGTTGTTAAATTTGTAAATCGCATATTGATTGACGCTATAAAAAAAGGGGTATCCGATATTCATTTTGAACCTTACGAACGAGAATATCGGATTCGCTACCGTCAAGATGGGCTTCTCAATGAAGTCGCCTCGCCTCCGGTGAGCCTGTCCACACGAATTGCTGCGCGCATTAAAGTGATGTCGAGCCTTGATATATCAGAGCGTCGCATTCCTCAAGATGGCCGCTTTAAAATGAAACTCTCACGCACGCGATCCATTGATTTTAGGGTAAGCAGTTGCCCGACAGTTGCTGGTGAAAAGATAGTTATGCGTATTTTAGACCCAGGTTCTACGAAACTTGGCATTGAAGCATTAGGCTTTAGCCCTGTCCAAAAAGAGCATTTTATTCGCTCCATTAGCCGCCCCCAAGGAATGATATTGGTTACAGGCCCCACCGGTAGTGGTAAAACGGTAACCCTCTACACCGCATTGAATATTTTAAACACCATTGAAAGCAATATTTCCACCGCTGAAGACCCTGTTGAAATTAAAGTCCCGGGCATTAATCAAGTCAACATCAATCCTAAAGCAGGTTTAACGTTTTCAGGCACGTTACGCTCATTTCTACGACAAGACCCTGATATTATCATGGTGGGTGAGATACGTGACTTAGAAACGGCTGAAATTGCTGTGAAAGCGGCACAAACAGGCCATCTGGTTTTATCAACACTCCACACCAACAGTGCGGCTGAAACCTTGACGCGCCTTATCAACATGGGAGTACCTTCGTTTAATATCGCAAGCTCTGTTAGTCTTATCATTGCACAGCGACTGGTGCGTCGATTGTGTGATCATTGCAAAGAAGTTAGAGAAGACATGACTCCTAAAAGCCTGATTGAGCTTGGCTTTACAGATGAAGATGTCAAAAACATAAAATTTTTCCAAGCCAAAGGTTGCGCTCAATGCACAAATGGCTATAAAGGCAGGATTGGTCTATTTGAAGTCATGCCCATGTCTAAAAAACTAGGTCAAATGATAATGTCTGGTGGTACCTCTCTGGATATTTTAAAAGAAGCTCAAAATGATGGAATGCTTACCGTGTATCAAGCGGGCCTTGAAAAAATGAAAGAAGGTATCACAACAATAGAGGAGGTCAATCGGGTAACGGTTGAATAACATCAATGACAAAAACGGACGTACTTGTTAAATATCAATGGGAAGGACTAAACCGTTCAGGGCAAATCTCTAATGGCATTATAGAAGCACGCACTATTGCCGTGGCAAAAATAGAGCTACGACGCCAAGGGATTACCCTGAATAAAATAGCTAAAAAAAGAAAGCCGTTTTTTGATAGAAAAAATAAAAAAATCAAGGCCCAAGACATCACAGTCTTTAGTCGTCAAATGGCAACCATGATAGAAGCCGGCATACCCTTGATTCAATCGTTTGATATTGTCGCCAAAGGCCAAGCCAATCAACGCATGAAAGAGCTTATTGAAACCATAAAAAAAGAAGTGGAATCCGGCTCGACCCTTGCTGAGTCTTTACGTAAACATCCAGCCTTTTTCAACGAGCTTTTTTGCAATCTCGTCGATGCAGGTGAAAAATCAGGTTCTTTAGATGTGATGCTTGATAAAGTAGCGACCTATAAAGAAAAAGTTGAAACCATTAAAAAGAAAATTAAAAAAGCACTCACGTACCCTATGGCTGTATTAGCAATAGCATTTATAGTGAGTGCCGGTTTATTGATATTTGTGGTTCCCCAATTTGAATCGTTATTCCAAGGTTTTGGAGCCGACTTACCGGCCATTACCCGGGGTGTGATTACGTTGTCTAAAGGGTTTGAGACCTATTGGTACTTGATCTTTGGTGCAGTCTTTGGGGTTGTTTATGGGTTTAATTATGCACTTAGTCATTCAAAACGTTTTGCGCACACCGTAGACAGGTTCATGTTAAAAGTTCCGGTGCTAGGGAGCATCCTTGAACAAGCCGCTATTGCACGATTTACCCGTACATTGTCAATCACGTTTGCTGCAGGCTTGCCATTAATAGAGGCGTTAAAGGCCGTAGGTGGTGCTACCGGTAACATCTTGTATGCGATTGCCACTGAAAAGATTGGTGAAGAAGTTTCAAGTGGCCAACAGCTAAATGTCGCGATGGAAAATACAAAACTATTCCCAAGTATGGTCATACAAATGGTGGCCATTGGCGAAGAATCTGGTACATTGGAACAGATGCTAGGAAAAGTCGCTGATTTTTATGAAGAAGGCGTTGATAATGCAGTGGATGCATTAAGTAGTTTATTAGAACCTATGATCATGGCAATATTAGGCGTGTTAGTGGGTGGCTTAGTGATAGCCATGTATTTACCAATCTTCAAGCTTGGCTCGGTGGTATAATGCTCAATGAATTTGTTTTACTTTGTCCTATAACAGCTTACGTGTTTTTCTTTGTGTTTGCTTTAGCAATGGGTAGCCTACTCAATGTTATTATTTATCGCCTGCCATTAATGTTAGAAGCTGAATGGACGACTCAATGCCGGAGCCTACTAGAACTGCCTGAAGCAACGTCGTCACGTATCAATTTGTTTTTTCCGCGTTCTTTTTGCCCTCAATGCAAAACCATTATTCCCTTTTGGCACAATATCCCGCTTTTAAGTTACTGCCTATTGAAAGGCCGTTGTGCGAGTTGTAAAACTAGCATTCCACTACGCTACCCATTAATAGAAGCCATTTGTGGGGGGCTCTCTCTTCTTGCGGCATTGCATTTTGGTTTTAATGTTGAATTAATTGCTATTCTGCTTTTTATTTGGTTATTAATCTGCTTGTTTGTCATCGATATCCAACATCAGCTTTTACCGGACGGTTTAACCTATTGCTTACTATGGTTGGGGCTAATGGTAAACACTCAATCCTTCTTCACTACGCCATCAGATGCTGTGTTTGGAGCCGTGAGCGCATACTTAACCTTGTGGGGATTTATTCACATATTTTATTTGTTAACTGGAAAAGTTGGCATGGGAAATGGCGATTTTAAATTATTTGCAGCCTTTGGTGCATGGTTTGGTTGGACTCAATTGCCCTTCATTTTACTTTTCTCCTCCCTAATGGGAGCCGTTACCGGTATTGTTTATTTAAAGTCAACAGGCCAAACCAAAGAAACCCCAATTCCCTTTGGGCCTTTTTTATGCATTTCAGGTCTCATTACCCTCTTTTATGGCAAGGCCATCCTTCACTGGTACTTAGGGTTTTATGTTTAATTTTTACTGTTACGATGCTGCGTTAATGCCGAAAAAAACTCAGGCTTGTTGAGACCAATACTCGCAAAAATTTGAGGCACCCTATCCCAACTGTTTTCTTGCTCAATACTGTCCACTATTAATTCAAATCCTTTCTTTTTATCAGGCGCCACACCCCAACCATTGATATAGCAAAGGCCATGCAATCGTTTAGCTTCAATGCTATTCAGTTGCTCCGCCGCCTGCAAATACGCAAGCGCTTCTTCATAAAGTTGATGCATTTGTCGCTCATTGCTGGGGTTCGCAAATACTTCATTGGTTTGCAACGATTCCCTAAATTTGGCCTCATCCAGCAAGCATTTTCCCAAGGTGTACTGCGCCACCGGATCATCAATGCTAGACGCCGCACGATAGCATTCATGCTTCATGTCATGAGCAAACGGATAGTGTTTTTTGCCTTCTAAGGACTTATAAATGTTAGCGAGTGCTTGGTACCCTGCCATTTCTTTTTTTAGGGCATCATCCCCAGGCTGGTTATGAATGCGATTTTGCTGCATGGCTTTTAATTTTTTAATTAATCTATTTATTTTAAAATCGATTAAGTACCCCATAATAACTCCTCGCCTCAACGATGAGGCTCTTATGCTGTATTATCTTTATGGACGGTTAACTTCAGTATAGATTAACCATTGAAATAATTCGGCACCAACAAACACCAAAACGATGATCAATAAAATGTTCAATACCAAGGCTATTGATTCATTGGGTGATTTTCTAGTGTTTTGCTCTTTATTTTCAACCGCTAATTCTGTGCTATAAATCTCATTGTCCATGCGATTTGAAGAAAAATTAGCAATAAAAGCAAACACTAATGCCAACAAGAAAAATGGAACCCCAATGATTTGAGATGCCGCACTTGAGCTGAAATGATACTTTACTATAAGCAGCTCCTTCCATAGATGGATAAACCCTGGTGCATCATAACGCCATCCAAACACTAAGTAAGGAAGAATGTACAAAGTAAATGCAAATAAACTTAAACTTGCTACCAAAGAAAGCAACCCAATAATATAAAGCACGTGGTGTTTTTGATACCTATCTTCTTCCATGATAAAGCCCAGTATAACGTTATGATTTTATTCAACATAGCAGAAAAGCCGCGCTGTTCCAAGCCAGTCAATTTAATACCACTATTTCAAGTACACGTCTCGACGCCCCCCAACGTATTCGCTTATACTTTGTTACCTAAAGACGAGCAGAGCCCACCAAGGAGCACAGATGAAGCGTTTTGTTTTCATAATTTCAGATGGAACAGGGATCACCGCCGAGTCCTTGGCTAATAGTTTAATGACCCAATTTGAAAATATCACCTTTGAAAAACACACCATTCCCTATCTAGACTCGGTTGAAAAAGCCACCGCGCTGATGAGCCAGGTGAATGAATGTTTCGAAGAAACAGGGATAAAACCCCTTATTTTTATGACATTGGTCGATTCTGAAATCAGCACTTATATTAAGCAATCTAACGCGTGTATCTTTGACTTATTTAGTACTTTTCTAGCGCCACTTGAACAAGAGCTCGATACAAAATCATCCTATACTGTAGGGCGCACCCATGGCGTTGCAGATATAGAACTGTATAATCACCGCATTGAAGCGGTTAATTATACCCTTGACCATGACGACGGTATAAAAACCCGAGACTATAATAAAGCGGATATTATTTTAATTGGTGTTTCTCGCTGTGGAAAAACGCCGAGCTGCTTGTACATGGCATTACAGTTTGGAATCCTTGCCGCGAACTACCCTTTCACGGACGACGAACTAACTGATTTTCGTTTACCAGAAGCATTAAAACCCTACAAGAAAAAATTGTTTGGTTTGACGATTGACCCAGAACGATTGCAACACATTCGCACAGAGAGACGACCTAACAGCCAATATGCTTCGGCCGAACAATGCCGTCTAGAAACCAGTGAAGTTGAAGCCATGTACCAACAAGA
>Ga0247836_1004784_pt1 | contig 16473 bp, 15 predicted proteins | sample LaCruzMarch2015__4_FD_187116 | JGI IMG/M metagenome (GOLD analysis project Ga0247836, IMG submission 187116) | Freshwater microbial communities from meromictic Lake La Cruz, Castile-La Mancha, Spain - LaCruzMarch2015_14m | ecosystem: Environmental > Aquatic > Freshwater > Lake | place: Spain...
GGGCACTGGACAAAATCATAGACGAGATGCGCGAGATCACCCAAAAATTGATCTTGGAAAGCCCGGAACCCACCCCGATTTCCAGAGGCAGAAACCATCCCAAACCCTCCTTAAGTTAGCGCCATTCAGATGTGACCCCATGACTCACATATCTCTTTCAAGCAAGGCGTCACTCCGAAAAAGCCTTTCTCCCCGCATGGCGTAAACGATGTAAACAACCTCATTATGTGCGCGATAGAAGATACGAACTGGTGGAATGACAAGTTGGCGATACTGTGTGCCTTTGAGCTCGGCGGGCACTGGCCCACTCTTTGGCAGGTTCGCAAGTTGTTCGATTCGCTCAAATACTCGCTGAACAAATCGGCTCGCAGCTGCCGGCTTATCGAGTGAAATATAGTCCGCGATCTGGTCAAGATCTTGGAGGGCGGGTTCAGTCCAGATTATGCGAGCCATCGTGCCATCCTCTGCTTTGCCTCCCTATGGGAAACAATGCGCCTCTCCAGAATGGCTTTCTCGCCGCGAGCGATACCTTCAAGGAGCGTCAATCTACTCTGCATGCCCTCATACATCTGCACATCAATGAGATATGCAGCAGGGAGTCCATGCTGAGTGATCAGCACGGGCTCTTGGTCACTGGCAAGCTGAGATATGACGTCGGTCGCCTTGCGCTTGAGTGTTGTTACGAGTTCGGTTCGCATGAAGTGATACTAGAGTTGCACTCCCGATCACGCAAGTATTTTTTCAACGTCCGCGATCAGGTATCCCCACTTGTTTTTGGCATAATCTCCTGCGTAAGCAGGAGGCATGACAAAAGTGCCGCAGGCATGGGGATTAGCTGCACCGTTGGGAAATTACTTTTTGAACAAGTCACTGTGGGTCCCACTCCTTTCAAGGTAAAGTGAATCCTCATCCTTGCGGTAAATGAGCAACCAGTCTGGTTCAACGTGACAGTCTCTAGATCCTCCTTGTGAGCCAGTGAGTGCGTGGTCACGATGTTTCGCATCAAGCATCTCTCCGTTCGCAATTTGCCTGACAACATCTTTGAGCTTTTGAATATCCTTGCTCCTCTTTTTTATTTTTTTGAGGTCTTTCCTGAACTGAGTCGTCTCAAAAATGGTTTTCACTTATCCCAGCTTTCAAAAAGCTCATCGACGCTGTTGAAAGATGTCAGCTTGATTCCCTTTTCGGAATCCTCAAGAGCCTTCCGGGTGGTGGCATTTGGGATAGAGACTTCGAACGGAAGTCCTCGTTTTAAGGTGATCTGCGTGTAAAAAATACGGATCGCCTCGGTAGGACTCAATCCCAGACGATGGAGAATGCTTTCTGCTTGTTCTTTAATTTCTGGCTGAATTCTGCTGTGGACTACGGCGGTTTTCATGCCGACAATGTGTTGCAAATGCCACACAGCGTCAAGTTTCTTTTTCCCAACGTCGGCGGTCAGATGCTCCCGCTTGCTTCTGGCATGTCTCCTGCCCGCGAAGCGGAATCCGCAGGAGACATGCCAGAGGTCCCGCAGGGACGGGAGTTATCTGGACCGCCTCAGCATATTCTTTCTTGTTCATGAAAAAGAAAATGCCTGTAAGGAGAAAAATCAGCAAAAAAGCGAATATGCAGATACGGAAAGCATCAAAGTGTCGAACGATGGCACTATCAGCCAACACGCGATACTTCCGGAAAATTAAATACCCGGCGAAGCGCAGATCATTCTTGTACTTCGTTTGAAAGGGATCGCTATGAATCCTGTCATATACTTCTGGATACGCAGTTCTGAAAATGCGTTTCACGCGAAATTGCCAAATGAAACCAATCAGCCACATCGGAACGTAAATGGCTAAAAGAATCGTCAACGGCGTGCTCATATTCCTGCTAACAGTGTTATTGAACCACCGGTTGCATTTGTAGGTAAAATGCCACGTGTTGTATGTGTCCTGCAAATGCCACCCTGAAGTGCATAACTTGCCGTTGGCGTTTCGTGGAACGATTTTGCGTTCCATGCGCCACTGCGCAAGAAAAATGAAGATGTCGGGAGAAAATCTACGGCATGTCGAGCGGGCTTGGACCGCCTGAGCGTTTCATGACGTGGAGGTAAATCATGGTGGTGGATACATCGGTATGTCGGTGATGTTTCGACGACGATGATATATTGACGCGCTCGCTCCCGCTCGTCTTGTCCTTCGGGTCAAGCTGCGGTTGATCTCCCGTGCGGCTGCCCTTGCCGCCAGGGTCGCACGTCTTGGGCCGCCCCGGGAGTGTGGTGGTTTCACCGCTGGGTCGGTGACGAGGAGATGCTTTTTGCTCTCGATGGAGCCGTTTTCTTCTGTTTTGGGAAGTGGCCGGCTTGGGCGGGGGGAAGAGATGGGGGCCAGGACGGAAAAGTCCGCCGTCGGCGAATATCGAATATCGAATATCGGACATCGGGCGTTGATTTCGTCCTTCCTCCCGGCCGGATCTCCGGTTAGTGTCCGCCGCCTATGCTTCGAGCCGGAATTGTCGGTCTCCCGAATGTCGGGAAGTCCACCCTATTTAATGCAGTGACCCGCACGCGCAAGGCGCAGGCGGCGAACTTTCCTTTTTGCACGATCGAGCCGAACGTCGGGATCGTGAGCGTGCCCGACGACCGGCTGGAGAAGCTGGCGGCGATCACGAAGTCGGAGAAGATCCTTCCGGCGGCGATCGAGTTTGTGGATATTGCGGGCCTGGTGGCCGGCGCGAGCGAGGGCGAGGGGCTGGGGAATCAGTTTTTGAGCCACATCCGCGAGGTGGATGCGATCATCCAGGTCGTGCGGTGTTTTGAAAGCGACGACATCCACCACGTGGCCGGGTCGGTCGATCCGATCCGGGATATCGAGGTGATCAATACCGAGCTGATCCTGGCGGACATGGCGTCGGTCAAAAAGCGCGCCGAGCGCTCGCAAAAGGGGGCCCGGAGCGGCGACAAGGAGGCCAAGGCGGAGATGGCGCTCGCGGAAAAGCTGATGCCGCACCTGGATGCCGGCAAGCCCGCGCTGACGATCGAGCTGGCCCCGGAAGAAAAGGCGCTGATGAAAGGTTTTTTTCTCTTGTCCTCGAAGCCGACGCTGTTTGCGTGCAATGTCGGAGAGAACGATCTGGCGACCCTCGACCAGGATTCCACCGCGGCCCGGCATGTGCGGGCGGTGCGCGAATATGCGGCGGCCCACCTCGGCAGCGAGGCGGTCGTGATCAGCGCCCAGATCGAGAGCGAGCTGGCCGACCTGCCGGCCGCGGAGGCCCAGGAATTTTTGGCCGGCCTTGGCGTGACCGACAGCGGCGTGAGCCTGCTCATCCGGGCCGCCTACCACCTGCTTGGCCTGCGCACGTACCTGACGACCGGCCCGAAGGAAACCCGCGCATGGACGATCCACACCGGCGACAAGGCACCGGCTGCGGCGGGCGTGATCCACAGCGATTTTGAGCGGGGGTTCATCGCCGCCCAGGTCATCGCGTTCGAAGACCTGATGACATTTGGCTCGGAGGCCAAGGCCCGCGAGGCGGGCAAGCTGCGGCTCGAGGGAAAGGAATACGTCATGCAGGATGGGGACGTCGTCGAGTTCCGGTTCAACGTCTAGCGCGCTTCGCATCCCATGGTCTGCGGAATCCTTGCCCGGCTGGCTGTCCGTCGTCCAGCGGTTCTGGCGGCTGCAGCGCTGTTTCTTGCCGGTGCCGGAGCCCTGGTTTTTCAGAGCCGCCAGTCGTTCGACTCCGAAATCCTGAACCTGCTTCCCGGCGACTCCCGCGCAGTTCAGGGGCTCAAGCTTTACAACGAGAAGTTCAACTCCGCGCTGGAGCTCGCATTCCTGATCGAAACCCGTGACCCGGAGGAGACGGAAACCTTTCTGGAGGACCTGGCCGCGCAGCCGTGGGTGCTGCGGGTGCTGGATGCCCCGCCGACCGTCTCGTCCGAGGGGCGGAAAACCCTTCCCGAGCTGGCGGCGCCGCTCCTGCTCGCGCAGGCGGACGACGATTTTGGAGCGACGCTCGAGCGCCTCGATTCCGCTGCGCTGAAGGCGCGGCTCACCGGCCTGGTGAGCCGGGCGGCGGCCGGCTCGCCGGTCGCGCAGCTCGAGTTGGCGAACGACCCGACCGGGCTGATTGCGCCGATCGCCGCCTCCCTCTCCCAGAAGCTCCAGATCGCGGAAACCTTCGAGCTCGAAGCCGGCCCGGTCCGGCTCGTCCCGGTCATCGTCCGCCAGCCCGACCTCTCCGCCGACAGCTGCTCGGCGCTCATGAAGGACGTGCGGGCATTTGTGAAGTCCGCCGGGCAACGTCCGGGCGCGCCCGTGGTCTCGGTGACCGGGCGCTCGGCGTACGTGGATCAGATTTCGCGAAGCATGCAGGGGGACATCGTCATCACGAGCCTCGTGTCCATTGCGGCAGTGACGTGCCTGTTCTGGTTCGCCTTTCGCTCGCTGGTTCCGCTCGCAGGGTCGGTGCTTATTCTGGCTTGGAGCTGCCTGATTTCGTTGGCGGCGGGGTCGCTTGTCTTTGCCGAGCTGAACGTCGTGGCGATGGGATTCTGCTCGATCTTGGTCGGGCTGGGGGACGACTTCAGCCTGCTGCTCTACCAGCGATACGTCGGGGCGCGGGGGGCAGGGATGGGGCGCGAGGCCGCGATTGAGGACTCGCTCCGCCATGGCTCGCCCGGCATCCTGTGGGTCGCTCTCACGACCAGCCTCGGGTTCGCAGCGATGGCGTTCAGCGGGTCGGCCGGGTTTGCGCAGCTGGGGGTGCTCATCGCGATTGGGGTGGCAGCCGGCGCGCTCGGGATGATCGTTTTCATGCCGCTCTTTGAGCGGGAGGTTCGCGCAAGGAAAAGCGATCCGGTGATGTGGCTATGCCAGGCGCTCGTTCGGGCCCGCTGGGTTCCGCTCGCGGCCGCCGGGCTCTTTTTTCTCGCGTTTCTTCTCACCGTTTTTCCGTGGCGGCCGCTGCAATTTGACACCTCGACACAATCGCTCGAACCCCGCGACATCCCTGCGGCGCAGACGCTGGCGCGAATAATGAAGCTGTTTCCGGCGACCTTTGAGCCCCTGATGGTGGTGATGCCTGGACCGGTGAGCCCGGGGAGTCTCTCCTCGCTCGACCATGCGCTGGGCGAGCTCAAATCCCTCGGCTTGATTGCGAAGTATTCGAGCCCATCCCCGCTGGTTCCCGATCCCGCGCAGGTCGAAAGAAATTTGGCGAGGATCCGTGCGCTCGACCTCGAGGGCCTTGGCCAGGAAGTCGACGGCATTGCGGAGGCCGCCGGGCTGAAGCCCGGCGCGCTCGACCCGGCGGCCCGGCTGCTGCTTGGCTTGCAATCTCCAAAGCCACTTCAGGAGAGCCTGCCCGCTAGCTCCCCGTGGTGGTTCGTGCTCGATCGGATGCTTTCGCCTGCGGGGGACGTCATCTCGTACGTGCAGCTGCCACACGGCACCGACCGCGCTGGGAGAAGGACTGTTGAGGGTGCGATCGCGGATGCTGTTCCGGCCGCCCTGGTCACCGGCTGGAGCCAGATGCTCAACGACCTCGTCCCTTGGGCGACGCGCGAGCTGCTCGTCTTCGGCGGTAGCGTCGTGGTCATCATTTTCGCCGTCCTGCTTTTTGTATACCGGGATGCGCGCGCGTTTGTCCTCCATGTCGCCACCCTGGCCTTGGCGATGTGCGGAACCGTCGCGACGCTCAAGCTCGTCGGCCGCCCGGTGAACCTCCTTAACGTTCTCGCCTTTCCCCTCATCCTGGCGGTGGGGGTTGATTACGGGGTTCACCTGCTTCTTGTGCTGCGCGAGGACGGGCGGCCCGAGGACAACCTCCCGGGTGTCATGAAGCCGGTCCTCATCAGCGCGCTCACCACGATCACCGGCTTCGGGGCGCTCATGCTCGCGAGCAACCCCGCGCTCAGCGGCCTCGGGTTTGTTTGCGCGACAGGCGTCGCATGGTGCCTGCTCGCCAGCTTCCTCCTCCTCGTGCCCGCCGCGCGGGCGTTCAAGCCGATAAGTGGGCGCTGACGGAGCATCGCCTTCCATGGGGAACGAGCGCACCGGCGTGGAGGGACGACCTCCGTGTCGTCCGTCTTTGTCCGCCCTGCGAGCCGATCAGTGGGCGCTGACGGAGCATCGCCCTCCATGGGGAACGAGCGCACCGGCGTTGGAGGGACGACCTCCGTGTCGTCCGTCTTTGTCTGCCCTGCAAGCCGACAAGCAGTCGAAAGTTGCATCCTTTGTGAGATGGATTCATGATCGTCCTTCTATGCTGCACCTGAACCCTCACTTGGCCGGCCACCCGGAGCTCGCGGGATTTGCCAAAAATCTGGAAGCCGGATTTGTCTCCGAAAAACATGCGGTTTTAGCCGATGAATTGCTAGCGGAGCATCAGTATCAGCTCTTTGCGAACTGGGACGCACCCGGGGAATGGGAGGACGAGAAGCAGGCTTTCCTGGAGACGCTTTCGACTGCCCACGAATCGTATCCCGGCGGGCTTAGGGCATACATCCGGAATGCCAGGCGGCTCCTTGCGGAGGCATCGGTGGGCGGCAATCCTTTTGAGGGATGCACCCCTGATCAGCCGGACCTTGTGGACCTTTCGGGATTTGGGGATGCGTATGAAGCGGCCGAGGAGGTCGGATTCCGGTGCCTTGCGGAAACGGCTATCGTTCTCGTTGCCGGCGGGCTCGGCGAGCGGCTCGGATACCATGGAATCAAGCTCGATATCCCGGTCGAGGTCACTGAGGAGACCACGTACCTGGGTCACTACGCGCAGGTGATTCGCACCGCCTCCTTCCGCCTGGGGCGGAACATCCCGCTCATTATCATGACCAGCCGGGAGACGAACGCCGGCACGCGGGCGACGCTGGCGAAAAACTCCAACTTCGGCCTCGCGGACGACCAGATCATCGTGCTCTGTCAGGAGCTTGTCCCGGCGCTCTCCGATATCGACGGACACCTCGCACTCGAGGGAAAGTACCGCATCGTTTTGAAGCCCCACGGCCATGGAGACATCCACATGCTCCTCCACTCCACCGGCACCGCGGAGCAACTGGCGGCGTCCGGCGTGCGGTACCTGCTCTTTATCCAGGACACCAACGGGCAGGTTTTTAACGCGGCGGCGGCGGCGATCGGGATCTCCAAAATGCACGGGTACGATTTTAATTCGATCGCGGTGAACCGGATCCCCGGCGAGGCCGTCGGCGGGCTCGCCAAGCTCCGGAAGCCCGGTTCTCCCGACCTGACGCTCAATGTCGAGTACAACCAGCTTGACCCGCTCCTCCGGGCCACGGTCAGCCCGGACGGCGACATTCCGGATGCGCACGGGTTCTCGCTTTTCCCCGGAAACATCAACCTGCTCGTCCTCCGGATGGAGCCGTACCTGAAAGTCCTCGAATCCTCGCGCGGGATCATCGCCGAGTTTATCAACCCGAAGTTTTCCGATCCGGCGCGCACGCAGTTCAAAAAGCCCGCCCGCCTGGAGACGATGATGCAGGATCTTCCGAAGCTGTTTGTCTCCGGCGAAAAGGTCGGGGTGACGGTCTTCGACCGCGCGTGGTGCTTCAGCGCCTGCAAAAACAACCTGGCCGATGTCGCCGCAAAAGTCGCGCAAGGCGGGCCTCCTGAAAGCGCGTCCAGCGCCGAAAACGACTTTTATCTGGCCGGCCGGATGAAGCTTCGCATGGCCGGCATGTCGGTGACCGACGAGCCGGCGGTCAAGATCCAAGGGGTCCCGATCTGCCCTGGGCCGCGGGTGATCTTGCGTCCGGGATTTGCCCTCACGATGTCCGACCTGCGCGGGCGGGTGGCGGGTGGTTCGATCAGCGGGGCTTCGACGATCGTCCTCGACGGGGACGTCCGGCTCGAAAATGTGACGGTTGCCGACGGGGGGGCGCTGGTGGTGGAGGCTGCGCCCGGGGCCTCGCTCACGATTCGGGACCTCGAAATCCGCGGGGGAAAAACGTATGAGATCCGCCCGCTGACCGATGAGGAGATGTCGTGCGGCGAGGTCCCCGAGCACCTGCGCATCCGCGGGTATCGGATCGTCGATGGCGGAGTGACGCGGCACGCGGTCAGCGATCCCGGCAGGTGGGTGTTGGACGCGACCGGACGGCTGGCGCCTGCGGGGCAGATCTGATAGCCCTCATCGGCATGAAACCGGAATCCCACCTTGTTGACCGCGCGGCACGCGCGCAGAAGATCATCGATGATCCCGACAGTTTTAAGGTGTGCGAGGGCTGCGAGTCGATCGTCACCGCGCGGGTCGCGACGTGTCCAAACTGCCACGGCTACCGGTTTGACGAGTCCCCGGACCGGGTCGTCGAGCAGGCGAAGCTCCTCGCGTCCCGCCCGCAGCAGAGCGTCACCTCGGCCGACCTCGAATAGTTGACAGATCCGGTTTTCCCGCCAAAGTACCTCTTCCACCAACCAACCCATCGCAACACCTATGGCACTCGCAACCGGCTCCCAGGCACCTGACTTCACCCTCAAATCCCTCACCGCCGACGGCCTCGTCGACGTGAGCCTCTCCGCCAACTTCGGCAAGAAGGCGACGGTCATCCTCTTTTTCCCGCTCGCCTTCACCGGCGTGTGCACCCAGGAACTCTGCGACGTCACGGCCGGGCTCGGCAAGTATGCCGACCTGAATGCTGATGTCCTCGGCATCAGCGTGGACAGCCCGTTTGCGCAGGACGCCTGGGCGAAAAAGGAATCGATTTCGATCCGCCTTCTCAGCGACCTGAACAAGACGGTCACCAACGCGTACGACGTCGTGTTTCCCGGCCTGGCAGGCATCGGCGACACGTCCGCCCGCGCGGCCTTCGTGATCGATCAGGCCGGCCTCATCGTCTACAGCGAGCAGACAGCAACCCCGAAGGACCTGCCCGACTTCGAGAAGATTGAAGCAGCGCTGAAGGCGCTCTGATGGCAGTGAGGTGCGGGAGACATTTGGGCCGCAGGGATCTGCCGGGGAAAAGTGATCGCATCAAAGATTTTTGGTCGAATCCATCTCGTGGCATGGGCATCCTGCCCATGCGTCTCACATCCGAAAGTGGCACCTCTACCAGGCGGAGGGCCTCCGGGTTCGGAGTTCCGCTTTTAGGCGGCTGGCGAGTGATGCGGCTGCCCAATAAGCACCGCCTGACCATGCGTCACAATCCATTAAGACATGGGCAGGATGCCCATGCCACGGCGCGCAGTACTCGCATCAGCGGAACAGCCTCACCGGCCCTGCCATGCAGGTGATCCCGACAAGAAGTGCTGCTCCCGATCTCCGGAATTTTCCGGATTTCCTGATCCTGGGCCCGCAGCGCACCGGGACGACGTGGATGTTTTTTAACCTCCACCTGCATCCGGAGATCCTCCTTCACCGGATGAAGGAGACGTATTTTTTCAACATGTTCGGGAAGCCGGACCATCCGCACCACCACTACTCCCATCTCGAGGACTACCTGGCATCCTTCGACGAACCGCTTGGCGAGCGGCTGAAAAAACACTACACGTGCCTGAGGAAATCGCTGGCGCTGTATCGCCCGAAAGTCATCGGCGAGGCGACCGCCTCGTATGCGGTGCTGCCGGACGACGTCATCGCGGCGATCGTCGCGTACAAGCCGGAACTCAAGGGGATCATCATGCTCCGTGATCCGGTCGAGCGCGCGTGGTCGCATGCCAAAAAAACGTTGGTCCGCGGGAAATCGGAACCGGTCGGCTTCGAGCAGTTCCAGCAGTACTTTGAAAGCTCGGGCCAGCGCCAGCGGGCGGACTACGCGGGCATGGTGGACGCCTGGAAGCGGCACCTGCGTCCCGGCCACCTCTACCTCGGCCGGTACGACCGGATCTCCAGCGATCCGAAGGCGTTTCTCGAGGACGTCGAGCGTTTCCTCGGTGTCACGACCAAGGCGCTCTACTTCAACCGCCACCTCACAATCAAACTGAACCCGACCTCCGACGACCGGATGCCGGATGACATCCGCTCGTTTCTCGCGGAGTTTCTCTCGAAGGATGTCGCCGCCTACAACCAACTCCTGGCCGAGGTCGGCCCGGGCCGGGCGGTGTAGGCCTTGGAATTTTGTCAGGCAGCAGAGATGCGATTCCCCCGATGCACGAACCCTCTTCGCCCGCAAGCCCCCCGGCCAGCCCGCCCCTGACCAGATACTGCCAGTTCGGGAAGCGGTTTCTCGACGGGTTCGGGTGGATTGCGCCGGTCATGAACAACCGGCTTGGAGACGCGCTGAACATCGAATTTGTCCACGAGCACCTCTTCCTCATCGAGGGCAGCCAAGTCATCAAAAACATCGGCTACGGAGAAAAGGGGCAGCGGTTCAGCGAGGAGGACTTCGGCAAACCCCTCCACTCGCTCGAGGACCTGGAAAAAAATGGCTACTGGCTGATCGGCCGTCCCTACCACCCGGAGGCCGCCCGCGAGGCGCTGGAGGAGCAGGACGACGGGCACTACTACTCATTCTTCAGCAACCAGTGCCAAGACTGGGCGGACCGGCTGCGCCGGAGGATCGAGAAGATTGAAAAGGCACGCGGGCTGCCTCGGCTTAGCGGCGAGGTGACCTCGGGTGCGGACGACCGGTTTTCGAAGGAGAAGCCTCCGACCGTTCCCGGTTCGGCCGTGCTGGCGGTGGTGGCTATCCTTCTCGGAGTGGGTTCCTTCGTGGCTCCCGCCGTGGCGGCCCACCGCTCGCTCTGGGTCCTCGCGCTTTTCCTGATCGCCTCCGGTGTGGCCGACGTCGTCTATGCCTTCCACGGGCGGGCGTGGAGCCAGTTCCTCGGAACCTGCTTTTTTGCCGCGATGAACTTTGTTGCCGGAGCGGCTCTCCTCGTTGATACCGGGTTGGCCGCCAACTGGGCGGGCGGGATTTTTGGAATTGCCCTCGCCATCCATGGCGGAGCGCGGGTGATCGTCGCCTTGCGAAGCCGACCGTTTTTTCGCCACCTGGCCTCCTTGGTCGAGGGGTTCGTTCTCCTCATCGGCGCGATCGTGCTGCTGTCCGGGGCGAAAGGTAACCGCGATATCATCCTGGGCGCGGTCGTCGGATTCAACCTCCTCCTCGGCGGGGCATCGACGCTCTGGTTCCGCTGGACGACTGCGCTCGAGGAGAGGTCAAAGCCTGCGGCGGCCGCTACCTGCTGACCGCTTGGTCCGCCGCTTCGAGCGCGAGCGGGCGGCCATGGGCGAGCGCGCGCTTGCAGACGTCGAAAAATGCCTGGCGCGAATCCACCCTGCGGATGGCATGGAGGAAGTCCGGGCCAACGCCCTCGCCGAGGAAGTTCATATACTTTTTCATCCTGTGGACCTGGGCGTGCTCGGGGGCGTCCGTCGACGCGCCGACCTCATAGAGGCTTGCGATGTAGGCGAGCACGTCGTATCCGGTTGGAAGGTGCGGGGGCCGGCCGGCGAGGTGGTCGCGGATCTGGGAAAAGATCCACGGGTTGCGGATGGCGCCGCGGCCGATCATGAGCCCCCGGGCTCCCGTCTGCTGCAAGATCGCGGCGGCCGAGGCTGCGGAGGAGACGTTGCCATTGGCGAGGACCGGGCAGGGGAGGACCTGCACAGCTTGGGTGATCCGGTCGTGATGCACGGCCGGGCCGTACTTTTCCTGGACGGTCCTGGCATGGACGGTGACCAGGTCGAGGCGGTGCCGGCAGAAGACCTCCAGGAGCTGGTCGAATTCGGCGGGCGAGGAAAATCCGAGCCGGGTTTTTACGGTCAACCGGCCTGAGACTCCCAGCCGCAGGGCCTCGAGCAGGGCGTCCACCCGCGCCGGGTCGCGGAGCAGTCCGCCGCCGGCGCATTTGCGATAAACGACCGGCGCGGGGCAGCCGAGGTTGAGGTCGATCGCGGCAACCGGATGCTGCTCGAGCAGGCGGGCCGTTCGAACCATCTCGGCCGGATCATTCCCGATCAGCTGGGCGATCGCCGGCTTGCCGGTCGGGTTTTCGGTGATCGAACGAAGGATCGCCCGCTCCGGGCGGTACCCGGGGGTGACCCGGAAGTACTCGGTAAAATAGAGGTCCGGCCCGCCGTACGAGGCGATGAGGTTCCAGAATCCCCAGTCCGTGACATCCTGCATCGGAGCCAGGGCAAGGATCGGGATTTGCGAATCGGGAAAAAGATCGTTCATGTGGCGGCGGCTCCAGCGAGGCCGTTCGCGCCTAGCCTTCCCTGCGAGCGGGCCGCAGCAAACCCGGCGGCGCAGCGCCCGGCGCGCGATCCGGTGGAGAAGCATCCCTGCATCAGGTATCCTCCGGTCGGTGCCTCCCAGTCGATCATCTCCCCCGCAAGATAAACGCCCGGCAACCGCCGGAGCATCAGGCCGTCATCCAACTCGTCCCAGCAGACCCCCCCGGCGGAGGAGATCGCCTCGGCGAGCGGGCGGGGGCCGGAAAGACGGATCGAAAATTCTTTGACACCCGAAACAAACGCTTCGCGGGATGTCCACTCTGCCCGGCGGCTTCGCATCAGGACCTGTGCCACCGGCTGGATGTGGCATCGTGCAAACGCTTCGTGGAGATGAAATGATCTGGCGAGAGGAAGGCGGGCGAGGAGGGCTTCCGGGCTCAGGGAGGGCTTGAAGTCGATCGAGAGAAGAGGGCTGTCCCGGAGGGCGGGCGTCAGCGAATAGATGGCCCCGCCCTCGAGGCCGTAGCGGGTGAGCAGCAACTCGCCAACAGCGGAGTGCCCGCCCGCGCGCGCGCGGATATTTTTCAGTGGCTGCCCGCAGGCCGATGCCAGGACCTCCTCTGGCCACCCGGTCTCCCAGCCGCAATTGGCGGGAACCAGCGGGCTCTGCGCGATTTGAAGATCGGCCAGCGTCGATTGCCAGGCACCATCGGATCCCGTAACCGGCCACGACCCGCCGCCCAGGGCCAGCACCACCGCGTCCGCATCAAACGAAACCGGACCGTCCGGGCCCGATGCCCCAACGCGCCAGCCCCCAAACGGATTTGCCTCGAGGCTGCTCCACCGGTGGCGCAAAAAAAATTCGACGCCGAGCCCGCGGAGGCGCATGACCCATCGCCGGAGGAGCGGAGCCGACTTCATCTCGCGCGGGTAAACCCGCCCGCTCGACACGGAAAACGTCGGGATCCCCAGGCCTTCGACCCAGGCGCGCAGGTCGGCGGGAGAAAATTCTTCTAGGAGCGAATCCCAAAAATCCGCTGCTGGGCCGGAATACTTTGAGGGGAGGGCGGGGTCGGTATTGGTAATGTTCAGCCCGCCTCGACCAGCTACAAGAAATTTGCGGCCAACCGACGGCATGGCATCAAGAACCGTAACCGCAGTGCCAGCGGCCGAAGCAACTTCGGCCGCGCGCAATCCTGCAGGCCCGCCACCGACAACAAGGAGGCTACTCCTTGTCCTCAACGCTGTCCGGAATCTCGTCCGCTTTCCGCGAGAGGCGGTTCGAGAGGATGAAGAAGCTGGGGACCCAGAGGCCGATGAAGATTCCGAAGCGCTCGCCGTAGGCGCGGTTCTCGCGCGAGGCGGTGAACCACGTGAGGACGGAGGCAATGATCGAAAGGAACCCAAGGTAGAGGCAGACGTCGGACACCATGCGGAGGTTGTCTTTGCTGCAGCACGAGCTGGCGGGACGGAGGTATTCTTCGAGTTTGGATGTGTTCATAGAGGCCTTAAAATAGGCCATGCTCTTGCGGCGTCAAATAAATTGCCCTACAAACTGCACATGATCAAAAAATTGTTTATCGTACTGGGCGTCCTGATCGCCCTCGTGATCGCCGGGGTCATTCTCCTCCGCCAGGTCGCCGGTCCCTCGGAGGCCGCGACCTTGGTTCCGGAAGATACCATCCTCTACGCGACGTTCGCCGATCTTCCGCGCTCGGCCATCCGCTGGCAGGGATCCGCTCTCGCCGCGATCTCCCGCGAGCCCGAGGTGAAGGCGCTCCTCGAAAAACCTCTCGCCAGCATGAAGGCAAACCCGGGCGCCGGCGAGGCGGGCGGGATCCTCGGCGGCCTCAAGCCGACCAGGATCTTTGCCGCCCTCACCGAGGTCACCGCCGAGCGCGCAGATGCCATCGTCGGGTTTCAGTTCTGGGGAGGTCAAAAAGATTTTGATGCGGCGGTTGCGCGGCTTCGCCGCGAGCTCCCCGCGTCCGCTGAGCAGCGCGAGATGTATGAGGGCGACGAGATCGTCTCCACCGCCCACGGGAAGTTCTCCCTCTCTACCGCCGCGCACGGGCGGTGGGGGTTCCTCTCTACCAGCCCGGAGCTCCTGCGCTCCGTGCTTGGCCGGGTGAGGGGAAATGCCTCCGGCCCGACATTGGCCGAATCCGCAGACTACCGGAGCGCGATGGAGCGAATGCTCAGCGCCCCCGACTTTGTCTTTTTCCTCCGGCCGGAAAAGCCAATGAACACCCTGCTCGAGGTCGGCCGCTCGCTCGGTGCCGACGCGATCTCCGAACAGGTCAGCCAGATCCGGCGGACGGCGGCCGTGGCGGCTACGTGGAAGCTCGACGGCGCGCTCCAGCGCGACGCCGTATTTTTTCTGCGGCCCGATCCGGCGCCGGTCGGCGCGATCGAGCACAAGGCCGCGCGATTTACGCGGGGCGATACGGTTCTCTACGTCGATTTCCTGGCCCGATTGGCCGGGCTCCAGCAGATGCTGGTGCGGGCGCTTCCCGAGCGCCAGGAGGCGGCGACCGAACTTGCGGCCCTCTCCGAGAAAGCGTTTGGCCCCGAGGCGGGGCTGATCCTCAATTGGCCGTCGGGCCAGATGACGCCCACCCCGGTCTTTGCCCTGGAGATCCGCGACCCCTCGCTCGCCACCGCCTCGCTCGAAAAGTTTCTGAGATTTTTCCCCGAGGCGACGATCACCGACCGGGACGGCCTGAAGCTTTACAACATCCCGGCGGTTTCGAACCCGCTTGCCGCTCCCACCCTGGCGCTTGCGGACGGCTTCCTGCTGGTCGGCCTGGACGCCGGCGCGGTCTCCGCCGCCGCCGCGGGGGGAGGGGGAGAACTCCCCTCGCTGCCCGCCTTTGCCTCCGCCGCCTCCGCATACCAGGAATCGAACGAGGCATTTGCCTTCGTGGATACCCGCGCCGTGTTTGAGCGCGCCTATGCCGCCCTGCGGCCGGTCCTCCTTTTCTGGGCTCAGGTCTCGCCCGGGGCCGTCGGAGGGATCGACACCTCCAAGCTCCCGCAAACCGACACGGTCGCCCGCCACCTGGCTCCGATCATCCTCTCCCAGCGGCGCCTCGAGCAGGGCGTCCTCGTCGAATCCAGCGGACCTTTCACGGTCAGCCAGCTCGCCATCGGCGTCGCCGCAGGAACCGCCTGGGGAACGGCCGGCCGCTGACTCTGCGGATGAGTGTGCCTGTCTCCGAGTTTGACTACGACCTGCCGTCCGAGCTCGTGGCGACCCGGCCGCTTGCGGCTCGCGACGGCTCGCGGATGATGGTCCTCGACCGGGCGTCGGGGGAGATCTCGCACCGGATGTTCCGGGACTTTCCATCATTCTTGATCCCCGGCGACCGAGTCGTGCTCAACAACTCGCGCGTGATCAAGGCCCGCCTGCTCGCCCCCGACCAGAACATCGAGATCTTTCTGCTCGAGGCGCTCGGGGCCTGCCGGTGGAAATGCCTCACCCGCCCCGGCCGGAAGATGCGGCCCGGCGCGCGCGTTGCGATCGCCGGGACCGAGGCGCTCGTCATCGAGGTGCTGCCTGGCGGGGAGCGGATCGTCGAGTTTTCTGAGGAGCCGGACCTTGAGAAGTTCGGGCACATGCCGGTGCCTCCATATTTCCGGCGCGAATCCGATGCGGCCGACGACGACCGCTACCAGACGGTTTATGCCGACCAGCCGGGCTCCGTCGCCGCCCCCACCGCCGGCCTCCATTTCACCGGCGGGATCCTCGCGGCCATCCCCCATTCGTTCCTGACCCTCCATGTCGGTGCCGGAACGTTTCTGCCGGTCAAGGCCGAACGAATCGAGGATCACGTGATGCACGAGGAACATTTCGAGATTTCCCGCGAGGCAGCCGACGCGCTCAACGCCGCCCGCCGCCTGGTCGCCGTCGGAACCACGGTCTCCCGCGTGCTCGAATCCCTCCCGCCCGGCCCGCTCGCCGCCTGCTCCGACAGGACCAGCATTTTTATCTATCCCCCGTACCAGTTCGTCCGCACCGGCGCCCTCCTCTCCAACTTCCACCTCCCGTGCTCCACACTCCTCATGCTCGTCTGCGCCTTCGCCGGCAGGGAGTTCATGATGCGCGCCTACGCCGAGGCGATCGCCGAAAGGTACCGGTTCTACAGCTACGGCGACTGCATGCTGATCCTCTAAATCGAAAAAAAGTTTGCATTGACTCGCCCTCGTCCTCTGGCATAGAAGTGTTCCCTCGCGCGGGTGTAACTCAGTTGGTAGAGTGCAACCTTGCCAAGGTTGATGTCGCGAGTTCGAGTCTCGTCACCCGCTCTCTTTTTATCCTATATCTCCCCATGTGGGGCCATATCCGTTTGACAATTTGCT
>Ga0247836_1004790_pt1 | contig 16440 bp, 17 predicted proteins | sample LaCruzMarch2015__4_FD_187116 | JGI IMG/M metagenome (GOLD analysis project Ga0247836, IMG submission 187116) | Freshwater microbial communities from meromictic Lake La Cruz, Castile-La Mancha, Spain - LaCruzMarch2015_14m | ecosystem: Environmental > Aquatic > Freshwater > Lake | place: Spain...
TGCGCCGCGGGATAGCGCAAATTTTGCTCACCGTTGAAATTGCAGACGCGGAGGCCCTCAGACTCGTTCAAAATAGCCTAGAAGAGGTCAAAGGCGTGACTCAAGTACGCCGGCGGTGATAAACTCTCCTTCTTTATAGGCTCGTAGCTCAGCTGGTTAGAGCACCACCTTGACATGGTGGGGGTCGTTGGTTCGAGTCCAATCGAGCCTACCAACGAAGTTGTATGTCATTGATTTTTATCTATTAAATACTCGCTGCCAAGCGATTGATTGCCACTTAAAAGGCGTTGATTGACCAGAGTATTTAAGGAGCGTGTGATGACAATAAGTTTTGATGTTTTATGCGATGGTTACATTGCAAAAAAGTCCGTTGCGGCTGACGGCACCGCGAATGTTCGTATTGGCGAGGTTCAAAACCGCCTTATTTTTTGGACCAAGCAGTTTGGGGCTGTACCAATCGAACAGATAACGCCCGATATGGTGGATCAAGCGCTATTAGCTCTTATACAAAGGGAAGCTCCAGCCACTGCGTAATAAGGGCTCTGTGAGCTGTTCTGAGCCTTTATCACCTGCCAGTATTGCCAGATACTTCTCTGAGGTCGCAGGTTGCTTCAAATATGCCAAAAAGCAAAAGCTCATATCAAGGAACTGGGTGCCCCCAACGAGAGGAGCCGATCTACCAGAGCAAAATGAACCAGACCATCGTTATTTTGACAGTGCTCAGGTTACTAACCTAGTGAAAATCGCTAGGATGCTTGATAAATCATGGGGGCGCATGCCTGCATTGATAGAACTGGCGTTTTGTTCTGGACTTCGCTCAGGCAGCCTTAAGGCGCTGAACTGGTCTGATGTTGACCTGACTGCAGGAATGGTCACGGTAGAGCGCACTAAAAATGGTGATCCGATCATTGTGCCGTTATCCAGTAATGCAAAATGTGAGCTAGAAAAGCTACCCGGTAAGACCGGCCTCGTATTTGCAAATAAGAGGGGCTGGCTTACCACTGGAGAAAAATTTGGGATAAGGTCACTACCGAAGCTGGTTTTCCTGGGCATCACTTTCATTTATTACGGCACTCTTGCGGAGTTGAATGTGGACGCTAATAAAATTTCTTGAGAGCAGTCTTTTTACTGCAGTGTTCCACAATACGACTGGTTTACTCAATCAATTTTGAATTCGTGGAGTGATTTCTGTTATACATTGCTGCAAAGATGCCATGCCTTACAAAGCGTGGACTTATTTCTTTTTTGGACTGGTGGCTTTTTGACCGCCAGACTTATTTAGCTTGAACTCCAGCTTTTGCCCTTGGTAGAGGAGGATAGCGCTCTCATCGCCAATCGATTGCAGGGTCAGGCCTTTACCAATGGATTCACCGATGCTGATGGCATTAGTGGGTTTGCCATCTATCTCAAAAATAGCAAAACCATCGAGAGAGCCATTAGCATTGTTGCCCGTCGCAACTACCCCCCGCAGAAAGATGGTGTCGGTGCTTAAGGGTTTGCTACCAAACAAATCGTACGCTGCAGTGCTGTCTTGATTGGCATAAAGCGTTATACCTGCATTGTTTTTATTATTAGAGGAGGGTGTGGACGATGGAGCGATCGAAGGCACCGAGGGCAGATGCCACCATTGCAATAACCAATAGGTGAGAGCCATTGCGGTAATCGCCATGCCCAGGTATTGGAGGGGGCGCACCACTATTTCCGGATGAAGATGCGGTCTTAAACTAAGCGGCAAGGGGAGATTCGGTTGCGATTTTATTTTTTGCAAGACTTTACTGGCACCTTGCTCTATTTTGGCGCGTACCGATGCCGTTACGCTGGGGACGCTCGTTTTTTCAGTGGTAGATTGCAGCTGCCGGTTTAGGCGGGCTTGCATACGTGCTAGAAAATCACTCAATTCGCCAAAATCCCTATAAAATTTGACTCAGTTTAAATCATTGAAAAGACTATGTTAATTTTCCGCCAGCCCAGCCAAATCCTTCGCTCTCAACTACGTGATTTTGCACAGCAGTGCAAGCGCCTGATAATAACCAAGTCCGTTCTGCTAGATTCGCCTGCGCAGCGCAATCACCGTGAAGCCGGTTTCACCTTAATCGAAATCATGGTTGTAATTGCCATTATCGGTATTTTGGCAACGCTGATTGTGCCCAACATCATGGGACGCCCCGATGAAGCCCGAGTCACAGCCGCCAAACACGATGTCGGCACGATCAACCAAGCGCTCAAACTCTATCGCTTGGATATTGGTCGTTACCCCACTACCGAACAAGGCCTGAAAGCCTTGGTTGAGCGTCCAACAAGCGAGCCAATACCGCAAAACTGGAAAACTGGTGGCTACTTAAACTCTGTACCCATAGATCCATGGGGTAATCCATATTATTTTAACAATCCTGGCACCCGCGGTGAAATCGATGTGATCAGTTACGGTGCGGATGGGAAGCCCGGCGGAACCGGAACCGATGCAGATATTGGGAACTGGTAATAGATCGCCTCAAGGTCAAGCGCGGTTAGCGCAATATCAGCAAAACGAAGCTGGCTTCACCTTAATCGAGTTCTTGGTTGCGATTGCGGTGATGGCAGTGCTATTGGGTATTGCCGTCTTAGCGCTTCCCAATCACGATGAGCGCTATTGGCGCGATAACTTGGATCAACTCGTTAGCTCGCTTAACTTTGCCCAAGAAGAAAGCGCCATGAGCGGTACACCCATGGTGGCCCAAGTCGATGCGCTCGGTTGGCGCTTTAGCATGCCCCTCTCCGCAGTGACTGTACCCAGCAGCAATCAGGGAAGTACTTTTTTGCCAGATGTCTACCGCGCACAAACATGGCATAAGCCAGTTGAGATCACGCCAGTTCAATTGAGTTTGGGTGGCGAGCGTATAACCGAAGCCCTGCAAATACCGATTAAACAAGAAAATCGCCAAGCGGTATTGATGCGCTCCAGTAATGGGCGCTTTCAGTGGGTGCGCCCATGAGACTCTGCAATCCTTTTGTGCGAGTAAAAAAACAAACACAAACACAAATACAAATACAAATACAAAAGCAAGCCGGCTTTGCTTTGATTGAAGTATTGGTAGGTCTTGCAGTGTTAAGCATTGCACTGATTGCTGGATTGAAGGCAATCGCTAGTGCTGCCGATACCCAACTGGCGGTATCGCAGCGAACCCAAGCGCTGTGGAGTGCAGACAATGCCATGGCTGATTTGCGCATGAATCGCCAGTGGCCCGAGATGGGAACTACCACCTTCAGTTGCCCGCAAGACCGTTACATATTTGTTTGTCAGCGTAAGGTATTGAGTACCCCCAATCCCAGCTTTCGGCGGATTGAGTTGACGGTATATTTGGCGAGCCCTACTAGCGCCGATGTAGCCAGTGGTCCTAGGCTAGCCTGGCTAACTACGATTTTGCCCAACCCCGCTGGCGGTTCTTTATGACACTGCCGCGCGATCAGGGCTTTGCGCTAATTGAAGTATTGGTCGCCATGACCATCATGGCCTTGGTTGGCCTCATGGCCTGGCGCGGCATGGATGCCTTGATACTGGGGCGTGAGGTGATTGATGGCCGTGCCAATCAGGATGCCGTGTATGGACAACTCATCAATCAGTTTGAGCGCGATTGCCAATTTATTTTGCGTGCCGACGTCGTGGGTAGGAACCCGTTATCTGCTGGAGCAAAGAACATCTGGTGGATCCGGCAATGGCATGTCGATAATCGCGATGCGTGGATGATTGTAGGTTACGGTATTACTCCCGCCGGACTGCAGCGCTGGACCAGCGAGCCGCTATTACGCCGTACGGAAGCCATAGCGCTGTGGGCTGGCGTGAGCCGTGATCCCGATCTGCTATCGAGCAGTTTTCGGGTTAGCCTCACCTTACCTGACGTCATTCGTCAAACGGCATTCGTGCGAACTCCACTGGCCAGCGGCGTGAGCGCTCCTCCGCCCGCAATGCCCAACCCATCAACCTCTTCTGCTACTGTTCCCAATCCCAATGCAACTGCAACTGCTGCTCTAGGGGGCGCTGCAAACAATGTGCCCACGACCCCTAACCCCAATAATCCGTTAACCCCAGCAGTGGTAACGCCAGATCACCGCGGGGTGGTAATGCAGTGGTGGCTAAGCAACGCCAGTTTGCCGATTACGCGTTCGTGTTTGATGGGAGGCGGATTGTGAGCAGGCTTCTATTTTTCTGTGCAAAATCGCCGCAGTCAGAGCGGGGCTCAGCCACCATCACCGCACTCATCGTGGTGGGGGTTGCTGCGGTACTCATGACCGGATTAATTTGGCGTCAGCAAATGCAGATCCGTACTTTAGAAAATACCCGTGATCGGGTGCAAGCGCAGTGGTTGCAGCGTGGTGTAGTGGATTTTGCTCGCTTGGTTTTAGTCGAAGACCAGCGCGTGTCACAGTTTGATCATCTCGGCGAAGCTTGGGCACTGCCATTGGCCGATGGCCGCGTTGCTGACTTTCTGAAGAATACCGACGTGCCGGATGAGATTGCGGCGGTTACGTTGCAGGGCCAGTTAGTGGATGCGCAAAGCCGCTTTAACGTGCTCAATTTATGGGATAGCCAATTTAAAACGGTGCAGGTCGCTGGGGTGCAGCAATACGCCCGCTTGCTGGACGCTTTGGGAATGGATCGTAATTTGGCCCAGTTAACGGCTCAATCGGCTTTGCAAGCTGACCTACCCCTATTTGATTTGGAGGGCTTGTTGGCCTTGCCCTCGTACACGCCGGCAATGCTCGAACAACTCAGGCCATTTATTACTCTCTTGCCTAGAGCTACTGCCATCAACGTCAATACCGCACCGGTAGAAGTCCTCATGTCGGCTATTCCGGGCTTATCACGCTCGTCTGCAGCAAATATAGTGCAGCTACGCGCCAGTCGCCCGATCAAAAGCTTGGATGAGTTAAGGACGTACTTAAATCAGGCCGATGGCACCCAAGCCAGTGCGATCGATGCGAGCCTTTTGGATGTCAAATCCCAGTTTTGGCTGGCGCGCTCGGAAATGTCACTTGGACGAGGTATATTCACCAACTCTACTCTAATACAACGTTCACCAAGCCCGCTCCCCGGGGGTGACTTTACGCAGGTAATTTGGAATAAAACGGGACGCATTGCCGCCGAATGAGCACACTATTAATACGCTGCCCTCTTAAGCCATTTGCTGGCGCGTTCACTGGTTTAGCCGGCGAGTGGGAAGACCTTGCCTGCGCACAGCGCTTTGAATGGTGTCTGGTAGAGGATGTTGATGCAACATCAGCATCACCATCGCCAATCCAATCGGGTATTGGCAGCATTGACTCGATGCCTTATGCCGACGAAGTGCTCGCGCTCTTACCTACCTTCGATGTGCGCTTAATTGAAACAAAAGTACCGCTCGCCAATCCCAAAAAACTCCAAGCCATTTTACCTACCCTATTAGAGGAGTATGTGCTCTCGAATACCGCGACCATGCACATCAGCGCCTTACCTCCAGTGCCAGGCCAGCCTGCAATGGACCGCGCCCTAGCGGCAATCGATCGCGCCTGGTTCACCTGGATTGCGAGTCAGCTTGAACACGTATTCAGCAGCCGGATTCGTTTGATACCCGACTGTTTACTCTTATCCCTGCCCGGCGATGTGCTTGCGAGTGATCTTGTAGCGGTCTCGTCACCCGCACTCATGCGTGTGCGCGAAGGCGATGCGCTGGTGTATTGCCAGCGCACCGGCATTCAGACGGGGATTGCGTGGGCTGAATATTACACGCCTGGTGCACAGCAGCACACCAATGCAAGCCACGATCACCCCAGTAGTAAAGCACTGCCGTTGCCCAGTCGACTGGGCTCTATGAATGCCATACCCTTCTCTTGGGCATGGGCTGCACCCAGCGCAATTGCTTTTTTAGCAGCAAACGCCAGTAGTCGTGCGCCCAACTTTGCCCTCAATTTATTGCCTGCTGGATTTAAAAGCAGGGCAGGGGTCAGTATGCCAACTAGCCCGAGTGCGGGCGCTACCCGCGCTGTGCGTGGTGCTACCGCATTGGCCTGGGTTGATCCCTTAACGTGGCGGCCTGCCTTGCGCTGGCTGGGTTTAGGTATTGCTGCGATTGCCCTGGGTTTCATTGCGCAGCTAGCGTGGTTGGGTGTGTCGAATTGGCGTTGGGGTCAGCAAATGGAACTGCTGGCGATGCAATCGCTCTCTCCAGCCAGTATGGCGAAGCTGAGCTCAGGGGCGAATGAGCATGCAGTGCTCCCCGTATTTTTAGATCAGGCGCTCAGTGCTCAGCGCAGCCAAGGCGCTGTCACCGACGCCGACTTTGCATCTTTAGCAGCCAAGTTGCAACAACTCAGTAACGCCTTGCAGGTGCAATCACTGCAGCAGATTCAGTACAGCGCTAATGCCGTGGAGTTTGAATTTAAAGCAGGCGTCCCAAACTACAGCAGCAATGAAGCGGTGCTAAGGGTGATTGCCACTGCGCGTAATTCAGGTCTTTTGGTTACGTACCTGGGCGGCACGCGTTATCGCTTAGAGGCCTTTGCTGGCCTAGGGGCTCGGCCATGAAGCCCAATGAAAGCAATTCGGTTACAGACAAAATGAGAACAGGACTAGCTCAAATTAAAGCTGCGCTGACCAAAGACTATTCTTGGCAGGACATTACTGTATGGCTATCGAATAAAAGAGCACATGCACCATCCATAAATGTCGACGTCAGTAAGAAGCAAGGTGGCGCTGATCGTAGAGCGCCTGGTTTATCGAATCTGTCGATGGCCATCGCTTCAGCTGCAGGGCGGCACCGCATGCTCTTGGCTGCATTGCTGTGCATTGGCCTGTTTGCGATTGCGAGTCAGGTATGGCTTTTGCCCTTGATGAAAATGATGCAAGCGCAGTTGGACTTGCGTCCCGTGCAGTGGGCTCAGTTGCAACACCTAGTGCGAGTGAATCAAGTTACTTCTGCTAATGGCGTTGGCGCATCCAGCATGGCTGCAAGTAGCCCACGTGCCACGCTCGTCACCCCGCTCAATGAATCTGAAATGCAAAAAGTGCGCGCAGTGCTCGCAGCGCGTGACATTAAGCCGAATTTACTCCGCTTAAGTAATGACAATCCCCCGCGGCTCGAGTTTCAGGCCAATGAGGTGCTGTTCTCGGCATGGATTGAGGTACTCGATGAACTTCGCCAAGTCTGGCGCTTGTACCCCGAGAGTGTTAGTGCAATAGCGAGCGCCACCCCGGGGCTCGTACAGGTGAGTAGCAGCTTAAAACAAATGCAAATACAGCAGCAATCTTCAGCGCAGTCACCAGTGCAGTCACTCCCTCCATCTGGTTTACCTAAAGCACCATGAAGCTGTTACTCGATCGCGCTACCGTGCGCTTACCCCGTTGGCTGTTTCTGGCGATTGCTTTGCTCTGCCTTGGCGTTGTGCTGATGCAGTTTCCGGTGCGTTGGAGTGGCGGTATCTTGGGCGAGCAAACCGCCTGCCGCGTGATGTTGCAAGAGCCCATGGGGACGATTTGGCAGGGCAGTGCTGCTTTGGGCTTTTCCGAGAGTAATGCCTTGGGCGGAGCATGCAAACCCCCTTTGGCTCAAACCGAGCGTTTTCAGTGGAAAACCAGCTGCCAGATCGCGAGCCTGAGCTGCACAACTGAATTGCAGTTTTCAGCCCTCGAGAAGCCGCAAATAGCCCATTGGGGTTGGGGGCGCCCCCTTACTGTAGTCGGCAATGAAATTACCCTGCCGACCACCATCCTTGAGGGTTTGGGTAACCCTTGGAGTACCTTGCGGCCCCGGGGTACCTTAAGTGCCCGCTGGACTGACCTGAAGTGGGCCCCGAATGCTGAAAACTCAGGGTCAGTCGGGGGTAATTCTTCGGGGATAATGCGAATCACCATCACGAATTTAACCAGTCCGATTAGTCCGGTTGCACCTTTGGGCAGTTATGAGATCCAAGCGAATTTGGGGCAGAATACAAGCACTTGGGTTTTGTCTACCAGCAGCGGCCCTCTCCTATTAAAAGGCGAGGGCGTATTCGGGAGCGGACCCGGCGGTAAGGGTTTGCAGTTTACGGGGGAGGCAGCAGCAGCCCCCGGGGCGGAAGATTCCTTGGTTGGCTTGCTGTCCTTGCTTGGTAAGCGCGAAGGTAATAGTTATCGCCTCAAGTTATAAGTAATGGGTTTGCGCAAAAATCAGTCAGTATTTTTACGTAAGGTATTGGAAGAGAAGATGCAGAGCACAGTGAAGTCGAAATATAAAACACCATTGCTGAGGCAGGGCACGCTGCGCCACTGGCTTGTGCGCGCGCTGGCTCTTTGCGTGCTGGGTGAGAGTGCGCTCATTCCGGCGGTGTATGCGCAATCCGTAAATCCATCGTCGCAGCGCGTGGCGCAGAACAATACTGCCTTTAATCCAGCAGTGCCTAACGTAGCCGATGAGGGCAGTGTCACCTTGTCGTTTTCGAATGCCGACATTGAATCCGTTGCCAATGTCTTGGCCAAAGCCACCGGCCAAACCATCTTGGTTGACCCTAAAGTCAAGGGCAACATTAATCTAATTAGCAATCGGGCATTGAGTAAAGCTAAAGCGCTCGATGCCTTTTCAACGGCGTTGCGCACTTCGGGTTTTGCACTCGTGAGTGTGAATGGTATCTACCGTGTGGTTGCTGAAGCCGATGCGAAGCTCATCAGTAATGCAGTAGTTGCAGTGCCATCGCAACAAGGCGGCGATCAAATTATTACGCGCGTGTTCCGACTCAATTTTGAATCCGCCAATGGCTTGCTGCCAGTCTTGCGTCCCTTGGTTTCACCAAATAACACCATCAATGCCTATCCTGGCAATAACACGATTGTGATTACCGACTTTGCCAGCAATATCCAGCGCATCGCCACTTTAATCGAATCGATCGATGCACCTACATCCAGCGATGTGCAAAGCATTAAATTGCATTACGCAATTGCAACGGACATGGCCACGATATTGAGTAAGGTTCTCGATACAGCGTCCACTGGCGGGGCAGACCCGTCACTCAAAACCTTGATCATGGCTGAGCCACGGAGTAATTCCATCTTGGTGCGGGGCGCAAGTAGCGAGCGTATTCGGCAAATTCGGATTTTGGTGGCGCGCCTCGATCTGCCAACGACCAATAACGGCAACATTTGGGTAGTACCCTTGAAAAATGCTGAAGCCACTAAGTTAGCAGTGACCTTGCGGGCGATTGTGGCAGCTGACGCTACTTTATCGGCTCAGTCAAGCGGCGTACCAGGCCAGCCTAGTACGGTAACGCCCAATGCACCGTTGAATCAACCCACACCACCTACAGCACCTGGCGCAACTGGCAGCAGTGCAGCGACTTCGGCCTTAACAAGTTCAAGCAATCCGACCACCGGCGGCATTATTCAGGCGGAGCCCGCTACCAATTCCATCATCATTACCGCTAGCGAACCTTTGTATCGCAACTTGCGTAATGTGATCGAACAACTCGATCGGCGCCGCACGCAAGTTTACATAGAGTCTTTGATTGTGGAAGTCAGCTCAAAAAATGCGGCTGAGCTCGGCATTCAGTGGCAGGGGATTGTTGGGTCTGGTAATCAAAACGTCGGCTTTGGCGGAACGAATTTCACGAATCCCCAGGGGCCAGTCGGTTCCAACATCCTTGCCCTGGGTTCGAACGTCAATAACATCCTTAATCCGGGCAACCCGAGTGGCGTGCCGATACCGCCGCCCCAGGGATTGAATCTTGGCTTATTGACGAAGTTCAATGGCACTTATGGCATGTCCGCATTAATTACGGCGCTCGCAACTACCCAAGGCACTAATATTTTGTCAACGCCTAATTTGATTACGCTCGACAATGAAGAGGCGCGGATTGTGGTGGGTCAAAACGTGCCGATCATTACCGGTTCCTACGCGCAAACGGGAACGACAGCTACGGTAACGCCATTTCAGACAGTCACGCGTCAAGACGTTGGCTTGACGTTGCGAGTACGGCCACAAGTGTCCGACAACGGTATTGTCAAGATGCAGATTTTTCAGGAAGTCTCCTCTGTTGCCAATCCATTTTTCCCGTCGGGCATCATTTTGAATAAGCGCAATATTGAATCGAATGTGCTAGTGGATGATGGTCAGATTATTGTGCTGGGCGGCTTGATTGAAGACAAGTACAACGATTCATCGAGTGGCGTCCCCTTCTTAAAAGATATTCCGTATTTGGGGGCCTTGTTTCGTTCAGACTCCAAAGAGCGCACCAAAACCAATTTACTGGTTTTCATACGCCCTTACATCTTGCGTGACCGTGATCAAAGTGCTGACATTACCCAAAACCGCCTCGACTTGGTACAAAAAACCGAAGATCAATTTAAGCAAGCCCCCATGATTTTGCCTAAAGAGGACTTACCGCGGATTTCGGATATTGAACCACCAATGGTGAAGCCAGGTTCTCTTGTAAACCCCAATGTGCCATCTTCTGGGTTGACCAAGCCGATACCGGTTCGACCCTCTTCCGCGCCAGCCTCGGCTACACCGTCTGGCCCGGCTCCCATTACGGTGCAGTAAGCATGGTGCGCATTCCGTTTGCATATGCGCGAGCAAACCACATTCTGCTGAAGCCAAGTGCGGCAGATGGGGAGTTTCCGACTGTATTGCATAGCCCAGAAACGCCCCTGTCGGTATTGCATGAAATATCGAGACTGGTGGGGCCGATACAGCGCATGGAACAATCCAGTGCAGAAGTAATGGAGGCCATGAATACTGCCTACTCCAATGGTGACTTGGATGCTGCGCAAGTGGTAGATGAAGTCGAGGAGGCGGTTGATTTAACCCGCCTCTTACAAGAGATGCCAGTATCGGAAGATTTATTAGAGATGAATGACAACGCACCTGTCATTCGGATGATTAATAGCTTACTCAAACAGGCGAGCCGCGATGGCGCATCGGACATTCACCTCGAGGCATTTGAGCGTAAATCGATGGTGCGCTTTCGGGTTGATGGTAATTTGCGCGACATTGTGGATATGCGGCGTGACTTGCATGCGGCGCTCGTATCCCGCATCAAAATCATGGCCTCCCTCGACATTGCTGAAAAGCGCATGCCGCAAGATGGCCGAATTTCCTTGCGGGTTGGCGGCAGGGCAATTGATGTGCGGGTATCGACACTACCCACCTCTCACGGTGAGCGCGTCGTGCTCCGTCTTTTGGAAAAGAATTACGACCGACTCGATTTGCGCGCCCTTGGTATGGCGGACGATACCTTTAAACAGTTTGATCAGTTAATTCATCGGCCGCACGGCATTGTGTTGGTGACTGGGCCTACCGGCAGCGGCAAGACCACCACCCTGTACGGTGCCTTACTGCGCCTACGCAATAAGATTAATAACATCATGACGGTGGAAGATCCGATTGAATATAACCTCGATGGCATTGGGCAAACCCAAGTGAACTCGCGCATTGATATGAACTTTGCCCGGGCCTTGCGCGCCATCTTGCGGCAAGATCCCGACATTGTGATGATTGGTGAGATTCGGGATTTGGAAACGGCGCAGATTGCCGTACAAGCATCACTGACCGGTCACTTGGTTTTAGCAACATTGCATACCAATGATGCACCATCTGCAGTCACCCGCTTGATTGATATGGGTATTGAACCCTTCTTACTCTCATCTACGCTCTTAGGGGTGCTTGGGCAGCGTTTAATTCGCTTATCGTGCCAAGCCTGCGGTGGCAAAGGGTGTAGTGTGTGTGGTGATTCAGGCTACAGTGGCCGCGCCGGAATTTATGAGCTGATGACGACCAATGAAGTTATTCGGGAATTAATTCATCAGCATGCTGCCGAGAGTGAGATTCGCAAACAAGCTACTGTAGGCGGCATGCGAACCCTAGCCGACGACGGCAAGCGCTGGGTCAATGAGAAAAAAACGACCCCCGAAGAAATTTTGCGTGTCACGGGCTCCGTTGATATTGACTAACCCCATTGAATAAGTACAGAGGATAAGCGCGCCATGCCACGCTACCGTTTTGAGGCCATGAGTTATGCCGGCAAGAGTGAGCGCGGCAGCGTCGAAGGGGAGAGTGTGCGTGCCGTGCGCCAAGCTCTGATGGCCAAACAATTGGTGCCCGTCAGTGTTGAGCTGGAGACCGAATGGGGTAAGCAGTATTTTTGGAGTCGGTGGTTTTCTAAAAGCAAGCCACTCAGCCGAGCTGAGCTGGCAATGCTGACAAAACAAGTCGCTATTTTGGTCCGCTCGGGCGTACCAATTGAAGAGGCTATGTCGGTTCTCGCCGATGAAAGTAGTCAGGCACACATCAAAGCCGTACTGCAATCGGTTGTTGCGGAGCTACGCTCGGGTTTACCGCTCTCGCGCGCGATTTCAAGCCAAGCTGAGTCATTTGACCCCCTTTATCAAGGGGTGCTGGGCGCAGCCGAGCAGTCCGGAAAAATGGGGCAAGTCTTAACCCAGCTTGCCGAGTTTTTAGAAAAACGCCAAGCCTTAAAACAAAAAGCCATGGGTGCTTTAGCTTACCCGGCGATGTTGACTGGCGTTGCCTTTTTGATCGTTTTGTTTTTGATGTTGTATGTGGTGCCGCAAATCGCCCGGGTGTTTCAGAACACCAAACAGGATTTGCCTTTCTCCACCCAATTTGTTTTGGGTTTATCGCATTTTGTAGTGACCTGGGGTTGGTTGCTCGCCATCGCCATTGCGCTTGCGGTGTGGCTCGCTCGCCGTGCTTTGGCCAAAGAAGAGGTTCGACTCAGAGCCGATCGGGCACTACTCAATTTACCCTTAGTGGGGCCCTTGCTATTGGGTTTTGAGACCGCCCGCTTTGCTAATACGATGGCGATGTTGGTGTCTGCAAATGTACCGATTCTGGCGGCGCTGCACAGTGCCCGCGATACTTTGAGTAATGCAGTTTTACGCGCGGCGATTGATTCGACCGAGCTACGCTTACGTGAAGGGACGAGCTTGGCGCGCGCGCTAGGTAGTCAAGGCGTCTTTTCTCCGATTTTGATTCATTTGATTCGGTCGGGCGAGGCTTCGGGTAAGCTAGGCGAAATGCTTAAATACGGCGCTGAAAATGCCGAATTTGAGTCGGAGCAAAAAACCAAAATAGTGACGAGTTTGCTAGAACCAATACTCATATTAGTGATGGGTCTGATGGTCTTGGGTATTGTGATGGCGGTGATGCAACCAATTCTGGAAATGAATTCAGGGGTGAGGTAAAAATGCAAATATTAATCATGATGGGCCCGCATAGTCGGGTGCGGGCATTGCAGATTTCTGCGGGGCAGCTGATTGTCGGCGCACTCGCTTTGCTTGTAATGCTCTTTTTTATTACCTGGTTAATTAGTGGCGTTACCAATCAAACTCGTAATGCTTTGTTTTCGATGGAACGCAATGCCTTTTTAGAAACCCGTTTTATTGCCCAGTCCGAAGGCGATTACGAAACCAAGTTAATGGAATTGCAGCTACGTATGGATGAGGCGCAGCGTAACCTGAGTCAGCTTGATGATTTACGCAACCAACTTCTGCGTACCCAAGGTGGTGGTGTAGTGGATTTAGGCAATCAAACTCAGCTTGGTCATGCCCAGGGCGGGCCCGTTCACCCCTCGACGGCAACCATTAATTTAGGCAATCAGGGCGAACACTACGGCGCCCGTTTGGATCGCACAGTACATGACTCGATTGCATTAAACGCCCGCGTAAATGCTATGCAATCGGCTTTAACGCACACCTGGGAAGGCAGTGGTCTGCCAACCGGATTACCTTTGCCATCCTTTATCAAACCATCTAGTGGCTTAGGCTATCGCATTGACCCGATATCGGGTCAGCTTGCATGGCATGAGGGAACCGATTACCCGGCTGCCCACGGCACCCCCATCAAAGCGACTGGCGATGGTATTGTGGTGCGAGCTGGTTGGGATACGGAATACGGTAATGTGGTCGATATAAAACATCCCAATGCAGTGATAACGCGCTATGCCCATGCCCAGGCTTTATTTGTGAAGGCGGGAGATGTAGTGCAGCAATCCCAAGTGATTGCGACTGTTGGTTCGACGGGTAGATCAACTGGACCGCATCTGCATTACGAAGTGATTCGCAATGGTCAAGCGCTGGTGAATCGATAAGCGGTTTTTATTTGAATGCGATTATCAAAGAACATGCTATCCAACCCTGAATGGCCCTATTAAATTGCTGCTTTTTTCAATGTAATTTACTTGTAATATTGAACTAATAATCTAATTTTTTTTAATAAAAAATATTTATTTTTCGTATGTAATGTGCCTTTACCGAGTATGAATTTCTTGCAAAAAAGGATGTAAGCAATGCCCTTGACTCTACGATACTCGGCCGCTCGGCTCACACTTAGTGCTGCGTTAGCCCTGTGTTTGGCTGCTTGTGGCGGCGGCGGTGGTGGCGATACTAATACTCAACCAACAACGTCGCCAACTCCCGGGAGCACCACTAAATTCATCCCCAAACCCGTACTCACTTTTTCGGACACTGGCCTTAGTGTGACTGACGGCGTTACTAGTAGGGGTCGTTGGGATGTCAGTAGTCCGTTCCCCTGGGAATTTTCTTTTGATATGGGTGCAACATGGTCTCGAGGTCAGGATAAATCTTTTAATGTCGAGGGTGATGGAGCCAAACTTATCTGGGTTCGTTCCTACGACGACATGGGTAATTTTTCTGAGATCGTGATGGTCAATTGCGTGTTGGACACCACACCCCCAGCACCCGTTCAAGCGGTCGTAATGACCCAAGACCTGACCCGATTGGTGATGGTTTCCAGGGTCGAGGATCAGGGGCAGTGGGAATATTCCTTGGATGACGCACGCTCTTGGTTAACTGGTACTGGAGATCGCTTAGCCATCATGGGCAATGCTTTGACGGGACTGTGGCTGCGGCAGACCGACCTAGCGGGCAACAAGTCGCCTATGGAGCGAATCAGTCTTGAGCCCAACAGCGCAACATGGCATGAGGCCTCCGGTAATCCCTTGCAGCCCAGTGTGCTGTCCTTGCAGCAGGCTCGAACGGTCGTGCTTCACGGTTCTGTAGTTAAAGGGGATGCCGATTACATACGTTGGGACATTCCGTTCGGACAGAGGCTGAAAACTGTACGATTGGTTCACTATGTTTCTTCCGACCCGATTGCTTTTTATGCATTGCAAAGAGCCCCTGTCTTTGATGCTGGCTTCGATGTTAGCCGTATGCTGGTTTATGGCCACATGGGGCCGGAAGACCTCAAGCGCAACGTACTTCAGAATCTGGCGCCTGCGCAATTGACTGCTGGACCCATAACACTGTGGTTTCAGCAGACCGGCCAACAGCCCACAGAATATGCGATCGAGTTGGTTTTTCAACCTGCTGAGTAAATTGGTGATGAAGCGCATGGTACCCTCAATTGATGCTCATTAAAGTACTCACCCTTTAGCTGTGCGCTACTGCATGCCTTGCTTTGCCTCACTGACTCGAATTCCCGTTAGCCATTGTACTCGATTGAGTCTAGTAGCCGCAATTACTGGGGCACTGCTATTGACCAGCAATCTCGCTAGCGCCCAGGAGAAACTCATTTCGATCGTGGATCCTGAAGCGCGTAGTCAAATGTGGATCAACCCCGGTTTTGTATCTCACCACTTTGATCAAAATAAGAATCTGAATAATGGCAATTGGGGTGCTGGTGCAGAATATCGTTTTAATACCGTTGCATCCGCTACCATTGGGCGTTTTTACAATAGCAACCGCGAATACTCTAATTACGCTGGCCTCTACTACCAACCGATTGCCATCGGGCCGATCAAATTAGGCACTGTCCTAGGCGGCTTTAGTGGTTACCCGCAAACCAATAGCGGTGGCTGGTTCGCAGCAGTGCTACCCGCATTGACTTGGGAAGGTGATCGGGTCGGTGCCAATGTTTTTCTCATCCCAACAATGGGCGATCGGGTGAATGGCGCGATTTCAGTGCAGTTGAAATTGAAGGTATTTGATGGTCAGTAACCGCAATACAGAGTCCTTGCTTTCATGCGCATCACATGAAAGAAAACCCCTGAAGAAAAAAACACATTAGAAATTTTGCTTACGCCTTTTCTTGCTAGGACTTGTGGGCGATTGAAATCAAAAAAATGGTAAGTTAAATGTGTGAACACTATGCTAAATACACTTGCTGTAATACTTAACCTGGCATTCCCCCGATTCAGTAGACAGTTAATATTGTCAACAATGAATCAAGGGAGTAGTGATGAAGCGAACCAAATACACCGCTGAGTTCAAATTAGAGGCGGTTAAACAAATTCTTGAAAAAGGTCATTCAGCCACAGATGTTGCTAGCCGTTTAGGCGTTCCTGTGGGTTTACTGTATACCTGGACCCGAAAACTCAAGGGGCTAGATGAGAAACCAATAGAAGACATCAAAGCGCTGCAAGCCGAGATGACCAAGCTCAAAGCAGAACTGAGGCGAACCACCGAAGAGCGCGACATCC
>Ga0247836_1004793_pt1 | contig 16436 bp, 12 predicted proteins | sample LaCruzMarch2015__4_FD_187116 | JGI IMG/M metagenome (GOLD analysis project Ga0247836, IMG submission 187116) | Freshwater microbial communities from meromictic Lake La Cruz, Castile-La Mancha, Spain - LaCruzMarch2015_14m | ecosystem: Environmental > Aquatic > Freshwater > Lake | place: Spain...
TACTGTTAAAACAAACTCACTAGAAATTATTCCTGCAATTAGCAAACCATACGCAACAACCCAACTCGCATGGGAACCTGTGGCAGAAGCCGATATAATTACACCAGAGCAAGTGGCTGCGGAAATACCTAAAGAAATCAACCGTGATAAGGCAATAGCAAATGCTGTTTTAATAAATAATCACAGTGGACCCACCTACGCCAACTACAGAGCCCTTTGGCGCGATGGAGACTGGCTACCCCAAATCAGCAATACCGTGCCAGTTGGCTTCGGGCCCCAGGGGGTGATGGCCAGCTTAAATTATCGATCTATTGATTGCACAACAGGGGCAGGCCGTTGCTCTATTCCTAAAAACTACCAAGAGTGGATAAACAATGCAAATACACAGGGTGACGCCTACCTAAATGCAACAATTGGTTTTGGCGATAGCCTCAATTGGTTAGGAATAATAATTTCAAATACAACTCAGGGCACAGCATATTCAGGGCCGAGGTCCAAAGATGGCTTTTTAGGGGGAAACATGACAGGTCTTCATATAGCCAAAGCTTTTGGTCCGGATACATCAATCCGAATAGGAGTTGAAAATTTAATTCGCTGGGACTGGCCGCAGGCTGATCTTGAAAAAAATGCTTACGGAGTAATTAGTCAAAGAATTAGGCTCCAATCATCAGATAAAAATTGGTTTAAAAATTTATACCTAACTGCAGGCCTTGGCAATGGTGCCTTCAGGCCACTTGATGAGCAAGTACTGGCACAAATCGCGGCACAAAGAGCTGCAGGATGTTCAACCTATGGATATCAACCCAGAATAGACTGTACATCTGAGAAAAGGAGATGGGCAGTTCAAGAAGCAAACGAGTTTGGAACCATCAACCCAATCGGAGCATTGGGAATAGAAGTATTCAATGGATTTAATCTAATCACAGAATGGTCTGGCAGAAATCTAAATGCAGGAATAAGTATTCGCCCTTTCCCTGAACTTGGATTGATTGTAACACCAATGCTAGAGAATCTATTGCCTAATTGTGATTACGGCTGTCGTATGACAGTTCCTGGATATACACAAGGCGTTCCTATACCAGACAATGGCCTTACAAACAGGCCCCGCTTTTCATTGCAAGCATCGATTGAATTTAAGTTTTAAACCCTACAATGACTCAAATCTTGAGAGAACAAGCCGTCAAACTTTACAGCCAGGGGCATTGGCTAGAATTATTTAAGTTTCTTCAACCATTTGCCATTAAATCGAATGAAACAGCTTGGATCGACCAATACTATGGAGCAGCAGCATTTGAATGCGATGAGCTAAATCATGCAGAAGAATCATTACGGCGAGCAATCATACTCGACCCAAAGCAAGGGTGGACTTACTATTTTCTAGGTAAAACCTTAGCAAAAAAAAATGCTATCACTGAAGCAGAATTAATGCTAAGCATGGCAAGTAGCTATCTACCAAATGAGTTTTGGCCATCCTTTTTTTTATTAGAAATACTACTTAAATCAGGCAATTACATTGCCGCTCAAGCATTATTCCTACAATGCAGTAAACGCTTCAAAGGCAACCCACACCTAATCTCATTAGCAAGAAGAGAGCCATCCTTAGCTAAACTGATAGAAAAGGACATGGGCTACGCTGGTAAACTTGAAAATATAGTTGAACTAAGAAATGGGCAAATTTTTATAACAGGATGGAGTTCATCTCCATCACCTCAGGATCTGATAAAAGTTGAAATCAATGGCAAACAAAGAACTATAAAGGCCTTGGTCAAAGGGATACCTCGACCCGATGCAAGTCAAACGTACGGATACTCAAACATAAATCTCGGCTTTATCCTTGGCCTGAACAGATCCAAGCTCGACAAAAACTCCCATATAGAATATTTCTGGCAGGAAGAAAAGGTAACAATGAATATCAAAACAATTAATGACGAGCCATGGCCGCAAAATGCAGAATTTTTATTGAACATATTAGGCATCAACACGCTTTCCCCGAGACACGCTATAGATCTATTTAACACCAATATTGGAAGTTCTTTGCTTTACTTGCAATCACAAGTGAAAGGAAAGGAGAGTATTAACAATGCTATTCAGGCCAGCTACAGCTTCGGAGCTAATAAACCTAGAAATGCAGCAGAAGTCTCTGTTGTTATTCCAATTTATGGCCGCTGGGATTTTATAATCACTCAATTAATAGCCTTCAGCAGAGACCCTTGGTTTATTTCTGGTCGAGTGGAACTAATTTACGTGCTAGATGACCCTAGATTAGCTCCAGAGCTTCTTAACTGGGCAGAAGGTTTTGGTGAACATTTGCTAGTTCCCTTTAGTATACTAATTCTTGATAAAAATTATGGTTTTTCTACAGCAACAAATATAGGGGTAGCAAAAAGCACTGCCAACTATTGCTGCCTGCTAAACTCAGATGTTTTTCCAATAAATGCTGAATGGCTAGCGCCACTACTTAGTCACATCAAAGAGAATCACAATGCTGGCGTTGTAGCCCCACTATTGCTATATCCAGACGGAAGCGTGCAACATGCTGGAATGATATATAAGATATCCCCTAAAATTCCAGATATACGGCTAAATATTCATCCGGGAAAGGGGCTACATTGGACTGGAGGATCACACCCTCGGACTGTTCAGGCTCTTAGTGGTGCAGCAATGCTGATAAAACGAAGTAACTATGATTTAGTGGGTGGATTATCAACACAGTTTATTCGAGGAGATTTTGAAGACTCCCATCTTTGCGAACAACTTAAAAGCCTAGGTCTTAACTGTATTCTTATGCCTGATGTTCAACTTGTCCATGCAGAACGACAAAGTTTTCCAAAGAATGATTCTGACGATAATCATGTTAATTGGCGAGTGCTAGCAAATGCCTGGCTGGCTGAAAAACTACTCTCCCCAAATCCAAAGAAATAAAATGCCACTTTCAATCACTAATACCTTAAGAATAGTAATTTTTGCTCATGGCCATCCCCGCTTTAGCCCTGGAGGCGGAGAACATGCCGCATATGCACTATTTAAACAATTGCAAATCCTGCCAAATACCATGGTATGGTTTGTGGCTGCCTGTGACTCCTCGTTCTTCTCAGTTGGTCAATCGGTTGGCAGCATTAATAGCGAAGAAATATTAATTCCAAAGGCCAAAAACGATTTCTTTTATCACTCTAGTACACCACTTGATGAATCCAGTGAATTTAAGCCCTGGATCCAAAAAATACAGCCAGATATTCTTCATTTTCATCACTTTGCTCACCTTGGCATTGATCTAATTCTTGCTTTGCTTGGGCTCATGCCAAATGCAAGGTCTATACTTACATTGCATGAGTACTTAACCATTTGCCCCTACCAAGGCCAACTATTACGTAGAGATGGAAAAATTTGCTACAAAGGGCCAAGTATCCATGATTGCATTCAATGTGTGCCTCACCAATCAACTACAAATCTCTTCATGCGTTCAACCATGATGAAAAGCCTCATCGAGCGTATCAATCACATCATAGCTCCTAGCCATGATCTAGCAGAACGGATTAAAAAATTTAATATCGTAACAACGCCAATAACTGTCATCGAAAATGCACTTAGCAATCATGATCAGCCACAGCCAAAATCGACTAATAGAGATCACCATACCACTAAGAGTAGGAACGCTACCGTCTTTGGATATTTCGGACAAATACATTTCAGCAAGGGTCTACATATAATCATCAAGGCACTCATGATGGCACTTCGTGACAACCCAAATCTACACCTCACCATTCATGGCACAGATATATATCAAGCCGGACATCCAGATAAAAACTTGCAGAGCTATTTTAATTACATTCAGAGCCTTATAGAGCCTCTAAATAGCCAAATTTACTTCCATGGGCCATATACCCAAGATGAGCTAAGATGTTTAATCTCAAATGTCGATTGGATGATAATGGGATCGCTTTGGTATGAGAACTCTCCAGTTGTAATCCAAGAAGCATATCTCCACAAATGTCCGCTAATCGTACCTGCCCTAGGAGGAATGGCGGAGAAAGTACGTGATGGCATTGACGGTTACCACTACACACCACGTTCCCCTATAGATCTATCCAGCCAAATGCTCTATGTAGCAAACAATCCCCAAAAAAGATTAGATCTGATTACGACCATGCAAGAACCAATCAACAATACTGAGATCACCAATTCTCACTTAAAATTATACAAAGACATAGTAGATACAAACATATAGACGCTGGGTTAATATAGCTTTGTAGCTTCACAGCAAAACTTTCATGTCCTCTCTAGAACAACAAAATCCTGCCTAAATGCGTTAGCTTGTGGTAAAATAGAAATCAAACGAAAATACTTATTCCAATATTCCTTGATATACCTCTGGGAATGATAAGAGGCTCTATAATACTTATCGCGATCAGTGCCAATTGCTGCATCTGGTATTCCATCAAAAAAGTCAAACTTGTCAGCGAATGGAAGCGCTATGTTAGAACATTCCCGATAGAAGACTCCTTCTCCATGAATGGTTAAGACAATAGCGCTGCCTTTTCTGGTTATTCGCTTAATTTCTGCCAACCATCTATGTTGCTCGTATTCGCTAAGATGAGTAAAAACTGATATTCCATACACAAGATCTACCGAACCAGATTCAATGTCAAAACCAGTGAGAGGCAATAGATCAAAACATGCAAATTCTGAAAAATTAGTCTTGCACCATGCTATATTAACGGGGTCTATATCAACTCCAAGCAGCTCCCAGTTGTTATTTATATTTAGCCCTAAAATCTGTGTTGATTCAAAAAAATGCCGAATGATTCGCCCACAGCCCACTCCCCAGTCTACTATCCTCCTAAAGTCTGACAAGCCTTTCCCGAAGAATATTTTTAAAATAGATTCTATCTGAGCGAAGGTTGTAATCCCCCCAATAAGATACTGTGCTTGGTCTGACAGAGGCCCTGAAATGCGTCCAATATTCTCGCTCAGTGGAACAGGAAACAGACAGGACTCATGATTATAAATGCTTTTTGGTATAATCAATTTATATATCATGGATAGATCGGCAGGGCAACAAGAAGATTTTACCTCCAAGACATCTACCCCCTTCCAATGTTCACTACTTAAGAGTAATGACAAACGGTAAAAATAACTTATTTTATTGAGCCAGGCATGAACCGACTCAATTGGATAAATCACGTATGAATTATTCACCAAGAGAGTGGGATTCTCAATATATTTTGGGACTTCTACTGTCACAAATAGGTCAAACTTGCCCTCGCTTAGGTTGAAGGATGGAAACATTAGACTAGCATTGCCTAAATTATTTATTGCTTCTTTATCTGCAAATTCCATTAATTGAATAACCCTATCACAACCGAGTGTTAGATGTTCATTTGTATCCTGAAAGATCAAGGAGAAGGGAATATCGGGTTTAAGACCATTAGCTAGCGGCAGCCAAAGTCTCCACGCATAAAGTGGAGGAATGTTGACAGGGAGTAGATCAAGAGCGGCACGAAGTAAAGGGGCTTCAAAATTAGGCGTAAAGGAAAACAGCGTCTCCCCTAGCTGAATAATGTTTATGGCAGGTCTTACAAGCGGATCATCAACGCATAGCGCCCATCCTGCAATTAAGAACTTATCTACTCTGTCTACATGTCCCTTAAGGTTCATCATAGGATTCTTGAGAATCATTTAGATCAAATGCTCCTGGTGATACAAAACTGAAATCATTTAGCTTTTTTATTCTTATGGAAATCTACCCCCAACCACCTGGCCTCCCATCACTGTGATCACGGCAACAGGCATCGGGCCACCAGGGTGCTCCGCCTGCCAAGCGTTGCCGCCAGCGATCTTGCATTAATTTAAGCGCTGCCGCCGCAGTTTTACTGGCTGCACTATCTCTACTTTGGCTTTCATGGTGATAAAGCACCGCCTCTGGCACCACTAAATTGTGATAGCCAAGTTCATTCAAGCGCAAACAAAAATCCACATCATTAAATTCCACTGGCAAGCCAGGATCAAAGCCCCCCAGCCGTTCAAATAATTGCCGCCTCAGCATCAAACAGGCACCGGTAACAGCACCCCAGCGGCTCAAGCATTCACTACGCGATCGGTGCACACCATGCTCCAACGGCAAACCACGGTAGGCATGGTCTGCCCCCCCATGCATCCCCACCACCATGCCCGCATGTTGGATAGTGTGATCGGGATAGAGCAATAGCGCCCCCACAGCCCCCACGCGCGGACGCAGCGCCTGGGCCGCCAGTGCATCCAACCATCCAGGTTTTAAGGCTTCTACATCATTATTGAGAAACAACAACAACTCCTCATCCCCCGCCTGCACTGCTGCGTTATTAAGCAGGCTCCAATTAAAAGACCTTGAATCAAATAACACCTGAAAATTATTAGGCAATCGCTGTTGCCATTGATTGAGCAGATTTTGGGTGGCAGCTTCTTTTGATCCGTTATCTACCACCACAAACTGCAGCTTGATGCCGCTTTTTTCACAGCTCCGCCAAACACTTTCAAGGCAATTACTTAGTAAATCAGCCTTGTCGCGCGTTGGTATCACCACTCGGCAATTTAAACGGCCCGGCAGAGCCCATTGCAATTGAAAGGCGCCTGGCAACTTGGCATGGGGACTAACCCTTTTCACGTTTTCCTGGCAGCGCTGCAGGTGCGCCTGCAGCTGTAATGCCTCAGCCATGCGCCTGGGCTTAGCCGGGGGCCCATGCACCAACACCTGGGCCACATGACCAATGCGGGGCTGCGCCTCTAGGGCCTGCAAAATCCACCCCAATCTTTCACCTTGGCTAGCGGGCGGCCAAGCCAGTTGATGCTCCCGCAGCCAGCTACTGCGCCACACCGAAAGATTATCTAGCCAGGGGTTAGCCCAGAAATTCTCTTCAAGCCAGCCAGTTTTAAACCAGGGATCACATCGTTCACCGCTAGCACTAAGGCGATCTTCATCGCTGTAGATCAAATCTGGAAACATCCGTGGGTGTTGAGCAGCCAGCCATTGCTCCAAAGCCAGCAGAGCCCCTTGGCGCAGGCTGGCACCCACCCCCACCAAAACAACCCAACCCTGCACGGGCCAAACCTGGGAAGCCTCAGCTTGATCCAGCAATAACCAAGGCTCCCGCAGCAGCGTGGCTGGCCCAGGCAAGCGTGTTTCCAGATGCTCAACCCAGTATTGATACGCCTTAGGGCCCAGGCCAGCCGCCAAATTCTCACCACCCAATAGCTGCCGGCATTGGGCTTGAGCAGCCAGCTCACGGATCCAGCATTCTTGAGGCAGCTGCTCGGCGGCCTTATCAAATAATTCCGCTGCAATTTGCCAATCACCCTCTTTTTGTTTTAGTTCTGCGGCCGCAAACCAATTCCAACCCAGCCAGGGAGCCAGGGCGCAGCTCTGCATTTGCCACTGCAGTGCTTCCTGATCGCAACCCTGCTTGCTGGCCAGCTTGCCGAGCAGGTGATGGGCTGCCGCATGCATGGGATCGAGCTCAATGCAATGCCTCAGCAGCGTTTCCGCCTGCTGCAATTCCCCCTGAGCCAGGGCCGCCTCCCCAGCCCTGTAATCAACGGCAGCGGCATTCATCGCTGCAACAACTGGGGCCGCAGTAAATCTCGATAGATCAAAGCAGCCTGTTGATATTCCCCCTGTTGTTCGAGTAACTCCGCAAGCAAATGCCCTGCTTGGCTTTCAGCCGGAAACTGCTGCCAAAGGGCCCGCAGAAAGGTTTCAAGCTCCACAGGATCATGGTTTACAGCCGCCGCCTGAGCCTGCTGGGCCCATTCCAACCAAAGCTCCAGGGGTTGACTATCAGGCGAGCGTTGCAATAGTTCAAGCCAGAGATTTACTGGCGAGCGGCACTCTGCGCTCAGTTCCAATGCCTTAATCAGATTGCGTAGCACCGCTTCTTGTAAACGCAGCTCCAACTCATCTATGCCCCTTTGATGCAATTGGCTGAGCAGCTGCCAGGCACCATTTGCATCTCCAGTGGCGAGCCTTGCCGCTCCCACATTGATCTGTAGGGCGGCCTGCTCTGGTGCCAGCGCCAAGGCCTGTTCAAACACCACTAGGGCATGCCCCAGTTGATTGCAAAGTATCAGCGTTTTTGCCCTTAATCCAAGCAACTCCGGCTGCGGATCCCCTTGCCACTGGCTTTCCAGATCCTCCAGGGCCGCCAGCACCTCCGCTGTATTGGCTGGGCTGAGATCCTGCTCCAGTTCCTGGAGCCTGGCCGCAAAGCTATGGGCATCCAGGCCCGGCTCGGCCTCTGGCTCAAGCTGCTGCTCTAACTCTGGGCCCACCCCAGCCCGCTCCGCCATCAGCAAAGCAATCGCCTGGCGATAAAAGGGCACCGCCATCTCCATGGCACCGCGGCCATTCATCGCTTCGGCAATCGCGTAATAACGCTCAAATAAGTTGGCATCAGATGCCAGTGGCGCCCCTTCCTGCTCTACCAGGGCCAGCAAATCATTATTTTTTTTTGAGCGTTTTCGCCCAGGTTTTGCCTGTCGCGTCATCGCCTCCACCTGATAGAGAAACACCAGGCCATTGGCCTGCTTTGATCTTCGCTAGTGATCTAAATGGCCGAGCCCCCAGCCATAAGTGTGGTGTTGCCCTATCGCAATGCCCGGCAATGGTTGGCCCAAACCATTGTGAGCCTTGCTGCTGAAAGGGATGTCAGCTTTGAATTAGTTGCCATAAACGATCAAAGCAGTGATAACAGCGAAGAATTACTGAGCCGGTTAACCCAGGGATGGCCCACGCAAATGATGCAAAGCCTGCATGGATCAGGCCGAGGTGTTAGCGCTGCCCGCAACCTGGGTATTCGGGCAGCGCGGGCGCCAGTGGTGGCTTTTCTTGATGCCGACGATCGCTGTCTGCCTGGCAGGTTGCGCCAACCCTGGGAGCTACTCCAACGCCAGCCAGAATTGAGCCATGTGCATGGCGGTTGGCAACGCATTGATGGCCTTGGCCAGTTCATCTGTGCGGTGGAACCATGGCGGGAGGGGGCAGCCTTCAACTGGAACGCAGCCCTCGAGCACAAGGCCGTGCTGCCAAGCGCCTGGACAATCAGGCATGACGCCCTCATGAAACTTGGCGGGTTTGATGAATCCCTCAGCCATGCAGAGGATGTGGATCTCATGGTGCGGCTGGCGGCTGGCGGCCACAAGGGCAGTTGGTTGCAACAACCGCTCTGCCGCTACCGGGTGCACGGCCAAAGCGCCTCTGCCCAATTAACGCTGCTCTGCGAACAACTACCAGCCGTGGTTGAACGTCACCTCCAACAGCTGGAAGATCCCCAGCACCCCTGGGCCGAGGGGGTGCGTTACGCCACGATCAGCTGGTGCAGTTGGAAATGCTGGAGCCAAGGCGAATCCGCTAGGGCCCTCCAGCTGCTGCAAAGGGCCCTAGCCCATTGCCCCCTGCCCCTACCGCGCCGACCAGTGCATTTCCTTGAACATATGGCCCGCAGCAGTAAACGCGAGGGGCTGCCCTTGGATCGCAAAGCCTTGTTGGCCTCAAGCTTCTGGCAACAGGCCTCGGCAATGCTGCTGCTGCCATGAACCTGCCCAGCCTTGCTGAACTGCGAACGCAATTACTGGCTGAGGTCACCCAAGTAGAAGCCTGTTTAGCCGCTGCCAGGGCCAGCCTGCCGCTTGATCCCCTTTCCCAAACCCGGTTGCAGGCAATCAAGCTGATCGAACAGCTCCTTGAGCACCCCCCTGGAGCAGCCGAAGCAACGGCCTTTGGCAGGCTTTTAATCAGTTGGGGAGAGATATATGAACAAGAGGCGCCCCAAAAGGCCCTAGATCTATATGAAGCCGCCTGGAGCTATGCCGAAAGCCCAGAGCTGCGTAGTCGCCTTGCCCGGCTCTATGGCCGCCAAGGTTTAGTGGATGGCGCCTGGGCCCTAGCGCCTGGGCCCCACCCAGAGGGCTACTGGCCACGGCTAAGTTGCAACGCCCTTGGCTGTGAACCCTGCCAGGCGCAATTGCACCACTCAATGCCTTCCAGCCATGGCCCGAGGGGGGAACTGCTGGCATTGTCCAGCGGCCATGCCTGGGTGCAACGCCACACCAACCCCTGGCGCCATAGCCATGGGGTTGGCATCGCCAACCACCAGGGAGAACTCCAGGCCAGCCATTGCCGCGCCTACCCCCAAGGCTGGGGCCCCTGCGGCCATGCCAGCGAAATCAGCGCCCTCAGCTGCACCCATTTGCAATACCACCAGCAGGGTTTACCCCAGCCAACACATATTCCTGGCGCTGTTCTCGCCGTGGCCGATCTTTCAGCAGAGCTCTACTTCCATGGGCTGCTGGAATTGCTGCCAAGAATTGGCCGCCATTGGCAACAACTGCAAAAAACAGAAGCGCAGCTCAGGCTGTGGCACAACGGCGGCAGCAGTGTTTGGATCGCGGAAGCTCTGCAACGGCTGGGCATCCCCGCGAGCTGCGTGCTCCATGCCAGCAACTATCCCCACATCAAGGCAGACAACTTATTGGTGCCGCCCTTCGCTGGTTGGTTTGGCTCGCCAAGCCCCAGCAGCCTGGCTTGGTTACAGGAGTTCTGGGCTCTCCCGAAGCCACTGCCCAACCGCGGGCCCATTTACCTGGGCCGGGGGGCGGTGGGCCGTAGGCCCGTGCTGGGGGAACAGGCCCTGATTGAGCAGCTGGCCGCCCATGGGGTGCAGCCATTGGCGGCAGGCCTAGCTGTGGGGGAGCAAATGGCCCAACTGGCTGCAGCCCCCTTGGTGGTGGCAGCCCACGGCGGCGCCATGGCCAATCTGCTCTTAGCTAGCGCTGGCACCCAGGTGCTGGAGCTCAGCAATCCTGCCTACCGGCCCCCCTACTTCGCCTGCTTGCAGCACCACAATCAACTGCGCTGGGCAAATAGCCCAGGCAAGCCAACGCCCCTAGCCCTACAAGCACTGCTCTATGAGGGACCCCTCAGTTACCCAATCACCCCCGAGCCTGAACTGTTGCGGCAAAAAATCAATGGGATTAGTGCATAGGAATTACCGAAAGCCAGGGCCATGGGCGAAATATTTGATGCAATAAGCAGGAAGTAATCAAATTGATATGTCTTTTGACGTTGCACCAGTAGTTCCCCAGAATCCGGCAAACCTTCCCCAACCCACTGGAGGTGAAACAGTTGCAGCTGGTAGCGATGTGGGTATTACCAGCCCAAGTACCACCTCCACACCGGTAATAATTACTGGAGGCACTGAATCTGCACCAACCAAACTTGTAATCGGCACCCAATCAGCCCAGGTAATCCTCGAATCAGGCGTTACACGCATTGGCATAGCGGTAGATATCGCTGGGAACCGCCTCTCAATGGCCGGGGCCGTGATTCAAGCCCAAGACAGCAGCACTGGTGGAAAAGTTGTAAACCTGGAGGGAGCAAACGTAAATAGTGGCGTAATAGTTGATGGCGGTATCGACCTCGCCACTAATGGCAGAGGTGGCTCTGGAACAATCGCCTCCAATGCCCCAGCGGGTACATTCTTGCCTTCAGCCCAAGCCTTAATCGCAGCAGTCTTCCCCATTATTAATCAAGACATTTTATTAGCTGGTAACCCACCAGCCACTTATATTCACACAGGCGCAGGTAATGATCAGATAGAAGGCAGTGAAGGAATCGATTTCATCAGGGCTGGTGCCGGCAATGATATTATCAATTCCGGTGGTGGCAATGATATAGTTCGCGCCGGCTCAGGTAGCGATAGTATAACTTTAGGCACTGGCAATGATGTATTATATTACACAGTTGATCAAATACAAGGCATTTCTACAGATACAATCAGCGACTTTAACGCTGTTGGCTCAGGCGCTGATCTAATTCAAATCAAAAAAGATCTTCAGAGCTTTATACGTATTGATGGAATAGGCACATCTCAGATCGTATTAAATTATGCTCAAGCTGGCCTAACAGGAACCACAACGATTATCAATCAGGCCGGAATAATTAAAACAACAGACATACAATTTGTCTGATATTTTATGGGTTTTTGGTATGCATCGCAGTGGAACTTCACTGCTGATGCGTTACCTTGAATCATTCGGAGCTACATTTCCACCAAATCTCCTACCATCAGCCCCAGACAACCCGGATGGCTTTCAAGAGTCTGAGGATTTTGTAGCGATTAACGAAGCAATACTTCACCACTTCAATTCTCCATGGGATGGCACATGGCCATTAGAAAATAATTCTCAATCGCGTCCAACAGATCATCTAATACTTGAATGCAAACGATCACTTGAGAATTGGATCTCAACAGTTAAATCAACTAACAACTTTCTGGCCCTAAAAGACCCCAGGCTCTGTAGAACATACCATATATGGCACAAATCACAACCACAAAATTTGCTTAATCACGGTGTTGCAATTATTAGGCACCCATTTGCAGTAGTTCAATCAATTGGCTACCGAGACGACATGCCCGCCGCCAAGGCACTACTTCTATGGTTGCGCCATAATTATGAATTATGCACTCAAGCTAAAACCGCCAATCAACAATGGCCAATAATAATTTTTGAATCATTATTAAATGAGCCGAATATTGCACTTCAAACAATTAAATCACAATTAAATCTAGAAAAAATCAAAGAACCTCCTGAGATCAGATCGAGCAGAACTGAATTACCTAATCAATTAGATCAAGTACCACCGGAACTTCAACAGATTGCTAAAGATTTCTTTAATGCCATAAAATGCTATAAATTTGCGCAAGAAATACCAATTACCATGCTTTCTCAAATTGAAAATGAAATCAACAACAATCCAGAATGGAGTTACCTATTACTCAGCATTGAAACGAATAGACGCCACCAATTAGGTATCGCCCTGGCGGAACAGCGACAAAAGCAATCAAAATCAGAAATCATCACAAAAGGATTAACTGAATACCAAGAGATAGCACAAGCAGAAAAAAGTGAGAATCAAGCCTTCATCCAATTAACCAATGCTTCAATCAAAAGAGGGGAGTCTGTTATCATAGAAAGAATAAATCTAAAAATCAGCACCGGCGAAAGAATAGCACTCATTGGTGCTAACGGTAGTGGTAAAACCAGCCTGCTACGATTGCTAAGTGGTTTATACAGATGTTCATCAGGAAATATTTGCTTTCAAGGTGATCCCCTACTTCCAATTATTGAACCAACACTCGGCTTTAGTGATCAACTAACCGGCATCCAATGCTGCAAACAAAATCACCTCCTTTATCATCAACACAGCATAAAGTGGAGTGATTTTTTCGCTGAGATTGAGAAATTCACGGAATTAGGAGAAGCGCTTAATCATGCAATTGCCACATGGTCCCAAGGGATGCGCCTACGTTTGAACTTTGCTTTAACCACTGCTCGTGCACCCACTGGACTTGCCCTTGATGAAGGATTAGCGGCTGGTGATCAATGGTTTCATCGAAAAGCAAGGCAACGATTAGATCAGTTTCTTGATGAACGTGCAACTGTTGTAATAGCATCCCACGACACCGAATTACTCAAAAGATACTGCAGTAGAGGTGTGATTTTAGAAAAAGGAAAGATCACATATGATGGTAGCCTTTTTCGAGCCTTACAATTGTATCAAGCTGAGCTTCAATCCCTAGTTAATTAAGATGAATTATTATTGGCGATTATTGCCGGCCCTAATTTACAGCAGTTGGCTGCGAATGCGATTACCATATAAACGCACACGCATGGGCAAGAGCTGGCTAAGCATATCAACGCTCCTGTCATTACTGGTTCTAGGCCTTGTTTATGGTCAATTAACTAGGGTTTCAAACTGGCAAGCCTATGCTTGTTATTTAAGCATTGGTTTATTAAGCTGGAATTTCTTAGCTGGCACAATCTCAGCTAGTTGTGATTTATTTATTCGCGTAAGAACTCAGCTATTAAACCAAGAGATCAGGCCAAGTTATTATGTTATCGAGCAATGGCTCACACAATTATTCATCTTTCTGCAAAGTGGTTTATTAATCGGTATAATACTAATAATAGCTGCGCCCTCTGTATTTACCAACTTTTTAAATGGTGGCTGGCTGGGTTTAATTAATTTATGGCTTGGTTGTTTATGGATTTCACTAACTATTAGTCCACTTTCACTTCGCTGGCCTGATATCGCTCCGCTTATACCTGTTGCTCTGCAGCTGTCCTTTCTTGCATCACCAATACTATATTATTCAAAAAGTTTAGGTAAACTTGCTTGGCTAGTTAACCTAAATCCATTATTTCAATGGATTAGATTAGCAAGGCAAGCGTGGACAGAACAATTTGATTGGAGATTACAATTTGGAGTTTTATTTTTACAACTTATTCTGGTATTAATAATGATTAAATATTTGGATCGTCAACGCTGGATCCTTGTAGAAAAATTATAAAGCTTGCGTAGTATTTTTTGTATCAACCCTGATCCTTTAAAGCCCACTAATGGTGGTTTTAGATAACCAACCATTTCTTCAGCATCAAACCAATCAACAGAGCTAGCAAAGAAGAATGGATCTGGAACAGCAGATGGATTGGCTTCCAATAAATCGCGTTTCACCAAAGGTGCACCATCAAAGAGCGATGTTATTACTAATTGATGGGAAGGATTAATTATACAACTGGAAACTCTCGCCTGAGCTGCTATATAATCATGCACCATTCGCTGCTGGCTAGCATCTAATTGCATTTTAAGCCATTCAAAAAATTGAGTGCTTCCACTAAGCCGGCGTAAATCTAACACTGGATGGAGTGCTTTCAACTTAAATCCAGCTCGCAATAAGTGAGCCGATAATTCAATTTCACCATTACGAATAATTGCGGCTGTGGATCCAGAAATATTTAATAACCGCCAAAAATTATGCCACTGGGTTGAATTGAAAATCAAAGGTGGAATATTTAAAGCATAGCTTTGCAAGTGATAACCATTCTGATAACTATCTGTGATCGCGAGCAGTGTGTCATCCAAGCCATTCAAGAATCTAACCCAACTGCTTTGCAAATAGTCGCATCGCAGATATACACTATCATTCAATAGTATTAGCCCCATGCAATTAGCCAACCTCTGTTCTTGTTTTAAATAGAATAAGCCATGTTGAAAAGCACCAAAATCACGACCCTTATTATCTCTAAGAATCCATTCCATGCCCTGCAACTTACACCATTCCAAAGCCTCAGAATTCAAAAAATTACTAATCACTATAAACACCCATCCCTGCTCCTTAATACTAAGCAGCATTCTTCTTGAGCAAGTTGGCAACTCTCCAGATTTTGAAAAATGAGAGAATAATACAATTCGCTCTTTCATGGCAGCAAAGGTTCAGAGCTAAAATATGAACCAGGCAGAAGAGCCATTTTAGTATTTACTGTGGAGGCAGCCAATGAAAATGCTTGGGCTGATAATCTCAATGGAATAAAACGGAAATCCATGCTAATAACAATTTCTCCGGTTTTATTACGTTTACATCCATGCAAACGATCAATATGATCAAATGAGATCAACTCACCAGGCAATAGATCCATAGAGATATAGGAGAATGAGCCGGGATAATCTTCAACCTGCAATGCCGATGATCCAGCCATAGCAGTTAGAGCACAGATAAAATTTATTTCAGCTGCACTATGGCCAAAGTCTGAATCTCTGTGAAAACAACCAACCCATCGATTTAATGGAAACCCAACACGATAGCAAGGCACAACCTGCACATAGGCTGGCTCATTTAGAATATGTGAAACAATCCATTTGCAAATTTCACTATAATGATTTTCACGCTCAAAGTGAGTTTTATATAGCAACTTGTGAAGATTTGAATTTTGATCTTTCTTAAAACGCATTAGCGGGTAATTTAACGCCTCGATATCAACATTGATTTTATCTAGAGAAATATTTTTTTTTACATTTTCAGCCATTGAGCATGATGCAGGCAACGGCTCAATCCGAGTAAGATGCAAATCGGAACGGGTAGTATTTGTAAATACCAAATTTCCAATATATGTTTGTTCATTATACAAGGGAAAGGCCTTGTATTGCACGAATGCAATTACTAATGCATAATATGCATAGCGCTACTGGCTTACCTATGCCCATTGAAGTGAACTTTTACGGACACCTCAGTTCAGTTTTTGGCCTAGCCGGAGGAGCCAAAGCAACATTGCGTTCATTAACGGCTGCGGGTTTATCCGTTAACAGTATAAACATGCAGTTAAACACCCATGAAGCGTTCGATTGCGAGCAACAATTAGATAGCAAACCCATTGATAATGCATCTATTGATATCATTCACACTAATCCTAATATTCTAAAAAGCGTTCCAAATTTACTAAAAGTTAGCGAATTGAAAAGCCCGCTGAGAATTGCTTATTGGGCTTGGGAGCTAGAAGAATTTCCTAATGGATGGGAAACTGCCTTTGATCAATATGATGAGATTTGGTGCCCAAGTAGTTATTGTGCA
>Ga0247836_1004799_pt1 | contig 16419 bp, 10 predicted proteins | sample LaCruzMarch2015__4_FD_187116 | JGI IMG/M metagenome (GOLD analysis project Ga0247836, IMG submission 187116) | Freshwater microbial communities from meromictic Lake La Cruz, Castile-La Mancha, Spain - LaCruzMarch2015_14m | ecosystem: Environmental > Aquatic > Freshwater > Lake | place: Spain...
CCCTCCCTCCGACACACCACGCGGACTGTTCCCCAACTCTCTCATGAGCACTGGTGCAGAAACTGGGAGGGGGTCACTCGTGAGCAGTTCGGCCGGCGACATCGTCGGTGAACTCGATATGTTTTCGAGGAGCAGCTTGAGCACGTTGGAGCCGCTCGTCATGAACGTGGCCCGGGCGGCGAGCCCCGCTCCGTTCGAGCCGCTGAACACCACGCTCGAGCCGGTGTAGATGACGTCGCCATACGACGGCGCTGCGGTGAGCAATGCGAGGGCTGGAGCGAGCACGAGGGCCGGCCAGCCGGCCCGTTTCAGGAATGTGAAAACCGCACGCAGGGAAAAGGACCTGACCATGGGAGAAAATCCGCTGGAAACGCGATGAATCCGGCGGCATCCGCTGCACCTTGAAGGGTGCCGACATACCTGGATCGGCACCACGCAAAAGAGGGGCGACCGCGCACGAACACCCTTGCATTCACACGCGTCGGCCTACGCGGCGCCTCGGTTCCGCGCAATTCGCAGAACCGGGCAACTCGTCTTCCGAGCCACTGTCACCGAGACGTTCTTGCGAGCGATTCGCCCTCACGGCCATCCCGGCTCTGCCCAACCCTCGCCGGCCGCACCCGGCAAAGCAAGCGGGCCCGGCCTCGAACGTCACCAAACCGCTGTTTTGCCGCGCGGAATCGTGTGGACACCCGCGATCGACTGTCGGGATTGCAAGGGCCAGGGCCCCGGAAGATGGCGTGCGTAGTCGACCCGACGCATGCGATACTCGTCGTTCACGCCCGCCGCCCCCGCCAGCCCCGCGCCCGCCCGATGGAATCCAGCGCCCGCCACGAGGAGATTCACCGCGCTATCGAGCACGCGGCCCACTCCCTGCCGGCCCAGGGGCCGATCGACGTCTTCATCCACCACAACACCCTCCACGCCTTCGAGGCCGAGGCCTTCGAGGATGCCGTCGTGCGGGCGGCGCGGCTGTTGGGCACCGAGCCGTTCCTGACGGAAAGCCGCTACCGCGCGGAGCTGGCGGCGGGCCGGATCCAGGAAGCCGACATCGATGCGGTGCTCGCCGCGGATTCGTCCTGCCCGGCCGATGCGGTCGTGGCCGGCGGCCTGGTGCGTCTCCGCGACCTCTATCGCGCCCTGCTTCTGCACCCGGTCCGGGAGGAGTCGGACGCCTCCGTGCGGTGGACGCTCACCGAGAGCGACGTCATCGAGACGCTGCGGCCCGACCTGCCTGCCGACGCCCGGCGCCGCCTCCTCGCTGCGGCGGCCGACGATGAGCGTCGCGCGGCGAGCGATCTGTGGCATGCCTGCGTGGAGGCCGTGGCCACGATTCCGTCGGTGGTCGTGCGGGTGGGCACCCCCGTGCGCCAGCGTGATCTCATCCTCGCTGTCGATCCCACGCTCGACACCGACGCGCTCGTGCACCCGCTGCTGATCCGGTTCTGTGCGGCGTTTCTCGACCAGGGCGTGGCGAGCTGGGCGATGCCCGGGCGGGAGCGTGGGCTCTGGGCGGCGTTCGCCGAGCTGTATGCCGGCCGGCTCGGTCCGCGGCAGGCCTGGTGCGAGCGGCTGCCTCAGGCCCTGCGCGAGGCGAGCGGCCTGGCGGCCGACGAGTGTGTCGTCCGCGAGCTCGAGCGGCTTGGCATTCCCGACGAGCACCGCGAGGCGTTCATCACGCAGTCGCTCCTCGCCCTGCGCGGCTGGGCGGGCATGATTCGCCAGTTCGAAGAACGGCCCGATCGGGCCCCGGTGGCGGCGGTGCCGGCACGGCTCGTCGACTTTCTCGCCGTGCGGCTCGTGTGCGACCGTATCGCCACGGAGTGGGCCGCGCGTCGGCTGGGGGTTCGTGTCGGCGCTCCGGCCGAAGCGACGCTTGCAGGGCTGTGGTGGGAATTGCGCGACCGGTATCCGTCCCGCCGCGGCCCGGGCAGCGTGTGCCGCGCCTTGCGGCTGGATCAGGTCGCGCAGCTCGTCGGACTCAGCGGCGGCGAGATCCGCGGTCTCGACGAAAACGAGCTCCTCCGGCTCGAGCATGCGATCGCGGCCTTCGATGGCACCGTGCGGCGTCGGCTCTTTCACCTCGCCTACGAGCGGCGGCATCGGATCGACGTGCTCGACGCCCTGCGCGCACACGCGTCGGTGGCCCGGCCGCTCGCCGAGGCTCCCGACGGCGTCCAGTGGCTGTTCTGCATCGACGAGCGGTGCGAGTCGTTTCGCCGTCACCTCGAAGAGCTCGGGCCCGGGCACGAGACCTTCGGCACGGCCGGATTCTTCGCGGTGCCAATGTACTACCGTGGGCTCGACGACTGGCATGCCACGCCCCTCTGCCCGATCGCGATCCGCCCCGGCCACACGGTCGTCGAACTGCCGAGCGCGGAGGCCGTCACGCGGCACGAGCGCCGCCGGTCGCTGCGCCGGCGCTACGGCCAGCTGGCCGGGTCGCTCTCGAACGGCAGCCGCACGCTCGTGCGCGGCGGGCTCTTCACCCCGGTGATCGGCGCGATCGCCGCGATTCCGCTCGTGGCTCGCGTGGCCTTTCCCCGGATCGCGGCCCGCATCGGCAGCACGGCTGCCGGGATCGCCGGGCGACGCATCCCGACCCGGCTCGACCTCGAGCGCAGCGACGCCGAGCCGCTCGTCGCCGGCACGCAGGCGGGGTTCGCCATCCACGAGATGGCGGCGATCGTGCGGCGCGTGCTCGAAGACATCGGGCTCACCGCACGGTTCGCACCCGTCGTCGCGGTCGTCGGGCACGGCTCCACGAGCCGCAACAATCCCCACGAGAGCGCCTACGACTGCGGCGCCTGCGGAGGGGGCCGCGGCGGCCCCAACGCCCGGGCCTTCGCCACGATGGCCAACGATCCTCGGGTGCGCGAGCGGCTCGCGGCCGAAGGGCTCGTGATTCCCGCGACGACGCGGTTCGTGGGCGGCATGCTCGACACGTGCGCGACCACGCTTGCGTGGTACGACGTCGACACGGTGCCTGCGAGCCACCGCGACCGCGTCGCCGCGCTCGTCGCGGCCGGTGAGCAGGTGGCGGCCGCCGACGCGCACGAGCGCTGCCGGCGGTTCGAGACGGCCCGATTCGATCTCACGCCGGCGGCGGCGCGGGCCCACGTCGAGGCGCGGAGCGTCGACCTCGCACAGGTGCGGCCCGAGCTCGGCCACGCCACCAACGCCGTGTGCATCATCGGCCGCCGCTGGCGCACCCGCGGGCTGTTTCTCGATCGCCGCGCTTTTCTCGTGTCGTACGACCCCGACGCCGATGCCGACGGCTCGATCCTCGCCCGCACGCTCGCGGCCGTCGGGCCGGTGGGCGCAGGGATCAATCTCGAATACTACTTCTCCACGGTCGATCGGCTCGGCTACGGCTCCGGCACGAAACTCCCGCACAACATCACCGGGCTCGTGGGTGTGATGGACGGGCATGCCAGCGACCTGCGCACGGGCCTGCCCTGGCAGATGGTGGAGATCCACGAGCCGGTGCGGCTGCTCGTCGTGGTCGATGCGCCCGCCGACCGCGTCCGGGCGGCGGTCGCGCAGGTGCCGGCCGTCGAGCGGCTGGCCGTCAATCGCTGGATCCAGCTCGTGGCCTGGGATCCCAACGGTGGTGGCCTGGAGGTGTTCGCAGACGGCGGATTTCAGGTGTACGAGGGCGAGCGGCGCGTGCTGCCGACGGTCGAGCGGTCGAGTGACTGGTATCGAGGCCATCGCGAGCATCTGCCGCCGGCCTGCGTGCAGGCAGCGCTCGGCCGGGCCGAGGGAGGCGGGGGGGCATGACGAGCCACGACACCGTCTCCGCGCTCGTCGTCGTGCAGCTTGCCGCGCCGGCGGCCACGCTCGCCGCGATCGGCTTGCCGGCGCTCCTGGGGCGGCCGCTCACGGAGCGTGCGACCACCCGCATCGTGGGCGGTGGTTTCGCCGTCGCGTTTGCCGCTGCGGTGAGCGTGCTCGGGCTGCTCGGGGTCCGAGGATTCGCCCCTGTGATCGTCCATACCGGCACGTGGTTTGCCGTTGGTCACCACGAGGCCACGGTGAACCTCGTCGCCGACGCGCTCTCGATGCCCTACGTGTGCTTTTCCACCGGGCTGTGCTGGCTCGTCAATTCGTTTGCGGGGAAGTACCTGCACCGCGAGCCCGGCTTCACGCGGTTCTTCATCCTGCTGGCGCTCTTCGGAACGGGCATGAACCTGATGGTGCTGGCCGACAGCATCGACGTCTTGTTCGCCGGCTGGGAGTTCGTGGGGATTTCCTCCGCGCTCCTGATCGGCTTCTTCTTCGAGCGGCGCAACGCCATCGATGCGGCGCTGCGGGCCTACACGACCTACCGAATCTGCGACGTCGGCCTCCTGGTCGCCGCGGTCGTCATCCATCGGGCCGTGGGCTCCGGCGACTTCGGGCGGCTGTTCGGCGCCGACTGGCCCGCTGCGACCTGCCTCGTCTCCCCGGGGACGGCGACGGTCGTGTCGCTCCTGCTCGTGTTCGCGGCGCTCGGCAAGACGGCCCAAGTGCCGTTTTCCAACTGGCTGCCCCGCGCGATGGAAGGGCCGACGCCCTCGAGCGCGATCTTCTACGGGGCGCTGTCGATCCACGCCGGTGCCTACGTGCTCTTGCGGTGCGAGGCGCTCCTCGATGCCGCTCCCGTGGCCCGGGCCGCGCTCGTCGTGATCGGCCTCGGCTCGGCGCTCCATGCGAGCCTCGTGGGCCGCGTGCAGACCGACCTCAAGAGCATGCTCGCCTACGCGTCGATGGCCCAGGCTTCGCTGATCCTCGTGGAGATCGGCCTCGGCTGGCGGGTGATTCCGCTCGTGCACGTCGTCGGCCATGCCATCCTGCGCAGCCTGCAGATCCTCCGGTCGCCGTCGGCCCTCCACGATCGGCACGAACTCGAGGCCGCGATCGGCGGCCATCCGAACCTCGGGAGCTGGTCGCCCCTGTCGTGGCTGCCCGCGCGGGCGCAGGCCGCCATCTACCGGATCGCGCTCGAGCGGGGCTTCGAGGAACCGGCCGTGATGGGCGTGGTCGGGCCGCTCGTCAGGCTGCTCGAGCGGCTGGCCGCCGCCGAGCGGGCGTGGGTGGCATGGCTCGGTGAGAAGCATCCGCGGCGCGACGGAGGCCGGGCATGAGCGGCGCGGCGGGCATGCCGGTGGAATCCGTTCATGGCCTGATGCTTGGGCTCGTGGCGGTGATCGTGGCCGCGCCGCTGCTAGCGGCGGCCGTGGTGGCCCTGGGTGGCTTTCCGCGGAGCCCGCGCACGCCGGCCGCGGCTGGGCTCATCGCCTCGCTCCTGGGGGCGGCCCTCCTGGCCTGGCTCTGGCATGCATGCGACGGCGTGGCCTACGAATTCGGCGAGCGGCTCGGCGGGGGCTCGCTCGTGCACGTCGATGGGATCACGGCGGCGCTCATGCCGACGGTGGCCCTGATCGAACTTGCGATCCTGCTCGTGGCCCCGAAGCGGTTCCTCGATCCTGCCGCGACGGCGCGGCTGCTCTCTGGCGCGGCGGCGACGTTTGCCTTGTTTGCCACGGCCCATCCGCTCGTCCTCGTGGCGCTGTGGATCGTGACATCGCTCCCCACGTGGATCTCGACCCGCGGCACGCCCGGCGGCCGGCCCGCAGCCCGGGTGTTCGCCACCGTGATGCTCGCTGCGCTCGGCTGCATGGCCGTGGGCACGGTGCTGATGCTCGTCGATCCGCCGTGGGAGCGCGGCTGCGGGCTCGTGGGCAACACGGGCGGCTGGCTGGTAGCGATCGCCGTGCTCATGCGCAAGGGAATCGTGCCGTTCCACTCGTGGTATCCGGCCCTCTTCTCAGGCGCACCGCTCTCGACGGCGCTCGCGGCCACGATGCCGCAAGTGGCCGCCTACACGGCCGTGCGGCTCCTGATGGGCCATGCCGATCACGGCGCGGGCGTGGGCGCGGAGCTCGTGGTGCTCTCGCAGCTCGCGCTCGTGACGGCCGCATATGGCGCCGCGCTCGCGCTCGTGCAGCGCGACCTGCGCGGGTTCATCGGCACGCTCGCGATGAGCCAGTCGGCGCTCGTGCTCGCCGGGCTGGCCGGCCACGTGCCGATGGAGCTCAACGGCGCGTTCTGCATCTGGATTTCGAGCGGCCTCGCGCTCACGGGGATCGGGCTCGTGGCCTGGGCGCTCGAGAGCCGGGCCGGGCCGCTCTCGCTCACCACGCCCCAGGGCCGCTTCTACGACGCTCCTGCCATGGCGGCGTTCTTCCTGCTCTTCGGGCTCGCGGCGATCGGGCTGCCCGGCACGCTGTCGTTCGTGGCCGACGACCTCATCGTGTCGGGCAGCCTCGACGATCAGCTCCATGCAGGGCTGCTCGTGATCACGTCCACCGTGCTCTCGGGGATCGCCGTGATGCGGGGCTGGTTCTTCATCTTCGGCGGGCCGGTGGCGATCGACGGCCCGCGGCACATGATCCTGCCGCGGGAGCGGGTAGCCCTCACGGCGCTGCTCGTGCCGCTGTTCGTGCTCGGGCTCTGGCCGGCCCCGCTCGTGCGGTCGCTGGAACGGGCCGCCGAACAGCTGCTCGGTGTGACGGCCGACGGCGAGCCGGTGGCGGCCCCGAACGCGCGGCCTGAGGCTACAATCGAGCCACCATGAAACGCAGCCCACGCCCCGCCCGCGCCACGTCCGAGACCGTCGACATCGAAGGTCTCGGCGTCTTTTATCTTGGGACCAAAGTCGATGGCCCGGCAGGCAAGGGTGGCCGCGAACCGCTGCTCGTGGATGCCCGCAGGTTCACGACCCATGCCGTCTGCGTGGGCATGACGGGCAGCGGCAAGACGGGCCTGCTCATCGATCTCATCGAGGAGGCCGCGCTCGACCAGATTCCCACGCTCGTCATCGATCCGAAGGGCGACCTCGCCAACATCCTGCTCGCGTTTCCCGAGCTCGCGCCGGCCGATTTCCTGCCGTGGGTCGAGGCCGATGCCGCGAAGCGGGAGGGCATCACGCTCGAGGCCCTCGCCGAGCGCACGGCCAAGAAGTGGAAGGACGGCCTCGCCGCAAGCGGGCAGAGCCCCGAGCGGATCGCCAGGCTCAAGGCGGCCGTCGACATGGCCGTCTACACGCCGGGCAGCCGAGCCGGCCGGCCGCTGGCGATGCTCGAGAGCCTCGAGGCGCCCTCGGCTGCGGTGCTCGACGATCCCGAGGCGCGGCGCGAGCGGATCGAATCGCTCGTGTCGGGCATTCTCGCGCTCGCCGGCATCGAGGCGGAGCCGGGCCGCAGCAAGGAGCACGTGCTCCTCTCCGCGATCGTCGACGCCCTCTGGAAGAGCGGCCAGAAGATCGACTTCGGCACGCTCGTGCGGGCGATCCCCGCGCCGCCGGTGGAGCGGGTCGGGTTCCTCGATCTCGAAAACTTCTTTCCCGCCGGTGAACGCTTTCAGCTCGCGAGCCGCTTGAACACCGTGGCGGCGGCCCCGGGCTTCGAGGCGTGGCTCGCTGGTGAACCGCTCGACGTGGGTCGCCTCCTGTGGACCGCCGAGGGCAAGCCGCGGGTGAGCGTGGTTTCGATCGCGCACTTGAACGACGCGCAGCGCATGGCGTTCGTCACGCTCCTCGCCGGGCAGACCGTGGCGTGGATGCGATCGCAGGGAGGCACCTCGTCGCTCAAGGCGCTCTTTTTGATGGACGAGGTCTTCGGCTACGTGCCGCCGACGGCGAATCCGCCGAGCAAGGGGCCGATCCTCACGCTCCTGAAGCAGGCCCGGGCGTTCGGGCTCGGCGTCGTGCTCGCCACGCAGAATCCCGTCGATCTCGACTACAAGGGGCTCTCGAACGCCGGCATCTGGTTTCTCGGCCGCCTCCAGACGGCCCGCGACAAGGCCCGCGTGCTCGACGGCCTCGAGGGGGCCGCCTCGTCGGCCGGGCGGTCGTTCGATCGCAGTCGGCTCGACAAGCTCCTCTCCGGGCTCGAGCAGCGGATGTTTCTCCTGCACAGCGTGCACGACGACGAGGAGACGGTGTTTCAGACGCGCTGGACGCTCGCCTATCTGCGCGGACCGCTCTTGCGCGAGGAGATCAAGCGGCTCACCGCCGCGGCGGCTCCGGTCGAACCGGCCGCGGCACCGACGAGTCTCGAAGGGGCCGGCACCGCGCCGCTGCCTGGCGGGCCACGGCCGATCCTGCCGCCGGGTGTGCGCGAGGTGTTTCTCGCCCCGAAGCGCCCAGTCGGGCTCGACGCGACCGTGTTCTACGAGCCGGCCATCCTCGGGCGGGCCCGCGTCCGCTACGCGAAGGCCGCCGCCCGGATCGACGTCGATCGCGACGTGATCTGCCTGGCCCCCGCCGGAGACTCCGTCGGGGAGTCGGCCTGGGAGTCGGGGGAGACGCTCGCCGAGCCACCGGAAGTGGAACCGGCTCCGCGCACGGGTTCGTTCGCCAGCCTGCCGGCGGCGCTCGCCGGCCCGAAGGGCTATGCGGCGCTCGCGACCGCGCTCAAGGGGCATCTGGCCCGGACAGCCAAGCTCGTCGTGTATGCCGCCCCCGCGCTCGATGCCGTTTCCCAGCCCGGGGAATCGGACGCCGATTTTCGCCTCCGGCTCGCGCAGCGGGCGAAGGAATGGCGCGACCGCGAGATGGATGCCGTCCGCGGTCGCTACGCCCCGAAGATCGCGGCCCTCGCCGACAAGATCGAGCGGGCCCGGCAGAAGGTGGAACGCGAAAAGGCGGAGGCGAAAAACCAATCGCTGCAGACCTACGTGTCGATCGGCTCGGCGGTGCTCGGCGCGCTCCTCGGCCGCAAGATGGCGAGCTCCACCACCATCGGCAAGGCGGCCACGAGCATGCGTTCGGCCAGCCGGGCCGCCCGGCAGCAGGCCGACGTGGCCCACGCCGAGGAGAGCCTGACCACGCTTGATGAGCGCCGCCAGGTGCTCGAGGACGAGGTGTCCGAGGCGCTCGAACGGATTCGGGTCGATTCCGACCCGCACCGCATCGAACTCGAGACGATCGAGATTCCGGCCCGGAAGACAGACATGGCCGTGGAAGACGTCGTGCTCGCCTGGGTTCCCACGTGAAACACGTCGCCGACATGACGCCGCCGTCCCACGCCGCCCGCTCGATCGTGCTCGTCGACTCCCCCGACGAGGTGGGCCTGATCCACCGGATCACGGGCGTACTCCAGGATCGCCGGCTCAACATCGAGGCCAATCACGAATTCGTCGACACGAACGCGGGGCATTTTTTCTTTCGCGCGGAAGTCGTGCCGGCCGACGGGGCCGTCGCGGCGGCGGAACTCGAACAGGCCCTCGCGGCCGTCCTGCCGGCCGCCGCGCGGGTGCGGGTCACTCGCATGGAGCGGCGGCCGATCGTGGTCTGTGCCACGCGCGAGCCGCACTGCCTCGGCGAACTGCTCCTCCTCGATGCCTGCGGCGAACTGCCCGGGCGGATCGTGGCCGTGGCCAGCAATCACGACGTGCTCCGCGGGCTCGTGGAGCGGTTCGGCGTGCCGTTTCACCACGTGCCGCACGAAGGCGTCTCGCGCGAGGCCCAGGAGGCGGAGCTCGAGCGCGTGATCGCAGGCTACGCGCCGGAATACGTCGTGCTCGCCCGCTACATGCGGGTGCTCTCGGAGAAATTCATCGAGCGGCGGCCACATCGGATCGTGAACATTCACCACTCGTTCCTGCCTGCCTTCGCCGGGGCGAGCCCCTATCGCCAGGCGTTCGGCCGTGGCGTGAAGCTGATCGGTGCGACGGCGCACTTCGTGACGGCCGAACTCGACGACGGCCCGATCATCGCGCAAGACGTGACACCCGTCGATCACGCCTTCACGCCCGAGCGCATGGCCCAGGCGGGCCGCGACGTCGAGAAGCTCGTGCTGGCCCGGGCCGTGCGGCTCGTGCTCGAGGAGCGGGTGTTCCTCCACGGCCGCCGCACGGTCGTGTTCGGGTAGGCGTGGGGCAAGCGTCTCGCTTGCCTGATTGGCAACCGGGACGGTCGGCCCACATCACTTCTGATCGCGGACGTACTTGTGGCACTGGATGCACTTCATCGTGACTTCCATCCAGGCGAGGGCGGCGCCGTCGAGGTTTTTCGCCTTAGCTGCGTTGCGAAGCGAATCGCAGGAGCGCCGGAATTCGCCGCTCTGCCGGGCATACTCCTCCGTCTGGAGCACCTGCCAACTCGAGGCCTGGCTGGCGAGGGCGAGCTCTTGTGCGCCACGGGCGATGAGGTCGTAATCCTCGAGGGAGAGCCCTTCGAGCACCCGTTGCGAGTGGCCGAGCTTGGCCCGCATGAAGTCGGCGACGGCGTCGGCCTTGGGCGCCGATTCCTGCGCAAAGACCGCCGCCGCAAGCAGCCCTGCGCTAATCGAGCAGGCCCAGATCCTCGTTGTAGCCTTCCTGGACGACGGCATTCTCGCTCCTCTCGTGGGCCTGCATGGTGGTCGAGAAATGCTCGAAGTCGCGGCCGGCCCTGGCCCACGACTCTGCCGAACTATCGCCTCTGGCGAGTGTTTCGATCAAGGCGTCGAGTTCGGCCAGCAAGGCCGGATGCTGCCGCACGATCGCGGTCGCCGCCGGGGCGAGCCGTGGCATGCGGGCGATCGACTCCTCCAGGAAGCCGCCGCTTTCCTCCTGCTCGAAGTGGAAGCGCAGGTGCTCTCGCAGGTCGGCGAGTGCCGTTTGGACCTCGGCGGCACGGGCAGCGGTCATTGGCTGCGCCGCACTGAACGCCGATTTCAGCCCCTGCATCCGCATGAAGAGTTCGCGGTGTTCCGCGAGCACGTGTCCGAGAATGATCGGATCCGACCGGTCGGTCATGGCCATGGGATTACTCCTCCGGGCGGGCAACACCCCTGCGTGTGGTCCGCGTTGAACGATAGAATGAGAGGCGTGCGCGGGGCCAGTCGCCGCGCGGCATCGCGGCGCGGCCCACGGGCCGGCCGCCGGACACCTGGACGGAGTCGAACCGCGATGCCTGCCCCCGACCTGAGCCCCGTCAGGACCCCGAAAGAGTTTCGCGCCCAGGCGATGCTCGTGGGCACCGGCATCGATCTGGCGGCGCTCGGTTCCACAGAACGCACGGGCGGGGCGCCGCTCGTCGTGGAGCTGATCGGCCCGCTCACCGGCGCGAGCCTGCCGGGCAGCCGAGGCGGCGTGGCCGTGCTGTTTCGCTACGGCGCCGTGGTGTTCTTCGACGCCGCGCCCGCAGGCAGCGCCGATTATCTGCGGCAGATCGGCCCGCAGATCCGCCAGCCCTTCCCACCGGCCGAGCGGGAGACGGAAGGGCTCGACGTGCGCGTGGAGGCAGGCCGCGAGGCGGCCCGCGAATCGATCGAGGGCAACACGCTCGTGCTCGCCGAGGTCACGCTCGAAAAGCTGCAGCTCGTGGCCGACATCATGGCCAAGAGCGTGTCGCTGGCACATTACGAGAAGAACATCGAGCGGCAGTTCGAGCGGATCGAGCCCTTCGCCGTGAACCTCGACCACTGGGGCCGCGGCAGCCGCGCCGGCCGCGAACTGCTCCAGCACCTCGGCGGGGCCCTGCTCGCCGAGCATCGTGTGGTGGCCGGCGCGCGGGTCGATGACGCGCCCGAACTCCTCTGGGATCATCCCGAGCTCGAGCGGCTGTGGGCGCGGCTCCGCGACGAATTCGAGATCCGCGAACGAGCCGCGGCACTCCACAGCAAGCTGGCCCTCATCTCCCGCACGGCCGAGACGGCCCTCGACCTCATGCAGCACCGGCGTGCGCTGCGGGTGGAATGGGCGATCGTGGGGCTGATCGTGTTCGAAATCGTGCTCACGCTCGTGCAATGGGCGCTCGGGGTCGGATAGCGGTATAAAGCCGGTTCCCACCCTCGAGGAACGCTTCGTCATGCTCCGCCCCGCTTCGCTTCGCGCCCTTCTCGGCCTGGCGCTCGTCGCACTCGGCACCGTCGCCCACGCCCAGCAGGTGGCCGTCGAAGAGTTTTCGCTGCCCAACGGCATGCAGTTTCTGCTCGTGCCGCGGAGCGATCAGCCCAACGTCGTCAGCGCCGGCTGGGTGGCGAAGGTGGGAAGCGTCGACGAGCGGCCGGGGATCACCGGCATCAGCCACTTCTTCGAGCACATGATGTTCAAGGGCACCGACACGATCGGCACCCGCGAGCCGGCGAAAGATGCGAAGTATCGCGCCGAGCAGAAGGCGATCCGTGACGAGATCAATCGGATCGTGTGGACGACGCAGTATGAGCGGTTCAATCGCGGCGAGATCGACGACCCGTGGAACCCCGCCAACGACACGCAGGAGTTGCGCGTGCTCCGCGGCAAGCTCGACGCCCTCATCAAGGCCCAGCAGGGCCGCGGCGACGGCGGCCCTGCCTCCGGCACGATCGTGAAAGACGAGTTCGATCAGGTCTACACGAAGGCCGGCGGCAGTGGCATGAATGCGTTCACGAGCCACGATCTCACCTGCTACTTCATCACCGTCCCGTCGAACAAGCTCGAGCTGTGGGCCTGGATGGAGAGCGACCGGTTGCACGACAGCGTGTTTCGCGAGTTTTATTCCGAGCGCGACGTCGTGCACGAGGAGCGCCGGCTGCGGACCGACAGCACGCCCACGGGTCGTTTCCAGGAGCAGTTCGATGCCATGTTCTGGGCCTCGTGCGGCTACGCCTGGCCCGTGATCGGCTGGCCGAGTGACTTGAATAGCTACACCTTCGAGCAGGCCCAGGAGTACTGGAACACCTACTACCGCCCCGGCAACCTCGTGGGCATCGTGGTGGGCGACTTCGATCCGGCCGAGGCGAAGGCCTTCATCACGAGATATTTTTCACGGCTCGACGCCGGCACGAAGAAGCCGCCACCCGTGGTGACCCTCGAGGTCGAACAGCTCGCCGAGCAGCGGATGAACGCCGAGGGTGACTTTCCGCCGGCGATCGAGATCCGCTACCACACGGTGCCGGCCGGCCACGTCGACAGCTATCCGCTCGACATGCTCTCGGAAGTGATGAACGAGCGGACGGGCCGACTGTATCAGGGGCTCGTCGAGGGCCGTGGGGTCGCGTCGAGCGCCCGCACGATGAGCGACACCCGGAAATACGCCGGGCTGTTTGCGTTCGAGGCCGAGACGCGGGGCGACGCCACGCCGGAGCAGCTCGAGCAGGCGTGGTATGAGGAGCTCGCCAAGCTTCAGCAGGCCGACCTCCCGGAGCGGGAGCTCCGCAAGGTGAAGAACCGCGTGGCCGCGGGCAACTATCGACGGCTCGAAAACAACATGTCGCTCTTGGTGCAGCTCGCATTCGCGGATGCCCTGCTCGATTGGCGCGAGATCAACGACGGCCCCAAGAAATATGAGGCGGTCACCGCGGCCGATATTCGCCGGGTGGCGAACAAGTATTTCACCCCGCAAAACCGCAGCGTCGCCACCTTCCGCCGCAAGTAAATTTCGTACGACAGGCTTCAGCCCGTCGGCTCCTCCGGAAAACCCCGTCATGAACCTGCGCATCGTCGCCCTCATTCTTGCCCTCGGCGTCGTCGCCGCCCTGCTCTTCTCGCCGCCGAAGCGGTCGCCGGCTCCGCCGGCTGCGGGCTCTGGCGACCAGGCGTCCACCGCCGCGGCGTCGGGCCTCCCGGCCCGCCCGGAGACGCTCGCCTTCAAGCCGCTCGCGTTCACGCCCCCCGATGCCGCGTCGTTTCGCCGCGTGCTGCCCGACGGCACGGCCGTGTATCTCGCTCCCTCGCACGAGTTTCCGCTCGTGACCGTGTCGATCACGTTCAAGGGCGGCGCGTCGCTCGATCCGGCGGACGTGCCGGCACTCGCGTCGATGACCGCACGCATGATGCGCGAAGGTGGCACGCAGCAGCAGCAGCCTGCCGAGTTCGACGAAACGCTCGACTTTCTGGCCACAGAAATCGGCGTGGCAGCGAGCGAGACGTTCACCACGGCGACGATGAACTGCCTCAAGAGCAACTTCGACGAGAGCCTCGCGCTGTTCGTGGGCATGCTTCGGGCGCCCGCGTTCGACCAGGCCCGGCTCGACACGGCGAAGGCCCGGGCCATCGAGGGGCTGAAGCAGCGAAACGACGACGCCTCGTCGATCCTCTCGCGGGAGTGGAAGCGGCTCGTGTATGGCGTGGGCCACTTCGAGTCGGCCGAGCCCACCGACAAGACCGTGGCGGCGATCTCGAAAGAGCGGCTTGCCGAGATGCACCGGCGGATCTTTCACCCCGGCAACATGATCGTGGCGGTGTCGGGCGACTTCGACGAGCAGGACATGCTTGCCAAGCTCGAAAAAGCACTTTCGGGCTGGGAGCGCGGGTCGGCGGCGCCGGACCCAGAGGCCCCCACGGCGGTACTCGAGCCGGGCCTGTATCACGTGCCCAAGGAGATTCCGCAGGGCAAGGTGGTGCTCGGCATGCGCTCGATCACGCGCGACGATCCCGACGCGATTCCGCTCCTGCTCTTAAACGACATCCTCGGCGCTGGCGGATTCACCAGCCGGATCATGCAGCAGGTGCGAAGCAACGAGGGGCTCGCCTACTCGGCACGGTCCACGCTCGTGCCCAAGGTCGCCTATCCCGGCGACTTCCGGGCCGGCTTCGAAAGCAAGAATCCGACGGTGGCGCTGGCCACGAAGATCGTGCTCGACCAGATCCGGGGCGTGCGCGACGACCTCGTCACGGAGGAGGAGCTCGAGACCGCGAAGGCAAGCGCGATCGAGACGTTCCCGCGGCAGTTTGAGAGCAAGCCTGCGATGCTGCGGGTGTTCGTGAACGACGAGTGGACGAAGCGGCCGCCGGACTTCTGGAAGACGTTTCGCGACAAGGTGCGGGCCACGACCCGCGAGGATCTCCAACGCGTGGCCAAGAAGCACCTCGACCCGGAGAAGATGGCGATCCTCGTGGTGGGCGACTGGGACGAGATCGCGAAGGGCGACCTCCAGGGCCGGGCCACGATGAAAGACTTCTTCGGCGGCGCCGTCAAGCACCTGCCGCTCCGCGACCCCCTCACCCTCGAGCCGCTGCCATGAATACTTGGCTCATGTCCCGGCTGAGTGTCATGAGAGGGAGGCGAGGGGGTCGGCGAACGCTCGAGGAGCCTTGGGCTGCTTTTGCCACGCGAGGAGCCGAGCGAAAATCGGCAGCAGGCCGATGTTTCGTGCTCAGACAGTTGCCGCCACCGAGCCGGCGCATCAGCTGCTGCGTGATCTTCAGCCTTACGCTTGTGTGCGGATCGGCCGCACCCGCCCAGCAGCAGATCCCACCGCGGAACACGGGCCCCGAGGCCCGGGCCCATTCGCGGTATCACCAGCATCGCCGGCACACCACCCGCGTGATCCGTCGAACGCCGGCCGTGATGCGGGAAGACGCCGCCCGCGTGAAGCGCGGCGATCTCTTCAGCACGTGGTCGAACGAGTATCTGAAGTGATCACGATGGTCGGAGGGCCTCGATCAGGTGATAGGTCTTCACCGGATCCTCGGCCACGTCGCGCCACATCTGCGGGAGGTGCTCGAGATACCAGCTCGGCTGCTTCGTAACCACGAGCAGCGTGCCGCCTGGGGCGAGCGCCTTCCAGGCAGTGTCGATGAAGAGCTGCGCGATGCGGAAGTCGGAGTAGTAGGGCGGGTTGGCGAGGGCCAGGTCGTAGGAGCCGGGGTCAGGCACGCCCCCGGCTGCCTCGAGGGCCACCGACACGTTGGTGAGCCCGTTCATTGCGGCACCGCGGGCGGTGCACTCCACCGCTCGGGCCACCGAGTCGAAGGCGTGCACGTGCACGCTCGGGTCGCGGGCGGCGATCCCGATCGCCACGCAGCCCGAGCCGCAGCCGATGTCGAGCACGCGCGTGTCGGGGGCCACGTCGACGGCGTTGAGCAGATGCCGCGCGCCGGGGTCGATCCGCCGATGGGCAAACACGCCGGGCCGGCTCACGGCCTTTAGGAGCCGCTCGCGGTCGCGGACCATGAACTCGCAGGAAAAGTCGCGGACCTTGCGAAGCTCCCGCGTTTTTTCCACCACGTAGCAGATCGTGTGTGGCTTTTCACCCTGGGCAGGCCGCACCCGCACGGTCTCGCCGGTCTCGGCGAGCTGACCGTGGAGCCAGGTGTCGCGCGGGTTGTCGATGGCCGCGACGAGCCGGCCACCGATCGCGAGGTTCACAAGCGCCGCCTGGAGGATGTCGCGGGAGAGCTCCGCCTCGCCGTCTTTCGCGAGCGGCACGACGGCCAGTTCGTAGGGGCCGGGCGGCATGTCGGCGGTGCATACGGCTGTGAGCTGCTCGGGCCGCGCCCCCCACTCGCCGATGGCGAGATCATGCTGAGAGAGATCGAGGAACCAGGCCGTGACATGCGCATCGGCCCGTTCTCGGGCCAGCGCGCTGGCCGCCTGCCCGCGGCCCGTGGTCGTGCAGGCGATCCTCGTTCCGGGCAGGCCCCGCGCGACCTCCAGCGCATGCGCCTCGGCTGGTCGCGGGG
>Ga0247836_1004800_pt1 | contig 16419 bp, 14 predicted proteins | sample LaCruzMarch2015__4_FD_187116 | JGI IMG/M metagenome (GOLD analysis project Ga0247836, IMG submission 187116) | Freshwater microbial communities from meromictic Lake La Cruz, Castile-La Mancha, Spain - LaCruzMarch2015_14m | ecosystem: Environmental > Aquatic > Freshwater > Lake | place: Spain...
TCATAGCGCATGACTCGTCGTCTCCTCCTCGCATCGTTCGCGCTCACCGCTTCCGCCTTTGCTCAAGACTCCAAGCCGCTGCGCGCGGGTGTCATCGGCTTGGACACGTCTCATGCAGTGGCCTTCATCACCACGCTCAACACCAAGAAGCCGCCGCAGACGGCGGGCGTGACCGTCGTCGCTGCGTATCCGAAAGGCAGCCCCGACATCGAGAGCAGCACCAAGCGCGTGCCCGAATACACCGAGAAAGCCAAGGCCGCTGGCGTGGAGATCGTCGATTCCATCGAGGCGCTACTGAGCAAGGTGGATGTCGTCTTCCTGGAAACCAATGATGGCCGTCCACACCTGGAGCAACTGCGCCCTTGCCTCGCGGCGAAGAAGCCCGTGTTCATCGACAAGCCAGTTGCGGCTTCACTGAAGGACGCGATCGCGATCTATGCGGAAGCCAAAGCGGCAGGCGTGCCGGTGTTCTGCTCGTCGTCCCTGCGCTTCGGCAAGAGCACTCAAGAAGTGTCAAAAGGCAGCCTCGGCAAGGTGCTGCGCGCCGAGACCTTTAGTCCGGTGAACATCGAGCCCACACACCCCGACCTGTATTGGTATGGTGTGCATGGTTGCGAATCGCTCTACACCGTCATGGGCACCGGCTGTGTCAGCGTGAAACGCGGCCAGACCGAAGACGGCAAGGACATGGTCACCGGCACCTGGCCAGAGGGGCGCACCGGCATCTTCCGCCAAGAGAATGGCAAGGATCGCAAAGGCTATGGCGGCAAGGCAGTTGGTGAGAAAGGCGAGGTCGAAGTCGGCAAATACGAAGGTTACGACGTGCTTCTGTATGCGATCACCGACTGCTTCCGCACGGGCAAGGTGCCAGTCACGGCCGAAGAAACCGTAGAGCTGTATGCTTTCATGGAAGCCGCCGACGAGAGCAAGCGTCGTGGTGGTGCAGAAGTCACCATCGCGGAAGTGATGTCCAAGGCGAAGGGCAACTAGCCCCGCTTTGATCAAAGCCGCAGCGTCTCATCAAGGTCAGGGAAGCGCGCTTCGCAGGTGAGTTGTATGCCGCCGCGGGCTCCAAATTCGCCACGCACGACGGCTTGTTTCGGGCCACAGGCTATCACCAAGTCGTCGAGAATACGGTTCACAATCGCTTCGTTGAACGAGGGCACATTGCGGTAGCTGGCCAGGTAAAACTTCAATGACTTGGTTTCCACGCAGGTCTGGTCGGGAATGTAAAGAATCTCAATGTGGGCGCTGTCGGGCTGGCCAGTCACGGGGCAGAGCGAGCTGAACTCCGGCGCGCTCAGGTGGATGCGGTAGTTGCGGCCTGGCGTGCGGTTGGGAAAGACTTCTAGCTTGGCTTCATCGGGCGAGGCTGGAAGGCGGTGCTCAGAGCGGCCCAGGAGGTTCAGGTCTTCGGACATGGGGGATGTGAGATGAGGTGCGGGGTTGCGGATGGAACTTGAAACATGAAACACCAAACTTTAGAGGCGCGCATGTCCGATCTGAAGACTTACATCACCGAACGCTGCGCCCTCATTGATGCCGCCCTGCATCGCTTCATTCCTAGCGAGGTGACATCGCCCGCCACGATTCACAAGGCGATGCGGCACAGCATGTTCGCAGGTGGCAAACGCTTGCGGCCGATTCTGTGCCTCGCGGCAGCGGAAGCCTGCGGCGGTGATCTCGAAACCGCGATGCCCGCCGCCTGTGCGGTCGAGTGCCTGCACACTTACACGCTGATCCACGATGACCTGCCTTGCATGGATGACGATGACTTCCGTCGCGGTGTGCCGACCTGCCACAAAGTCTACGGCGAAGGCATCGCGGTGCTCGCGGGCGATGCCTTGCAGGCGCTGGCCTTTCAGCTGCTAGCGCAGGTGCCGAGCAATCTGAACTACAATGTCGGGCATTTCGTCAGTGAACTCGCGATCACCTCGGGCAGTCTGCATTTGATCGGCGGTCAGGTGATGGACTTGGAAGGTGAAGGCAAGAAGCTGCCGCTGGCCGATCTGCGCTATGTGCATGAGAGCAAGACGGCGGCGTTGCTGACGACTTCGATCAAGCTCGGTGGCATGTGTGTGGGCGCTTCGCCTGAGCAAGTGCGCGCGCTGCACACCTTCGGCTGGGACACTGGCTTGGCCTTCCAGATCATTGATGACATCCTCGATGTCACACAAACGACCGAGAAGTTGGGCAAGAGCGCGGGCAAAGATTTGACCAGCGAGAAGAGCACGTATCCCGCGCTGCTGGGCCTCCAGGCCTCGCGCGATGAAGCGCACCGATTGACCAACGAAGCCATGCAGGCGCTGGCCGTCTTCGGTGGCAAAGCTGACGCGCTACGCCAGCTCGCCGAGCATCTGCTGAATCGCGACTACTAATCGCCAAAGGTGGCCACGACCTTGGGCTCCTCTCCGGGCTTCAGCAGGAAGACCTCGCAGCTCGCCGCATACGGGTCGCTGTCGTAGCGTCGCTTCAGGTCGTCGGTGAATTCGGCAAGCAGCTCAGGGCTGGCGGGGAAGAGATACAAGCTATGTCTGTCCGGCAGCACTGCCCAGACCTCACTGCCGAAGAGAGTGGCTGCATTCTTGGCCAGTGAGGGGGCCATGATCAGGGTGGCAATGAGCGAGCTGTCGCTGCGATAGACGGCGTAGCGTGTCTTACCTGCATCATCCTTGATAAACTCTGGCTGCATCTGCCCCAGGCGCACTTCGGCGCGGGCCTTGGCACGTGCCGTGAACGTCTCCACGCTGATGCCGAGGCGGGCGAACTCTTCTTTGGAGTAGAGCTTCACGCCGGGACCTTCGGCCACTTCATGGGCCGGCGAGAGCACGGTTCTTGCGGCTCCCCCGAGCGGGCGTGAATGGACGTTCTTCAGCGCAGCAGGCTCGGGCATGAGCACGTAGGCATCGAGCTTTTTCGATGCAGGCTGGGCCAAGCAAAGCAGCGGAAAGAAGGCAAGAAGGAAGCGGCGCATGAAGCACCATAGATAACAGATAACACGCCGAACCGCCAATCTTTGCTTGCCAGTCAGCGGCCTTCCCTGCCAAATAACACATATGATCGCCTTCCTTCGTGGCCGCTTGGCCGAGTCCTTGCCAAGCTACGCCATCGTCGACGTGAATGGTGTGGGCTACCACGTGCTCATTCCGCTGTCCACGTATGATAAGCTGCCAGCAGAGGGCAGCGATGTGCGCTTGCTCACGCATTATCACGTGACCGACCGCGATCATTCGCTCTACGGTTTCCTGACCAGTGACGAGCGCGATTTGTTTCGGCTGCTCATCGATCGCGTGTCAGGTATCGGGCCCAAAATGGGATTGGCCGTGCTGAGCGGCACTCCCGTCTCCGCATTTAAGGATGCCGTCATTCGTGAAGATACCGCCGCCTTGTCGAAAATCAGCGGCGTGGGCAAGAAGACCGCCGAGCGCATCGTGCTGGAGTTGAAGGACAAGGTGGGCGTCACGACGGCATGGCAGGTAGCCAAGGCCGCCGGCCCAGCCGACAAACTGAAGTCCGCACCGAACGATGCAGTGCTTGCGTTGATTACGCTGGGCTACAAGCAAGGTGAGGCATTGAAAGCCGTGCAGCACCTCATGAAACAGCCCGAGTTTGGCGGTGCGGAGCTTGATGTGCATCGCTTGGTGCGTGAGGCGCTGCGCTCGTTAAATTAGCGGTTAATTGATGCTGTAAATGCGTTCACCGCATGACCTAATCAGTTAGCTAAGCTGGCTGTAGTGGACAGCTGACCCTACCCGCCTAGAGAAAATCGACAGGTTAGGCGTATGAGATTTGAATTTGACTGATAGGACGGCCGGGGTGGCAGGCACAAGTTTCAAAAGGGCAAGATGAGCAAATATTAACGTGATTTGCTGATCAGCCCCACAGCAAATCAGAGCAATCGAAGTCAAGGAGGATTTTTCTTGTGTCATCTAGTGAAGTTGCTAACTTCGGTTCTGCTTTGTGAAGCAAAGCTCAACCCTAACTATTAAACGAAATCGTGAAGCACAAAATCTACTTGCTCGATCATCATCCAATCGTCATCGAAGGTTTAAAGAAAGTCATCGATGCGCAGGAAGATCTGCAAGTCATCGGCAGCACAGAGGATGCGAACGCAGCCCTGCAACAAATGACCAAAGCTAAGCCCGACATCGTCGTGCTCGACATCACCCTGAAAGACCGCAGTGGTGTGGATGTGATCAAGAAGATCCGCGCCAGCCTGCCTGCCACCCAAGTCCTGGTTTATTCCATGCACGACGAAAACGTGTATGCTGAACGCTGCCTGCGCGCAGGTGCCATGGGGTACCTGATGAAGAGCGAAGGTGCAGCACGCCTGCTCCAGGGTATCCGCCAGATCATCAGCGGAAGCTTCTGCTTCAGCGCCAATCTCATCGGTAGCATCGTCTCCGGTGGCGGTCCTCGCACCGGTTCCCGTGGCGAACCCGGTCGCTTGCTCAGCGATCGCCAGCTCGAAGTGTTCGAGATGGTCGGCCGTGGTTTCGACTCACACGAGATCGCTGAAAAGCTCAGCCTCAGCGCCAAGACCGTGGACGCCCACAAGGCTAACATCCGCCAGAAGCTCGGTCTCGCCTCCGCGCGTGAACTGCTGATGGAAGCCGTTCGCTGGGTCGAGAAATAGCCGCTCGCTTAGCGGCTGTCGCTGATACGCACAGCGCCCTTCGGCAACGAAGGGCGCTTTTTTTTGGGGGGCCACGAACCGGAGTTGAGATTGGGAGGTCAAAGGATGAAGGGGTGGCAAACGTGGTTGGTCTCACTAGCGGCTAATGGTGCAAGTCTTCCTGTAGCCACGCCCGCTCAATGCGCTCAACACTCATCACTCAATTCTCAACTGCAGCTTCAAGGTGAAAGAAAGCTGGTCAGGAGGCCTTTGATTCGCTTCCATTCACGTTCCCTATGATTAAACCGACCTTCTCGACACGGCGCTCCTTCCTGCGCAACACCGCTGCCACGGCCAGCACGCTTCTTGTTCCCAATCTGCTGCGCGCTCAAGATGGCGGCATCAAAAAGATCAACGTCGCAGGTATTGGCGCGGGTGGCAAAGGTGGGTCAGACATCGCTATCTCGGCAGAAGGCGCAAACATCGTGGCGTTCTGCGATGTTGATCGCAAGACGCTGGAAGCAGCCAAGCTTAAGTATCCCCATGCGAAGGCCTTTGAGAGCTTCCAGGAAATGTTCGCGACCATGGGCGACCAGATTGACATGGTCACCGTGTCCACTCCCGATCACACCCATTTCCCTGCGGCCATGGAGGCCATCAAGCACGGTAAGCATGTGTGTGTGCAGAAGCCGCTGGTGAACCGCATCTGGGAAGCGAACCAACTGCACGAAAGCGGCCAAGAAAAAGGGCGTGAAGACCAACATGGGCAACCAGGGGCACACCGGCGAACAGATTCGCCAACTGAAGGAGTGGATGAATGCCGGTATCGTGGGCAACGTGAAAGAAATCCACGTCTGGACCAACCGTCCCATCTGGCCACAGGGCAACGCCGCCAAAGCAAGCTACAAGCCTGCAGAAGTGCCGCCCAATCTGAACTGGACCAACTGGCTGTCCCAGTGCCCAGACACGCCTTATTTCGACGGCGTGCATCCTTTCAAATGGCGTGGTCACCGCGAGTTCGGAGCCGGTGCCATGGGTGACATGGGCTGCCACATCATGGATGGTCCGTTCTGGGCTTGCGACCTGGGCGAGCCCTACAAGCTGGAAGCCGAGGTCGGCGAGCTGACCGACAGCAGCTGGCCTGCATGGTCCCACGTTATCTGCTATTTCAAGCACGCCAAGTTCGGCGAGATCAAGTTGCACTGGTATGAAGGCAAGAATGGCGACAAGCCGATGAAGCCTGCCCGCCCTGCGAAGCTGGAAGCCACTCGCGACTGGAACAAGATGGCTGGCGGCTTCATCATTGAGGGTGACGAGGACACCATCCTCAACGCTGGTGACTACTGCGAGCATCTGGAAGTGGTCGGCAATCGCGAGAAGATGGTGAAGTTCTTCAAGGACACGCCGAAGACGCTGGAGCGCAGCCTTGCCCCCGGCAAGCCGCAGCTAGAGTTGGTCAAGGCCATCGAGCAGGACAAGATCGCGGGCAGCAACTTCGACTACTCCGTGCCACTGACCAAGCTTTGCTTGTTCGGCAACCTCGCCATCTCGAACCCCGGCAAGATTGTTGAGTGGGACAGCGCCACGCAGTCCATCAAGGGCAGCGCCGAGGCGAATGCCTTGCTCAAGCGTGCTGCCGTGCGTCAGGGTTGGGAATACTCCGCCGACAAAATCTAGTCCGCCACAGGCATGACTTCCGACGCCGGGGTGCACACGCTGCGCCCCGGCGTTTTGTTTGGCGTTGCCAGCATTGAAGTCGCCAATGTGCGCTTCGTGGTTATCAATGCAGCGCAGGCTTTACGAGCGGCCTGTTTCCTGCTTTAACTGAGCGCGCTGCCAAGCACTCCAACGTCCATGCCTGCGGAACCACCGGTTAAACTCAAGGACATTACCCTCCTCGGTAAAGAGCATCTGCCTGATGATGGCGGCTATTTGCTCCTGCCCAATCAACTCGGTTACCACGACCTGCTGCGATTGCAGGTGGTGCTGGTCGACAAGCCCCTGATCTTCGTCACTGAAGGCGCGGGGCTGCATCCGCAGCTGAAGGCGCATCTTGAAAAAGAAGGCATCACGACGCTCATGATCGTGCCGGAGACGACGGACGTGAGTTCGTATCGCTCCGCCTTGAAAGATGCCGCCCGCAACGGTTCCGTGATCATCTATTTGCCTGGCCAGGCCTCGACGGTCAATGCGCCGCTGACCACCATTCCTGGGGATCGGCTGGACTTCCTGGTGAAGGCGGACATCCCCGTCGTGCCCTGCTACGTGCAGCACACGCGGGACATCAGCATCTCCATCGATCGCCGCCATCCCGAGGCCGAAATCATTATGGCCTTTGGCCCAGCCTTGGAAGGGGAATACCTCACGCTCGCTGCCTACCAAGAGAGTCTCTTCGTGCTCGCCGAGCAGTGCTTCTCGAAGCACCCCATGCTCGCCCGCAATCTGGGCTACGCCTTGCTGCAAGGGCTGAAGAAGCACGGCACGCAGAACTACGTCATCGACGGCAAGGACAACAGCAAGCTCGGCTTCGACAAGATTCTGGCGGCCGCGATTGCATTGAGCAAATTCATCAAAGCCGAGACCCAGAAGTCGCGCGTTGGCATCGTGCTGCCGCCTTGCACCGCTGGCTTGATTGCCAATGTGGCCGTGGTTCTAGCGGGCAAGACACCCGTGAACCTGAACTTCACCGCGGGTCGTGCCAGCGTGGAGAGTGCCATGAAGCAGTCGGACATGGATCGCTACCTGACCGCCGACACCTTCGTGCGGAAGATGCAAGGCTTCCCCTGGCCGCCGACGAAGCAATTGATCCTGCTCGAGCGCCTGATGCCCACGCTCAAAGGGAAAGCCTCCCTCTGGTTCGTGCTTGGTAAGCTGCTGCCAGCCTCCCTCCTGGCCACGATTCTAGGCCTGTCCAAGAAGGGTGGGAACAAGGAAGCCCTGCTCCTCTTTACCAGCGGCAGCTCTGGCGAGCCCAAGGGCGTCATGCTCACGCATCGCAACCTGGTCGCCAATGTCGCACAGTTCGGCAGTCGTCTGAACCGCAAGAGCACCGATAGCATCCTGGGCTGCCTGCCGCTCTTCCATAGCTTTGGTTGCACCGTTACACTCTGGTATCCGATCCTCTGCGGCTTAAACGTGGTCTACTACCCGTCGCCGCTGGAAGTCAAGAAGCTGGCCGAACTGATCGAGAAGCACAAGGTGACTGTCATGATCGCCACGCCGACCTTCCTGCGCGGCTACCTGCGCGGGGTGAATCGGGAGCAGCTCGCCAGCATTGATCTCTGCGTCACCGGGGCTGAGAAGCTGCCACGCGCAGTCGCTGAAGCGTTCGAGAACCGCTTTGGCAAAGTCGTGTTGGAAGGCTACGGCCTGACCGAAACCTCACCCGTTTCCAACGTCAACCTGCCCGACATCGAGAGCAATTCCGACACCCAACTGACCCTTCCTGCGGGGCGCGCAGGCTCCGTGGGTCAGCTGCTGCCAGGTCTCGCCGTGCGCATCACGCACGTGGAAACCGGCGAGGCCTTGCCACTGCACCAGAGCGGCATCATTTGGTTCAAAGGCGCGAACGTTTTCACCGGCTACTTCAACGACCCGAAACGTAGCGCCGAGGTGCTGGATGAGAACGGGTGGTTCCGCACTGGCGATGTTGGTCGCGTGGACTTGGATGGCTTCCTCTACATTGAGGGCCGCCTCTCCCGCTTCTCCAAGATCGCTGGCGAGATGGTGCCGCATGAGACCGTGGAAGAAACCATTGTCCGCACCCTCGGCTTGGAAGGCGAAAGCACACGCCGCATCGCCATCGTCGGCGTGCCCGACATCGAGAAGGGCGAGGCCTTAATCATGCTGACTTCCGTGCCCGGTGGCCCCGATCATCAAGAAATCGTGCAGCTGCGCTACCGTCTGATCGACAAAGGTATGCCGCCGCTGTGGATTCCGAAGAAGATGATCCGCGTCACCGAAATCCCGGTGCTCGCATCGGGAAAACTCGATGTGAAAGCCTGCGAAAAAATCGCCAAAGCCACAGGCTAGCACCATGTCTCAACCGCCCGCAGTATCCACCGGCAGCGGTTGCCAGAAGTGGCCCAGCATCGCGCTGGTGCTCATCGTATTGATCGTGAGCCTCACTGCGCTGAAGGGCTGTGGAGCACTACGAGAGACGCTCGCGGACATTCAGAAGCTGATGGGCGGCATCGTGCAGCAGGACATCACCACCAGCTTCCGTGAAAGCCTGCTCAAGATCACTGCGACCAAGGGCGACATCCTCGAAGTCGCCATTGTCGAAATGGACGAGACCTTCACGCGCATGAACATGAAGGCCATCGCCAACATCTTCTACCTCGGCACCACGGTCTCTGAAATCCGCGTGCCGGCCGTGTATCGCTATCACATCAAGCTCAGCGACGACTGGAAGGTCACGATCGAGGGCGACCGCTGCTTGGTCATTGCCCCAATCATTCGCCCCAGCCTGCCGACCGCCATCCGCACGGACAAGATGGAAAAGCGCAGCGAGGCGGGTTGGGCGCGCTTCGATGCCGCGCAGAACATGTTGGAATTGGAAAAGAGCATCACGCCCTCGCTGGAGTCACGCGCAGGCAATGCTAGCCACATCGACCGCGTGCGCGACCCTGCGAGGAAGGCCGTCGCCGAGTTCGTGAAGACGTGGCTGCTCAAAAACCCCAAGCCAGAGGTGAAGCAAATCACCGTCATCTTCGCCGACGAACCCGCTGCCAAAGACGCCAAGCTGGTGCCGCCCATGGCGACGTTGGATGTGCAGTCCTAACGCAGCGGGTTAGAGCACTTCGTCCAAGGCCAATCGCAGCGCCTGCACCATGCGTTGCATCTCAGCGTGCGTCACACACAGCGGCGGCATCAGCACCAGGGTATTCAGCACGGGTCGTGTCAGCAGGCCGTGCTTTCGCGCTTCCAAGCAAATGCGCGCACCGACCAGTGCTTCGCTCTTCACCTCAATGCCTGCCATCATCCCGCACTGCCGGACTTCCAGCACCTTGGGATGCTCGCGAAACACCTCCAGCGTGCGCGAGAACTGCGCCACCTTCACCGGCAACTGCTCCAGCAATGACTCGTCCTTGAACACCTGCAAGCTGGCCAAGGCCGCGGCGCAGCCGAGCTGGTTCGCGGTGTAGCTGTGCCCGTAGTAGAACGTGTGCTCCGGTTTCCGGAAGGCTTCAAAAATACGGTCCGTGGTCAGCGTGGCCGAGAGGGGTAGGTAGCCGCCGGTCAGGCCCTTGGCCAACGCGATAAAGTCCGGCACCACGCCCTCTTGCTCGCAGGCGAACATCGTCCCGGTGCGACCAAAGCCAGTCATGACCTCATCGAGAATCAAGAGCACATCTTGCTCGCGGCACCAGGTCTCCAATTGCTTCAACATACCAGCGGGCCACAGCCTCATGCCAGCGGCTCCTTGCATCAGCGGCTCGATGATCACGGCGGCCATCGTCTTGGCATTGATGGCCGTGAGAGCCTCCATGGACGGCACGCGTTGGACTTGATAGCCGAAGTCATTCGCGCTGCCCTTGAAGACGGGCAGCCCGCCGAGGCTCGCCGCGCCCAGCGTGTCGCCATGGTAGCCACGATCAAAGGCCAGTAGCGTGTTGCGCTCCGGGTGGCCTTGCTGCTGCCAGAACTGCAAGGCCATGCGCACGGCGGCTTCGATAGCGGTGGAGCCATTGTCCGAGTAAAACACCCGGGTCAGCTTCTCGCCCGGAAATAAATCCACGAGAGCCTTCGCTAGCCGGATCGCCGGTTCATGCGTGAAGCCGAGAAACGATGTGTGGGCCACGCGCTGGAGTTGCTCCACGATCGCCGCATTGATCCTTGGATGCGCATGGCCATGCACATTGGTCCAGATGCTCGCATTGCCATCCAGATACTCGCATCCGTGATGATCAGTCAACGTGCAGCCCCGGCCCGACACCAGCCGCAGTGGCTCATGCCCGTCCGCACACCAAGCCGCCATCGGTGTGAAGGGATGCCAGAGATGGGCCTTCTCTAGTGCTAGCAAGTCGTTCATGCCAGCGGACATGGAGAAGGCGTAGCGTCGTGCGTTGCTGAGTTAAATCCCAAACACCTCACGCGCATCAGCGATGCCACCGGTGATAGCAGCGGCGGCGACCATGACGGGGGACATCAGGATTGTGCGACCGGTGGGCGAGCCTTGGCGGCCTTTGAAGTTGCGGTTCGAGGACGAGGCGCAGAGCTGGTCGCCGACGAGCTTGTCGGGGTTCATCGCCAGACACATGGAGCAGCCCGCACCGCGCCATTCGAAGCCGGCGGCCTCGAAGACTTCGTGTAGGCCTTCCTGGCGGGCGAGGACATCGACGATCTGCGAGCCGGGGACCACGATGGCTTTCACGCCGGTGGCGACATGCTTGCCTTTGATATACTTCGCCACCTCGCGGAAGTCGCTGAGACGACCGTTGGTGCAGGAGCCGATGAAGGCGACGTCGATCTTGGTGCCCTTGATCGGCTGGCCCGCAGGCAGCTTCATGTAGGCGAGCGCCTCGTTGATACTGGCGCGCTGCACGTCGTTCTTGGCGGAGTCCGGCGTGGGCACGGTCTCGGTCACGGCGATGGCTTGGTCGGGGCTGACACCCCAAGTGACAGTCGGCGGAATGTCTTCGGCCTGGATGTTGACCACGTCATCATAAACGCAATCGGCGTCGCTGGCGAAGGTGCGCCACTGCTCGACGGCCTTGTCCCAAGCCTCACCCGTGGGCGAGTAGGGGCGGCCTTTCAGGTAGGCAAAGGTGGTGTCGTCGGGGTTGATGTAACCGCAGCGGGCACCGCCTTCGATGGCCATGTTGCACACGGTCATGCGCTCTTCCATGGTCATCTCGTCGAAAACATTGCCGCCGTATTCATAGGCGTGTCCAATGCCGCCATTGGCACCCAGCAGGCGGATGATGTGCAGCGTCACGTCCTTGGCATACACACCGGGCTGGAGCTTACCGGTCACGTTGATGCGGCGCACCTTCATCGGGCTGAGCGCCATCGTTTGCGTGGCCAGCACGTCGCGCACCTGCGTGGTGCCGATACCGAAGGCGATCGCGCCAAACGCGCCGTGCGTGGCGGTGTGGCTGTCACCGCAGGCGATGGTCGTGCCGGGCTGCGTGATGCCTTGTTCTGGGCCGACGACGTGCACGATGCCTTGCTTGCCGCTGCTCAGGCTGAAGTAAGTGATGCCGAACTCCTTGGCGTTCTTGTTCAGCTCCTGGATCATCTCTTCGGCCAGCGGATCGGAGAAAGGCGAGACCTGGCTGTCGGTCGGCACGATATGGTCCACCGTCGCGAAGGTGCGGTTCGGATAGGCCACCTTCAGATTCAAATCGCGCAACATGCCGAAGGCCTGCGGGCTGGTCACTTCGTGCACCAAATGTGTGTCGATGAGGAACTGCGTCTGGCCATTACCGAGCTTGCCGACGGAGTGCGATTCCCAGACTTTGGCGAACAGTGTCTTGCCCATGTGATGTATGCGTTGAGGTGTTGAAATGAAGCGCCCAGTCGTCGGGCGGGTCGCCAGAATAGCACGCTCGTGGCGACGTGCAAATCAACAGCCGATGTGTTGACGACACCCCCGAGCCTCCGTTTAAATGGCCTCCATGAGTCCAACCCACTGCCGCTGGGGCATCCTCGGTGCCGCCATGATCGCCCAAAAGAACTGGCAGGCCATTCGCGATGCCGGGAATGCTACCCTGGTCGCCGTCGCTAGCCGCGACGTGGCGAAGAGCGCGGCGTTCATCCAGAAATGCCAGGCCAGTGCCCCGCACCCGCTGGTTCCCGAGGCCCTTGGCGACTACGACGACCTGCTTGCGCGGCCCGACATCGACGCGGTCTACATTCCGCTGCCCACGGGTCTGCGGAAGGAATGGGTCATGAAAGCGGCTGCCGCTGGCAAGCATGTGCTGGTGGAGAAACCCGTCGGCGTGAAGGCGGCGGATGTGGAAGACATCATCGCTGCCTGTGCGCGGCATCGCGTGCAGTTCATGGACGGCGTGATGTTCATGCACGGGGCGAGATTGAAACGGATGCGCGCGGTGCTCGACGATGGCCAGAGCGTGGGCGACATCCGCCACATCGCCACGCAGTTCAGCTTCTCCGCCGATGATGAATTTGCGCGCGGCAACATCCGGGCCAACGGCATGCTGGAGCCGCTGGGCTGCCTTGGGGACTTGGGCTGGTATTGCATCCGCTTCATCCTCTGGGCCATGCGCTATGAGATGCCGGTGCGGGTCACTGGCCGCATCCATCAGCTCGTCACGCAAGCCGATGCCCCGCCCGTGCCGCTGGAGTTCTCCGGCACGCTCACCTTTTCGAATGGAGCTTCCGCTTCGTTCCATTGCTCCTTCACCGCCAGCAATGCGCAGTGGGCCATCGTCAGCGGGGCGAAGGGCCTGCTTCAAGTGAGTGATTTCGTGCTGCCGTTCGCGGGCGAGCAGACGAAGTTCAGCCTCATGCACTCACCGTTTGAGCAAGACGTCTGCCGCAGCGACATGCACGAGGGCAAGAAGGTCGAAACCCTGAACGAACCCAGCAACAATGCCCCCGGCTCGCAGGAGTCGCAGCTCTTCCGCACCTTCTCGGAAGGCGTGTTGAGCGGGAAGCTCGATCTGCATTGGCCAGAGATCACGCTGAAGACGCAGCGGGTGCTGGACGCGTGCTTGGAGGCAGCGCGGTAGATGCAATAACGCATAGCGTCTTGGACTGCGGTGACTTGTCGCCGCAGTCAGGCGTAGTCGCTGAACTCCTAGCGCCCTCCGAAGGAAGCGATAGCGGGGCCATTTCGAAGCCTTTACCTGCCGCCGCGTTCCGGTATTTGTCGATTTCGCTTCATTTACCCGCAATTGCATTCCGCCACCGGGCAATTCCCATCCCATTACCCTCTGTTGCGTTCGGGTATCTGGCTACTCCGAGGGAGTTACCTGCCATTGCTTTCCACTACTGACCAAAATAGGGCTGTTTACATGCCATTGCGTTCAGTTATTGGGGAATTCCGAGGGAGTTACCTGCCATTGCATTCGGTTAATTAACGGTTTCTTTTGGCCCTGCCCACGTCTGACGCCCTGCCCCTAGCGACCGTCTTGACTGATTCGGTCAAACTGCTCTGGGCGCTGGGCGACCGGGTTCGGCACGGGATTGTGCGAGAGTTGGCGAGCGGTGAGGCTCTCAACGTGCAGACTCTGGCACTTCGGCTGAAGGAAGACCCGGACCTGATCTCGAAGCACCTGCGGGTGCTGCGCGAGGCGGGTGTCATCCTACGCGTGCGCCCCCCGGACACGGATGGGCGGCAACAGTTCCATGAAGTGCCCGCCGGAACCCTGCGCACCCTGCCAGACGGCCGCTGAGAGGTGGACTGGCAGGTGGCCGTGGCGCGCTTCTGAGCCCAGGGGCGTCGCAGTTACGAATCCCGCATCATGTAGGCGAACAAATCGCGCACCTCAGCATCGCTCAGGCCGGTCAGCAGCGCGGGGGGCATCAGCGACATGGATGAGGCAGTCTGCGTTTTGATGTCCTCCAGCTTCACCTGCGTCAACTGGTTGGCCACATCGCGCAGAGTGATGCTTTTGGCGTTCTGGGCGCTCATCATGCCAGTCAGCACCTGTCCGCTTTTGGTTTCCACGATGTAGGCACCGAAGCCCTCGCGGATCTCCAGGCTGGGCGTCAGGATGTTGTGCAGCCAGAAGTCGAGGCTGCCGCGCTCGTAGCCGGTAAGGTCTGGGCCGATGACATTGCCTTCGTCGAAGAGCTTGTGACACACGGCGCAGCGCTGGCTGAAGATGATCTTCCCCTTCGCCGCTTCGCCGCTGCCGCCCTTGAGTACGGTCTTGAGTCGCTCTTCCTCCTTCGTGATCTCCTCGGTGGGGGCGACGGCCAACAAGCCTTTCCAGTGCTTCTCAATCGCGGCATTGATCGCGGCATCGTTGAAGACCGAGAGCTGGCGCACGATGTCGGGCGTGAAATGCTTCGCCGGGACTTGCCAGGCATCGACTTGGGCCAGCAGCATCTTCGCCCACTCCTTGCGACCTGCCATCAGGCGCAGCGCGGCCTCGCGCAGCTGTTGATTGCCCGCCATTCGCTGCTCCCAGCCATCCAGCATGGCCCGCACGATCTTGTGGTCGTCAAACTTCGCCACGGCGGGCAGCAGGGCGCGCTTCAGCGATTCATTGCCACCTGCGCTGAACACGGGCGCGATGGCTTCCAGCGCTTCCTTCTTGCCGACTTCGGCGAAGACCAGAGCGACCGCTGCACGCTTGGCCACGGGTGCGGATTTGTCCTTCAGCAGAGCTAGGCCTTTCTTGATCGCGTCCTTGTCGCCGGAGCGAATCGCGAGCGTGAGATCGCCCCCGCTCTGCTGCTTCCAGTGATCGCCCAACGCCTTGGCCAGGGCTTCGGGCAGCACTGGCAACTCACCGCCTTCGAAGGCTTCTGAGATGCCTGCAATCGCGAGTCCACCAGCCTTGTTGTCAGGCGCGATGGCCACCAGCTTCGTGCAGGATTGCAGGTTCAAATCACCGCCCGCCATGGCCCAGCGCTTCGCTAGGTTCTCGACCAGCGTCTGCGCTTTCCAAGAAGCCTTATCCTCAAACAGCGCGAGCACGGCGTCGCGATCCGACTCGCACTTCGCCTCCAGCAGCCACCAGAGCATCAGGCTCAAGCGCTCATCCTTGGTGCCGAGCAAGGCTTTCAAAATGGGCAGCGCGGTGCTCGCAGGCAGGCGCTTGGCGGACGCTGCGAGCTGCGTTTGCACTTCCAGATGCTGCTCGATGGCGGCGAGCTTCGGCAGTGCATCCATCGCGGCCTTCATGCCGGTGACCGTGTGCCGCACGGCCCAGCGGCGCACATACGGATCAGCGTGCTGCAAGAGCTGCGTGTTCGTTTCATCATCGAGAGCACCGACTTGATGCAGGGCAAATATTGCGTCCAGCGCGTTCGCATTGTCCTGCTTCAGCGCGAGTTCCTTCAGCTTCGGCCCGAGGTCCTCCAACTCACGCCAGCCGATCTCTAGCGCGGCTTGTTTGCGGAACCATTTGTTGCTGTGGCTCAGGTAACCGACCAGTTCGTCGCCGCTCGCGGTGTGCAGATTGAAGGGCTTCAGCACGGGTGCGCCACTCTTCGGTCGCACACGATAGATGCGGCCATCACCCTTGCTCCAGTCATCGACGGGGCTGACGTGGCTGAGCCGCGTGTCATACCAGTCGGCGATATACACGCAGCCATCGGGACCGGCCTTCACATCCACTGGGCGGAACCAGCGGTCGCTGGTGCTCATGAGGTCTTCGGCGTCTTTGGTGCGGAAGGTGGAGCCCTCGGCGATGCGCTCGCTGACGTAGGTCAAGTTGGCCAGCGCGTTGGGCGCGATGATGCGGCCCTCGTAACTGCTGCCGAGCAGGCCACCTTCATACACGATGAAGGCCTGCGGGAAGCGGCGCTTGTCGCCCTCGCTCTTCATGTGCTCGAAGAAGCCAAAGGCATACGGATTCATCGGCGGGCCATGCTTGCCCCAGTTCTTCACACCGTAGCTGCCCAGTTCGTAGTGCATGCCGCGTGTGCCGCCCCCATTGGTGCCGCTGAAGAACCGGCCCTTGCTGTCGATGTCCAGGCTGAAGGTATTGCCACCGCCCTCGGCATAGATTTGGAAGGTCTTCTTCTTTGGATGGAAGCGCCAGATGTGCTGACCTTCCCACTTCACATGTTTGGTCGTGGCGCTGCTGACATCGCCCGTCGTCGTGCTGCCGGTCGCGCCGTAAAGCCAGCCATCAGGGCCCCATTGCAGGCTGCTGGCA
>Ga0247836_1004810_pt1 | contig 16397 bp, 17 predicted proteins | sample LaCruzMarch2015__4_FD_187116 | JGI IMG/M metagenome (GOLD analysis project Ga0247836, IMG submission 187116) | Freshwater microbial communities from meromictic Lake La Cruz, Castile-La Mancha, Spain - LaCruzMarch2015_14m | ecosystem: Environmental > Aquatic > Freshwater > Lake | place: Spain...
CTTGACCGGCAAACACCGGACGAGGCGTACTTCAACCAGCTGCAGCCAATCCCGGCCGCAGCATAACCGAGGCGGAAATCCACTTATCCCAACCCCGGAACCTGTTCAGACAAACCGAGCCACCTCTACATGCTGGTCTTTCGCAGACTTGCGGCTAGGCTCGACTGGATAAACAGGGCAAGCGCGCGGGAAGCAGAATGAGCACGAAGTGGAACGCCGGGAATAGCGACCCGACGGCGCGGGGCCTGATGGAGGGGTTTCCGCCGGCGCGGGACCGGATTGTCAGCGCAGATGCCGGCGACCTCTCGGGCAGCTCGTTTCCCAACACGCGGTGGGCGTTCAGCCATCAGCGTGAGCTGAAGGCCACGGTGAACATCCGACGCGGATCCAGAGCGCCAACCCCCCTGCCCCGCCAGCTGCGCGACGACATCGATGCGGTCGCCTTCACCACCATGGACGGCGAGACGATGACATGGGGACAGTCGATCGATGCGATGTTCACCGATGGCATCGTGGTGCTGCACCGTGGCGCGCTCGTCTATGAGAGCTATCGCGGCGCGCTCGCGCCGGAGCTGCCGCACATCGTGTTCTCGGTGACCAAGTCGTTCGTGGGATTGGTCGCGGCGATGCTGGCGCATGAAGGTGTGATCGATCCGGATGCGCCGGTGGCGAATTACCTGCCGGAGTTGAAAGCGTCCGCCTTCGGCGATGCGAGCGTTCGACACGTCATGGATATGACGGTGGGGGTCAAATACTCCGAAGCGTATACAGACCCGGCTGCCGAAGTGCGAACCTACGGGATTGCGGCGGGCTATGGCAGGCCGCCGGAAGGCTATGACGGTCCGCGCTCGATCGTCGACTTCCTGGCGACGCTGAAGAAGCAGGGCGAACATGGGCAGGCCTTCGCCTACAAGACTTGCAATACGGAAGTCCTGGCGTGGCTGGTGCAGCGCGTGACCAACAAGGCGATGGCGCAGCTGGTGTCGGAGCGCATCTGGCAGAAGATCGGCGCAGAGGAAGATGCGTACCTGATCGTCGATCCGACAGGGATGGCGGCATGTGGTGGCGGGATGAACATCGCGCTGCCTGACCTGGCGCGATTTGGCGAGATGATGCGCAATCGCGGGGCGCTCAGCGGGTCTCAGATCGTGCCTGCTGCTGTCGTGGACGACATCGCGGGCGGCGCGCGGAAGCAGGATTTCGCGAAGGCCGGTTACACGACGATGACGGGGTGGAGCTATCGCAGCCAGTGGTGGGTGTCACACAATGAGCTTGGCGCGTTCACCGCACGAGGCATTCATGGGCAGGCCTGCTGGATTGCGCCCAAGGCCGAGCTGGTGATCGCGCGGTTGGCGTCACATCCCGTGGCGGCGAACGGGAATTCCGTTTTGGACAAGGTGTCGTTGCCGGCTTATGCGGCGTTGGCGTCGCATCTGATGGGGTGAGCTCTGGGGATCTTCAATCTCGTTGGCCTTTCGTGCGCGGGCCGCTACTCTGCCCGCCAGCAAGAAACGCACCGGGAGACGCGCACATGATGATCGACAATCTGTTTTCGCTGAAGGGACGCGTTGCGCTTGTCACGGGTGGGTCGCGTGGCATTGGCAAGATGATCGCGCAGGGGTTCGTGGAGAGCGGAGCCAAGACCTACATCTCTGCGCGCAAGGCGGACGCTTGTGATGCGACGGCGGCGGAGCTGACGGCTTTGGGACATGCGGAGTGCATCTCGCTGCCGCAGGACATCTCTACGGTGGCTGGCGGGAAGATGCTGGCGGAGGAAATCTACAAGCGCGAAGGCAAGCTCGACATCCTCGTCAACAATGCGGGCGCGGCCTGGGGCGCAGCGTTCGAGGAGTTTCCCGAGCATGGCTGGGACAAGGTGATGGACCTCAACGTCAAGTCGCCGTTCTTCCTGACGCAGGCGCTGCATGCGGCGCTGAAGAAGGCTGCGAGCCCGGAGCGGCCTGCGAAGGTGATCAACATCTGCTCGATCGACGGCATTCGCCTTAACCCGTGGGACACGTATTCCTACCACGCGTCGAAATCGTCGCTGCTCTATCTCACCAGACGGATGGCGGCGCGGCTGGTGCAGGACAACATCATCGTGACGGCGATCGCGCCAGGTCCGTTTGCGTCCGAGATGAACAAGGCGGCGCGCGATCATGAGGACATGGTTGCGCAGCGTACGCCGATGCGGCGGATCGGGCGCGACGAGGACATGGCTGGCACGGCAATCTTTCTGGCGTCAAAAGCTGGCGACTATGTCGTAGGTGACTCGATTGCAGTGGATGGCGGGATCGCTTACGCCAGCCTGCCGAACGACGGACCGAGCTAGCCTGCACGTAATGGTATGTAGCTGTTGACGGCTGGAGGCTCCCTCCAGCCGTCATCTGGAGAGAGCGTCGCCAATGGCGGCGCTCTTTTCACATACGGCTGCCAGAGAGAGGAACTGACAGGCTTTCCCTGGCGTTTGTATCTTTCAGGTCGTGCAATGGACCAACATGCTGAACCACGAAGAAGACAAGATCGTCGCTGATCTCGACCGAGAGGTTTCCAGCAAGGATGACCTGGCCGCGCTGATCGTATGCTTCGGGACCAACGGGTGGATGGTTCTGATGACGGCTATCGCTGTTGCAGCGGCGGTCTGAGCCACCTCGCGTATCCAGCGGAGAACCAACAGCTCGCCGGCGCCTTGGAGGTCGCTGGCCGGAAAGTCTGCACACCCATGAAATCGATTGTCCTGTTCAACCCGAGATCGGGCTCTGTCCCAGCTGATGCGCGGGACAAGCTGACGGCTGCCCTGCGGCAGGGAGGCATCAAGGGTGCAGACCTGATCGAGACCGACCCCGAGAACTGCGACAAGCAGTTGAGGGAACTGGCCGACATGGCGCCGGACCTTTTCATTGTCTGGGGCGGCGATGGCACGATCCGCTCGGCCCTGTCGATCGTTGGGCCAATCACGCCGAATCTGCTGATCCTGCCGGGGGGCACGATGAACCTCCTGCCCCGCTCGATCCATGGCGAAAAGGCATGGGATATCGTGCTGCGCGACGTGCTGAAGGGCCCAAAACTCAAGAGCCTTTCGGCCGGCGAAGTAAATGGCGACCGCTTCTATTGCGCGATGATGGCAGGCGCGCCGGCGTACTTTGCCGAGGCGCGCGAGAGCGTTCGGCGCGGAGACCTTACCAGGGCTGCTGCGCAGACGGGCGCCGCAATTGAAGTGCTGAAGACGATGCACCTTCAGGCCACCTACGACGACGGCTATTCTTTCGCCGGCACAGCCTTGCCGACATCCAGCTTTGTGGGCGCAATCATTGGTTCACTGACGAAGGCGGGGAAAGGCATGGAGGTGGCGTCACTCGCCAATCCGACCACGACCGGAGCGATGAATGTCGTGTGGACATCGTTCTTCACAGACTGGCGGAATGCGCCGGGCGTGGAGGTGGCGCCTGCAACTTCGCTGGACATCGGAGCCGAAGGCGGGGGAGATATACCGGTCATCGCCGATGGGGAGCAGCTGCGGTCAGCGCCCCACCTTCATGTGACCTTCGTCGAGTACGCGTCACGATGCCTGGCGGCCTCTGAGTGAACCCCGACGTGATCAGGCTGATCCATATCTCCGATGTGCATTTTGGGCGCGAGGATCGCGCGGCGCTGGAACAGCTTGCGGCTTTCACCAGCCGGTTGAAACCGGACGCGGTGGTCTTCGCCGGCGACATCACGCAAGAGGGCCGGCACAGCGAATTCGAGGCGGCGCGCGAATGGCTGGACAATCTGAAGTTTCCGGTGATCGCAGCGCCGGGCAACCACGATACGCCGTTGATCAATATGACGGCGCGGGTGCTCAAACCGTTCGCCCGCTACACCAGATACATGCACGGTATGGACGGTGTCGACAGGCTGGTCGAGCTGCGCGGCGGGACGGTGCGTATCGTGGCGATCAACAGCGCGCGTGGCGTGCAGGTTCCCGTGTTCGCGGTAACGGCCGGCAGGACGAGTTCTGCGGCATTCTGCTTCTGCGGCATCCTGCCTGTCCGGCTTTTCCACCGCGGCAACTGTGGCTGTCCATATCTTGGCGTGCAGGCGCTCTGCGGTGTCGAAGGCAGGTGCGTGATCACGCTCGGCGTCGATGACACGATGGACCCTGACCCTCGCCCGGAGGTAGTGCCGGAACAGCTCCCTTATGGCCGGCTGGTCATCTGGCGCGAGCATATCCAGTCGCAGGCATGCGGTCGAAATATCTTTGGCATCCGCCACAATCAGGTCACAGCGCTTGTCCAGCCGATCCACGGCGCCCGCGAACGCGAAACCCGGCAACAGCCCCGGCAGCGCCAAGTTCGCGCTAGCGAAGATGCTTGCCGCCTCCCCACCCCGCGCCTTCCCGAACCGTACGCCAATCCGCAGCCCCACCTCCAGCAGGAGGAGCATCCCTGCAAACAGCATGAGGCAAAGGAAAACCACCTCCAGAACCGCCATCTGCACGATACCCCTCGCGCTGGGCGAGGTGTGTAGCGGTCGCCCGGCGCGCCGCACAGGTGTGGCGAGGCGAGACGTTTCCAACTGCGAAAAAATGCGCAATACCCGGGTCCTCCCCGGTGGGGCCTGTAGCTCAATGGTTAGAGCCGGCCGCTCATAACGGTCTGGTTGCAGGTTCGAGTCCTGCCGGGCCCACCATATCTTTCTTTGTGGGCGCCTAAGGCGGCCTAAAGGCGTCGAAGTGCCGCCGGAGCCGCTATTGAGCAGGCTCGGGGTCGGACGCGCGAAGGCTAGCTTGTCGCTCAGATGACGCTTTTTCACTTACGTTCCGACCTCGCGCACCTGCCCTTCAGTCGAGAGCCCATCTGGCAACGCTGTGCACCTGCCATTGCCCGATCTGGCCAAGTGCCAAGCTCTTGCAATGTCGGCAGCGACACCAGCTCAGTAGGTGAGGCCAAGCGTCGAGAATGGTGAACTCGCAGATCCTGGCCGGAAAAGCCCGATCAGGTTTCCGTCCGGATCACGCCCGAAGGCAATCTGCCCGCCATCCATCGGCGACGGCGACGCAACGCGAAGTCCACCCGCCTCCTGCAGCCTCTCCAGCGCCACAGCGGGATCAGAGACGTCGAAAACGATCATGTTGTGACCGAACGCCTCCAGCGGCCGAGCCTCGGTTGCGGGTGTTGGCGCCGGATTGAGGTATTCCCAGATCTCAAGCTCCAGATTGCCAACCTGAAACCACGCAACATCCAGCTTCATGTCATCAAGATTGGCTGTGACATCCAACGTCTTGTTGACGAGGTTAGATCTGCGCTCACGCGGAGCCTTGCCCAGAACTGCGGTATAGAAGGCGACGGTACGGTCGATATCCATCGAAGCAATTGCGACGTGCCGCATGCGGTGGTCGAAGTTCAGGTTGTCGAGCAGCAGCTGCTCGATCTCAATCATCGTCCCGTCCGCATCGCGGAGATAGGCATACTTCACAGGCACATCGGGCCTCAACTGCACCAGATCGCCCGTCTGCGAGAGTGGTTTCGCACCCGCGGCGACAAACTTCGGGAAGATCGGCTTGTTGTCAGGCGACTGGAAGCAAACGTGCGTTATCCCGGGCCCCTGCACTGGCACGATCTTCGCTTCGCGGGCTGCTGCAGAAGGTCGATCAAATTGCATCAGTCGTATCTGGCCGCTGTTGCTGCGCAGCGTTCTCGTCTTCGCGCGGACGGTCTTTCCGCCGATCCGATCAAGTGCAGGACCGCGCAGATCGCTGCCATCAACCTCGACAAGTCCGCCGGCGCCTGTGAAATAGGCCGCCGTCCGGTCGATGTCGCTAACAGAGATACCGATGTAACTGATCCCGCGCACCACCGGACCATCGGCCCCCGGCATTGTTGCGTCCGAACCAGTACTGGAGCAACTGCCGGTGACCACAGCTCCAAGGACGATGAGCGCGCAGAGCGCACTGCGTCGGTCGAACGTCATTTTTCTGACCTCCCGTTTGCTTACGGCTGCATTGCAGACGCCAGGCAGCAAACCAGCGCTGCGAGGAGGCTTGCCAGTCAAGTAAAGGCGCTATTAGACTAATCGTCAATAGTGGCGATTCCGCCGCCTGGCACTTGAGATCCGACCAATGCCCTCGCCACGTCAGCCCAGAACACGCACGCGACTAGCTCCCGAAGAGCGGCGCGTGCAGATCCTCAAATGTGCCGCGCGCTTGATCACATCTGAAGGGCTTGATGTCCTGAACATGGAGCGCGTTGCCGAGGAAGCGTGTGTCTCGAAGGCGCTGGTGTACGCCTATTTCGAGAGCCGGAAAGGTCTGCTTGCACAGCTTCTGGAAGCCGACCTGAACCGAATTCAGGCAGAACAGGCGCGCGCTGCACAGGACGCCAAGACATTTCCTGAACTGGTGAAGGCAACGACACACATCGCGCTTGCCGAAATCGAGCAGCGCGGACCGCTTCTCCGCCGTCTCCTGGACGAACCCAGCCTGACTGGCGCTGTCGGACTGGTCCGTATGCGAGGGCACGACGCAAACGCCCGGTACCTGGCCAGACGCATCCAGCGTGAGTTCGGCATCACCTACGCTCAAGCCCTGAAGCTCACGGAAATCGGTCTTGGGCTGACGATTGCCGCAGGCGAACTTATCCAGCGCGGTGGCGCACGTCGAGAAGAGATAGAGGAGACGACCTGCGCGATGATCATCGGCGCGGTCAGCGCGGGCGCGGACAGGGTCCGCGCGCGCAGATGAAGCGAAGACGATCCAGGCAAACACTGCAAGAAACGATACAGGAAGCACCACCATGGACTTGGGCCTGAAAGGCAAGAAGGCTATTGTCACCGGCGGCACGCGAGGGATCGGACGCGCGGTTGCCGAAAGCCTTGCACGTGAGGGCGTCAACATCGCGGTCTGCGCGCGGACTGAGTCCGGCGTCGTTGAGACCGTGAATGCACTGAGGGCGCTTGGCGTGCAGGCCTTCGGCACTGCGCTTGATGTACGCGACCGGGACGCCTTCACGGTATGGCATGAGTCTGCTTGCACCGAACTCGGCGGCATTGATATCGCAATATCCAACGTTTCAACACGCCCCACCCTGTCGGGAGAAGATGGCTGGCGCGAAGCCTTTGAAACGGACTTCCTCCAGCATGTCCGCTTCGCTGAGCTATCGCTGCCCATACTTGCGCGTGGGAAGGATACGTCACTGCTGTTCGTGTCATCGATCGCAGCAACTTTGATGATCCTGCCTCCCGGCGAAAGCGCCTATGGGACGATGAAGGCCGCGCTGATCTCATATATGGGCCAGCTTGCGGCCAGGCATGGCTCCTCCGGCGTCCGGGTGAATGCGGTCTCTCCGGGGCCGATCTTTTTCGAGGGCGGTGTGTGGGATCAGATTCGCAAGCATCAGCCAGACCTCTTCAACCGCGCCGCCCAGATGAGCGCACTGGGGCGCCATGGCCGGCCTGAGGAAGTCGCTGACGCCATAACCTTCCTTGCAAGTCCGCGGGCCGGCTTCATCACCGGCGCAAACCTCAGGATCGACGGCGCGATGGTCAAGACCGTGAACCACTAGGCGAGCGGCGCAGAGAGCTTCAGTACCCGGGCAACCCTGAAGGCCAAGACATGATGCGGCATCAGCACAGTGAGGTTCGTGCAGAGGGCGAACGAGGCCCACGCCGCGGGCGGTTGCTTGCATCCATGTGGATCTTGCCAGCATTGCTGGCTGCATGCATGCAGCAACCACAGCCCGGGGTCGCTGCAACGCATGCCATGCCGACATCATCCGGCGCAGCCATCTACGAACGGGCCTGCGCAACCTGTCACGATGGCGGAGCGATCCAGGCCCCCCGTCGCGAGTCGCTGGCGGCGCTAAGTCGCGAGCGCATACTCGCGGCCATGACAGGCGGGATCATGTCTGCCCAAGCCAGCGGCCTTTCGCCGGACGAACGGGAGACATTAGCCACGTATCTCTCCATTCCCCAAACGCAAGCAGCTGCCTCGGCAACCGATTGCGCGGCATCTCCAAACCGCTCATTTGCTAAGGCTGCGATTTTCGATTGGGGTATGCGCCCGGAGAACTGGCGCGCTGTCGGCGAAGACCAGACCTCCATCGACGCTGACACCGCCAGCGGCCTGAAGCTCGCATGGGTCTTTGCGTTCCCCGGGTCGACACGCTCGCGCGTGCAACCGACGATCGCAGGCGATGTCCTGTTCACCGCTGACCAGTTTGGAACCGTCTACGCACTCGATGCAGCAACAGGCTGCACGCGCTGGACGGTTCAATCGGACAAGGAAATCCGTTCTCCGCTCATTGTAGGTACAGATGCGGCGGGCGAGCCCGATGCACTCTACTTCGGTGACATTGCCGGACGGGTCCACGCAGTCGACCTCGCCACACGGCGAATTGTCTGGACCGTGCGCCCCGACGCGCATCCTCAGGCAACCATCACCGGAGCAATGCGGCTCCACGAAGGGCGCCTCTACGTACCGATCTCCTCGCTCGAGGTTGTTGCAGCGATGGATGGCGCCTACGCCTGCTGTTCGTTCCGTGGCGCGGTGGCGGCGCTGGACGCGAAGACGGGAGCGAACGTCTGGAAAACATACACCATCGCCGAGGAGCCCAAGGTTCAAGGAACCAATCGTGCAGGCGCAGATCAGTTCGGCCCTTCCGGCGCACCCGTCTGGTCGACACCGACAATCGACCCCAAGCGCCGTCGCCTCTATATCGGCACGGGCGAGAACTACTCCCATCCAGCCACCGCAACGAGCGACGCGGTCATGGCGCTCGACCTGGCATCGGGCAAGATCGTCTGGTCATTCCAGGCGACGGCGAACGACGTTTGGAACGCTGCCTGCCCTTCTGGCCCCAACTGTCCGGTGAACACGGGACCCGACTATGATTTCGGCGCTGCACCAATACTTGTGGAATTGTCGGACGAACGCGCCTTCGTACTTGCAGGTCAGAAGTCGGGCGATGTTTACGCCCTCGATCCGGACAGGGGCGGAGCAGTCGTCTGGAAGACCAAACCCGGGCGCGGCGGGATCATGGGCGGCGTTCACTGGGGCATGGCGACGGATGGCAAGACGCTGTTCGTGCCGATCTCGGATCTCTCAGTCTATCCGGAAGACGCTCACCTGCCAGCGCAGTCCGGGATGCACGCGCTCGACATCGCGACGGGAAAGGTTGTGTGGTCGACTGTCCTGGCGGACGTTTGCAACGGCGCAAACTGGCGCTGTTCGCCTGGCGTGTCCGCCGCGGCGACCCTCGCCCCGGGAGTCGTCTTTGGGGGCTCGCTTGACGGCACGCTGCGAGCATTCTCTGCGCGCAGCGGCGAGGTCCTCTGGAGCTTCGATACCAATCGACAGTTCGAAGCCGTCAACGGCATTACCGGCAGCGGCGGATCAATCGACTCCAGCGGCCCGGTCGCTGCCGGAACGTTTGTCTATGCCACCTCTGGATATGACAAGTTTGGTCAGAAGGGCGGCAATCTTCTGCTCGCCTTCAATGTGGAAAACTGACGCCAGCCAAAGTTCGAGCCCGGATCAGCGCCCCGACAACAGAGAATTCAAGCTGCTCATTTTGACCAGGACTTACCTCAGCCATGGACAGAACCCACCATTGTGGACCGCTCGGTGACAGGGCCTGGCGCGCCACGGCCTCCCGCTTCATCGGCGCCAGATTTGCGAGCAGCGGGTTCTGTGCCGGGAACGCGACTTCTTCGCTTGTTAGCCTGATCAACCGGGGGCGGGCCTTGACCGCCCCAGTCGCGGCCGTGGCCGACGTTCCGGAAAAGCGTCTGGAGGTCGCGCAGCCGACGGCTGGCTGCATTCGCAGAACCGGGATGGGCGACCGGATTCGAACCTCGGGATGATCTCTCCATGCAGCAAGCAGGCTGACCGCCCGGTGTACTGTCCGCCGGATATATCCCGGCATGCTGCCGACATCCGCGCAAGGCGCCGATCAGGCGCCAGCGGGCTGGCCTGACGGCCAGCTCGGGCGGTATAGTCGAAAGGCGGCGGCGAAGATACTTGTCTGGTCACAATCCACCTACCCCTGAGTTGCGTAACGGGTATAGGGGGGATCTGTATTCGACCACTCGCCGTCGGGGTGAGCAGGATAACGCCTGGCGGACGGGCATGGTAGGTTCGGTCATGGATGTTTCCGAGAAACTGAAGTCGTTATCGATCGACCGCAATGCGGCTGCAAAGCCAACAGGTGGCTGGAAGCTGGCGGCCATTGCCGGCGCAGGCATCGCCTTGGCTTCGGTCGCATGGGCCGTCCTGGGCCGCGGCCCCGCCGAGCCCCCCATACAGGCAGCCAGCGTGTCGGCCCCAACGACTGGCGGAGCTGCGGCCGAAGCAGCGGCCAACCGTCCCCGGGGTGGCCTGGTGGCTTCGGGCTATGTCGTTGCCCGTCGGTCAGCAACGGTGTCGGTGGACATTACCGGCAGACTTACGGACGTGCTCTTCGAGGAAGGCGCGGTTGTCGAGAAAGGGCAGGTTCTCGCCCGGCTCGATTCTGACCTTGCACAGTACGACCTTGAGCTAGCGCGCGGAAGGTTACAGGCGGCGAAGGCAACGATCAGCTCAGTTGAAGCACAGATGGTGGAAGCTGAAGCGCAGCGGCAGCGCGCCCGCAAGCTGGTTGAGTCCGGAGCCGTTTCAGCATCGGCCTATGAGGCCGCCGTCTCCCGTATGGATTCCCTGACAGCCCAGCAGCGCGCTGCAATGGCGGATGCTGCTGTTGCCCAGACGGCAATCGACCGGCAGTCGGAGTTTGTCGAACGACACATCGTGCGCGCGCCGTTCGCAGGCGTTATCATCGCGAAGAATGCGCAGGCCGGTGAAATTCTGTCCCCTGCCGCCGGCGGTGGCGAATTCACCCGAACCGGGGTCGCCACGCTCGTCGACATGGCAAGCCTGGAGGTGGAGGTCGATGTCAATGAGGGACAGATATCGGACATCAGGTCCGGCCAGACGGCTACAATTGTGCTGGACGCCTACCCGGACTGGCAGATAGCTGGCGAAGTGATCGCGATCATTCCGACTGCCAACCGTGACCGCGCGACCATCCAGGTTCGCGTCGGATTCAAGGAGCGGGACGAACGCGTACTGCCCCAGATGGCAGCCAAAGTGACGTTCGACAGAACGGCTGGTTAGCAGCCGACACGGAGCTACCGAGGCCATGGCCGACACAGACCTGATCGTCTTGCGCAATATTGCCAAGACCTATCGCCGTGGTGAAGAGACCATCAGCATTTTTTCCGACCTCAACCTGACGATCCCTTCCGGCGATTTCGTAGCCATGATGGGGCCGTCAGGTTCAGGCAAGACGACCCTCCTCAACCTGCTCGGCGGTCTCGATCGCCCCACCAGCGGCACGATCCTTTTTGACGGCGCGCCCATCGAAAAACTGTCGGAAAACCAGCTCTCTGCCTGGCGCGCAGCCAATGTCGGCTTCATTTTCCAGTTTTACAATCTGATGCCGACCATGTCGGCGGCGCGCAATGTGGAGCTTCCACTCCTGCTGACGCCACTGAGCGCGGCAGACCGCAGGCGCCGCGTCAAGACCGCACTCGATATCGTAGGTCTTGCAGATCGCGCAGGTCACAAGCCGAAGGAATTGTCAGGCGGACAACAGCAGAGGGTCGCGATCGCCCGCGCGATCGTCGCCGATCCAAAGCTCATCCTTGCGGATGAACCAACCGGCGATCTTGATCGCATGACGGCGGAAGAGATTCTCGGCATGCTGCAGCTGCTCAACCGCGAGCTGGGAAAGACCATTGTTATGGTGACGCACGACCCCGCCGCGGCGAAGTATGCGCGCCGCGAGCTTCATCTCAACAAGGGGTCATTCGAGGAGCGGTTGACGTGAGCGACTTTCGGCTCGTCCTGTCCGGACTGGGGCGGAAGCCGTTTCGCACCGGTCTGCTGATATTCGCGGTCTTCATCGCTTTCCTGATCTACGGCGTGCTGGCGGCCTTCCAATCGTCGCTCGAGAATGCGGCGGGGTCCTCTTCGAGCAACAGGCTGGTGGTTGCGAACCGGATCAATTTCACTCAGCCATTGCCCCTCGCGTATGTGAACCGCATCCAGAATACCGATGGCGTCGTCGACGTCAGCTATTCGAACTGGTTCGGGGGCTTCTATCAGGAGCCGCGAAACTTTCTCGTTACCTTCGCCGTCGAGCCTGAAAGCTACACGCGCGTGTATAGCGAGTTTGTAATGCCTGATGACCAGCGCCAGGCCTTCATCGCCAATCGCGACAGCATCATGGTCGGACGCTCGGTGGCCGAACAATATGGCTGGCAGGTTGGCCAGCAGATACCGCTATCGTCCAACATCTGGCGGCGGCGCGACGGCACGTCGGTCTGGCCCGTCGTCATTCGGGCGATCTACGATGGCAAGGACGCCAATACGTCGACAGGTTCGGTGTTCGTCCATTTCGAGTATCTGGACGAAGCCCGCGCTTTCGCAAACGACACTGTTGGCGTCATCCAGATCGTGACGGCAGATGCGGACGAGAATGACGCGGTCGCCAGTCGCGTGGATGCCCTGTTTGCAAACTCACGTGCGGAAACGGAGACGCTTTCCGAAGCAGCTTTCAACGCGGCATTCATTGATCAGCAGGGCAATATCGGCCTCATCATTCTTGGCGTCACCGGCGCAGCCTTTGCGACGATCCTGCTTATTGTCGGCAACGCAATGGCCGGCGCCATCCGGGAGCGCACTGGCGAAATCGCGGTCATGAAAACGCTTGGCTTCACGTCCGGCCGCATCGCAAGGATTGTGGTCGGCGAGACCCTTCTACTGGCATTGATGGGCGGGCTGCTTGGCCTGGGGCTGGCAACGGTTCTGACAAACACGCTAGGCAGCATTCCCGCGCTGAACCAGTTCTTCGGCGGCATGCGGATGACGCCTGACATAGCCGTTTCTGCGCTGGCATTCATGGCGGCGCTTGGCTTCATCACGGGAGCCGTGCCAGCCTTCAACGCGATGCGGATCAATGTGATCACCGCCTTCAGGAGGATCTAGCGCATGACCTCGCTCCTGCGTCAGATATCTGCGGTCGTCAGCATGACGATCGGCGGGCTACCGAGCCGCCTCTGGGGCTCGCTCACGACCATCCTCTCCATCGCTCTCGTTGTCGCAACCCTTCTTGCATTCCTCGCAATGTCGAACGGCTTTTCGAAGACAGTCGCAGGCACGGGCTCTGACGAAATTGCGATGATCCTTGGCACTGGATCGGAGGCAGAACTCAACTCGGCCATGTCGTCTGAGGCGGTACGCCTTCTGGAAGAGTCGCCTGGCATTGCACGTGATGCTGCCGGCCGTCCAATTACGTCGCCAGAGCTCTATGTCGTTGTTGGGGCAACCCGTCGGGCCGGTGGCGGGGAGGCGAACGTGTCCCTGCGCGGCGTTACATCGCGGGCTCAAGAACTTCGACCTGGTTTCCGCATCAGCTCCGGGAGGATGTTCGAAGCTGGCACCAATGAAATGATCGTTGGCGCCGGTGTTGTTCGCGAGTTCGGCGGGTTTGACCTCAATACCGAGCTGCAACTTGCCGGAAGCACGTGGAAGGTTGTCGGCGTCTTCGAGGTTCCCGGCACAGTTTTTGACAGCGAGCTGTGGGCTGACCTGCCCGTCGTGCAGAGCCTGTTCAACCGCGGGCCAACGGTTCAGGCGCTGCGCGCCCGTCTCGGGTCCCCTGCCGCGCTCGCCGAGATCAAGGCTTTCGTTGCGAGCGAGCCGCGTCTTCAGGTCGACGTCAAGACAGAGAAGGAGCACTTCGCTGGCGAAGCACAGTCCCTGCAGTATCTCGTCTTCTTCGGATGGGCGCTTTCGATAACGCTGGGCTTCGGCGCTCTTGCGGGTGCGTTGAACACCATGTACGCGGCGGTCGAAGCGCGCAGCAAGGAACTTGCGACCTTGCGCGCCATCGGGTTTGGCGGCCTTCCAGCCTTCGCTGGAGCCATAACCGAGTCCGTCGTGCTCGCGTTGGCTGGGGGTCTTGTTGGGGCGGGAGCGGCATACCTGCTTTTCAACGGGCTGACCGCGTCCACACTCGGCGGCGGCTTCACACAAGTTGTCTTCGACTTCAACATTGGTCCACAGCAGGTCCTCGCCGGCGTCCAGCTGGCTCTGATGCTCGGCCTTCTGGGCGGTATATTCCCAGCCCTTCGCGCCGCGAGAACGCCTCTGCTGAAGCTCGGCGCAGATTGAAATAGCGCGCCTCAAGAGCATGCGAGACTGGAATTGGCGCAGGCCAAGCCATCAACTGACGGCCTGACCTTGCGCATCTTGGCAGTCAAAAGGCGCCTACAGAGAGCAGCGTTGGCTTTGCCAGGTACGGGTTGCAGTAGGTCCGGCAGCGCACCCCGGTGACATGGCTCCTGCGCCAGCTCCCCTTCCCTGTCAGAACCCGACGTGCACGCCGATGGGGGCCTCGTGACGTTCATCGTCGGCCAAGCCGCACTGGTAGCCCGCCGTCAGACTGGTCGAACCGCCAAGCGCCCACGCGAAGCTCGCGCCAGCAATAGGCGAGGTGTGGTCGCGCGCATCGCCCTGCAGATCAACCGAGGCGCTGCCGGCGGCGAACCTTACCAGGATTACCCGGTCATCGAGCACCAGTCTGGGATGACATCATCGCGTGTGTGGCAGCGATTGAGTCGGGAGACTTTGCCGCGCAGCCGATCCAGTAGCCGAGCGACGGGCCTCACTCAGCGTGCGAGCTTCTGCAAGGCGGGACGAACACGCAGGAACAAGACGTAGAGCCTTTCGAGAATCCATAGCGCCGGGCCGCCCCTGGCGAGTAGTCCAAACGGACGAAGCAGCGGGATGCTTCTCCACATTGCAGCGAACGCCGCCGCACCCGAAAGCAGCCGACCGCCGTCTTCCCTCGCATGGAACCTTGCCAGGAGTTCGGCGCGGTCAAGCGGGCAATCGCCCTGCTCGCTGGCAACGTCCACGAACTGAATTGCGCCACGCGAATCCAGACGCCTGATCAATGAAATCTCACGCCGGCAGAGCGGACAGCCTCCGTCGAACCACACAGTAAGCCTGGGACTTGTCATGGGTTCTAGATGGTGCGCACGAACCAGCAACGCAATCTGTTTCGTATTCCCGGGTCACCATCATGGTCATCAGACATGTCGCGGTTGTTGGTGCAGGTATTGCCGGCCTTGCCTGTGCAAGACGGCTCGTCGCATCTGGGCATCAGGTAAAAGTCTACGACAAGGGTCGGGGTGTTGGCGGTAGAGCGGCCACGCGACGCATACGGGTCGGTGAATCAGATCTGAGGTTCGATCATGGCGCCCAGTACTTCACGGCCCGGGATCCAGCCTTTCGCATCGAGGTGGACCGCCTTGTCGCAGCAGGGGCTGTCGTCCGGTACCCGAATACTCTGATTGGCATCACGGATACCGCCCGTTCCCGTCTTCCCGACGAGCTGCGCTTTGTCGGCGCACCAGGAATGAATGCGATGGCGAAAGCACTGGCGGACGGGCTCGACGTCGAAACCTCATGCCAGGTCGAGGCGTGCACGCGGGACGCAAGAGGATGGGCGCTTTCTCTTTCGACAGGCGCAACGACAGGACCTTTCGACAACATCGTGATTGCGGCGCCAGCCGAACAGGCAGCCAGCTTGCTTTTGCCGATCGCACCGGCATTGGCGCGGGAAGCGCAAGCTGCGCGTACATCACCTTGCTGGGCGACCATGCTTGCGTTCTCATCGCCCATCCGGGTGGACTTCGAGGCAGCGCGGGTAAGCGACTCATCTCCGCTTGCGTGGGTGGCTCTAATGAAGGGCAATAACGGCGCGTACTCCTGTTGGGCTCTCCATGCAAAGCCGGACTGGTCGACCGAAAATATCGAGCAGTCTGCCGAGTGGGTCGCAGACAGGCTCGCGCGGGCATTTGCAGGCATCGCCCGCATCGATCGGCAGCCGGTCCACGCGTCCGCCCACAGGTGGCGCTATGCGCAGGTGCAGTTTTCTGCCGGGACGCCGTTTGGCTGGGACGAGGATCTGGGAATTGGCGTATGCGGCGACTGGCGCCTGGGACCGCGCATCGAACTTGCGTGGCAGTCGGGCGACGCGCTGGGTTCAAAGATCACCCGAACAAACATGCGCTGACGCGACAGCGCGAGCGCCGAAGCCAGAACACGGATCGCTTGCGAACTCACCTGCACCAGGTCAGACCCGCTTCAGGGTTTGATGGCGCGCCGACATCGCAGCGCCCGTGGGACTGATCATGTCGAAGCTCAGTTGAAGCCGATCCTCGTCGCCATGCTTCCATGGCCTCAGGTCGTGTCCCGATGAGTGGTGTACGAGCCGGCGCTCGTCTCGGGCCTCGCCGCCAGGCTGGGCCGGTCATGCTGCAGGCAAGGCCGGCAGGCTGACGAGGGGATCATCGCTCATCGGCGCGATTGT
>Ga0247836_1004814_pt1 | contig 16388 bp, 13 predicted proteins | sample LaCruzMarch2015__4_FD_187116 | JGI IMG/M metagenome (GOLD analysis project Ga0247836, IMG submission 187116) | Freshwater microbial communities from meromictic Lake La Cruz, Castile-La Mancha, Spain - LaCruzMarch2015_14m | ecosystem: Environmental > Aquatic > Freshwater > Lake | place: Spain...
CGCCCGCCTCACCGACGGCATGCAGGAGTACAAAGAGCAAGGCGCGCGTACCGATGCCGCCGTCGCCCGCCTCACCGAGGGCATGCAGGAGTACAAAGAGCAAGGCGCGCGTACCGATGCCGCCGTGGCCCGCCTCACCGAGGGCATGCAGGAGTACAAAGAGCAAGGCGCGCGTACCGATGCCGCCGTGGCCCGCCTCACCGAGGGCGTGCAGGAGTACAAAGAGCAAGGCGCGCGTACCGATGCCGCCGTGGCCCGCCTCACCGAGGGCGTGCAGGAGTACAAAGAGCAAGGCGCGCGTACCGATGCCGCCGTGGCCCGTTTCACCGAGGGCGCGCAGGAATCCCGTGAACAGGTCGCACGCACCGTCGCCGAAGTCGCGCGGTTCTCGAAGGAAATGCGGGAGTTCAAGAACGAGATGCGGGCCGATCGCGAAGAAAGCGTGCGGGAACGACAGCGGATGAACAAGCAGTGGGGCGAACTCGCCAACCGTCTTGGCACCTTGGTCGAGGACATCGTGGCCCCGAACCTGCCGCGGATTGCCGCTGAACTGTTCGACTGCCCGACCCCGGACCTGTTCGCCCTGCGGGTGGTCCGCCACTTCGGGGGTGAGACTCGGGAGTACGACGCCATCGTGGTCTGTCCGGCGCTGGTGCTGATCAACGAGACCAAATCACGGCTGCTCGAAATCCATGTGGATCGCATCCTCGACAAACTTGGTGAATTCCCCCGGGTCTTTCCCGAGTATGCCGACCGGCGTCCGGTCGGCATCCTGGCCAGTCTTTACCCGGACGCAAGCGTTGTGCGGCGCGCGACCCGCAAGGGCGTCCTGGTGATGGGCATGGGAGACGAGAACATGATCGTCCTGAATCCGGAAGCGGCGACAGACCAACGCTGAGTCAACTGTCTGGTCAAACCGGAATCCGACCCGAGGTGCGCCTGCAGGGGCGGCCTTGATCGTCGTTCCGGCCGTAGGGTGGACAAGCGCTAGCGCAGTCCACCGAATCCCGCGCCGCCGCTGGTGGACTGCGCTGCGCTTGTCCACCCTACGATCTCCGTGGCCGGAACCGTGATCAAGGCCCTCCAGTGCGCCACGCCCCGGCACTGCGCTCAGTTGCCGAACGAGGCAATCCGCGACAGATCGACCGGCAGCCGCGGCGTCGCCGGGGCGGCGGCACCCGGCACCGCTTCGGCGCCGAGTTGCAGCAGCACCGGCAGGCCGCGCGGCAGCACATCGACCTCCGCACCCGAGGCAATCAACTGTTCGTTCTCCATCACCTCGAGCACCGCGTTCAGCACTTCCGGATCGCGTTGCGCGATGGCATTGAGTGCATCGCCGACCACGGCCGGGCGTGTTGCCGAGGCTTCCGCCATGGTTTGCGACACCTTGAACGCGGTCTGACTCTTGATCAGCCCCACGCGGTTCTCGCCATCCTGCTTCATCGCACTGGTCACCTGCACCAGGCGCTTCACCACCTTCTCCGTAATATTGTCCACCATCTGCCGGTCCGTGAAAGCCACCTTGCGGATGTAGACCGAACCGAGCTGATAGCCCCATTTCTCCGACAGCGGCGAGACGGTCGCCCGCACCTGATGGCTGAGCTGATGCCGATCCTCCAGCATCTTGTCCATCTCCAGATTGCTCAAGGTCGAGATGGTCGAACTCGCCACATTGGCCTGGAGCGAGCCCTCCGGATTGGCGTTGCGGAACAGATAGGCCACCGGATCACTGACCTGCATCTCGTACCAGATGCCCACGCCCATGGGCGTCCCCTCCTCCGAATTGACCATCTGGTCGCGCAGGTAGTATTGGCGCAATGACGTACTCACCAGATCGCGCTTACCGAAGAACGGCACCAGCAGCGCGCGCGGCCCGAAATGGAGCACCGGAAAATGCAGTCCGGCCTCGTCGAGGGTGCCGAGCACCTTGCCGAACAGCGTGTAGACCTGAGCCTCCCGCTCCTTGACGATCGTGAAGAGTCCCAGCCCGCTGGTCACCGCCAACAGCAGGGGGATGAAGACCAAGCCCATAATGAAGGCAATCACGGGGGCGAAATCATCGACGAATGGCATGACGGGTCTCCTTCAACTCGGGGTTCCGGTGGTCTGGACGATGCGCCTGGCACGCTTGAGCAAGGGAATACGCATGTTGCGTACATAGGCGCGCAGTGCCGCGTCGCCGCCCTGCGCCTTGATGTGCACCAGAGTCTCCGCCAGCTCCTTGAGCGGCGCCACCTCCGCCTGCGCCTTATTCATCGCGATATCCACCGCCCGCTTGCTCATGGTGATCTGCTGTTCCGCGTCCGCGCGGGCCGTACTGATATCCGCCGCCACCTGATTGCGGGTGCTGTTGATCGCGGAGAGTGCGCGGTCCACCTCCGGCGGCGGATCGATCTGCGTGATCAAAGCGGCTTCCAACTCGATCCCGTAACGGTGACCGGTGGTCAGGCACTGCTGCTCCATATACTCGTTGAGCAGCGGCAGGTTCTTCCTCAGATCGTTGATTGACACCCCTTCCGAGAGATCGGGTCCGACCACGTCGCCCTGCGCCTCCGAGGCATCGGCACTGGCGAGCAGCCGCTGACCTTTGGGGTCCGCGAAATTGGCGATCCGCTCGCGCAACACGGCGATAAAGTAACCCATCACATGCTGCAAGGGATCGGCCACGCCGAAGATGAACGGATAGAGATTCGCCTCAGAGACGCGGAACCGGATCTGGCCATTGACCCCGGTGGTCAGGTTATCCTTGGTGACCGCCTCGATGGTGTCCTGGCGCTTGGTGGGGTCCCAAGTCAGATCAAGGGCCTGGGTGGCCACGTCCACCTTGTGCACGTCCTGCCAGGGCCACTTGAAGTAAGGCCCGCCGGGGCCGACGACACGCAGGCGCGGGAAGCGGTAACGCGCCCGCTCCTCCTCGGTCAACTCAAGATCGGCCACCAGTTGCCCGTCCAGGCGCTCAGCCCGCCCGAGCGAGGTGAGCACCGCCCGTTCATTGGGCTTGACGGTATAAAACGCCTGGATGATGACCCGATAAATCGAGAATGCGGCCAGGCCCAGCAAAAAGGCAGTAAACAGCATCACACACTCCGTTCAGGTTGAATCGACACCGGGCGCGAGACTCAGGAAGCGGGCTCGGCCGGCGGTCCCGCCATCGACTCTGCGGCTGTCGGCCCCTGCGGTCCGGCACTGGCGCCCTCATCCGGGCCGGACGACAAGCCCCGACCCTTCGACGCAAGCAACCGGCAGCAACGCCGATCGAACCTCAAAATCGCACCCTAACATTAGCACCTACGGTCGGTTTCGGCTCAACAACCGTGTTCCGGGCGACAGCGTGAATCCGCCCTGCGTGGCGCACTGGCGGTCGAGGCTTTACCGTGAACGTGCGTCGTCAGGCCATCCTGGCCTGACGGCGTCGGGACTGAAACGGTCAGGGCTGGAAGCCCTGACGACGCAGCCTCGCACGTCGGCAGTTGCGACGGTAGTCAAGAGGACTTTCCTGTTCCGGGGTGGCGCGGGCGCCATGGCCGTTAGCAGGTGCCGCCGCGTCCGGCTGCCGCCTCGGTCTGTCGTGCGCATCCAAAATCATGGCCGTCGTACGCCATATCCGTGTTGATCGCACCCCGTTACTGGCCTCTTACGAAGATCTGCACGTGCCCGCGCAAGAACTCCAGGAAGGTGGCGGCCACCACCGAGATCTGTTTGCCCTTGGGCCGCACCACGTACCAGGCGCGCACGATCGGAAAGCCTTCCACGTCCAGCTCGGCCAGCTCTTCCCGGCTGGGATCGACGTTGAGTGTGCTGCGCGAAAGCATGGCCAACCCCAGACCGCCCGCCACGGCCTGCTTGATCGCCTCGTTGCTGCCCAGCTCCATCTTGATGCGCAGCGGCATGCCTCGCTCCTGGAACACCCGTTCCATGATCATGCGCGTGCCCGAGCCGCGCTCCCGCACCAGAAAGCGCTCCCCCGCCAGATCGGCGAAAGGAATCCGCCGGTGCCCCACCAGCGGATGGGTGATCGGGGCTAGCACCACCAGCGGGTTGTCCATGAATGATTCCCGCTCGGCATCCAGGCCCTCCGGAGGCACGCCCATGATGTAGAGGTCGTCCTGATTGCGGGTCAGGCGCTCGAGCAGCCGGTCGCGGTTCACCACCTCCAGGGCGATATCGATACCGGGGTACCGGGCGCAGAAGGGACCCAAGATTCGGGGCATGAAGTACTTGGTGGTGGTGACCGCGGCGATCCGCAGGCGCCCCTGCTTGAGGCCCTTGAGATTGTCGATGGTTTGCTCGAAGCGGCTCCAGGTCTCCAACCAGTCGGCGCAGGTGGCGTAGAGCTCCTGACCGGCCTCGGTGATGAAGACCTTCTTGCCCAACTGCTCCAGCAACGGCAGACCCACCTGCTCGTGCAGCAGACGGAGCTGTTTGGACACCGTGGGCTGAGTGACGTGCAGCTCCTCGGCCGCGCGGGAAAAGCTGCGCAACCGGGCAACGGCCTCGAAGGCCCGCAGTTGGCGCAGGGTGACATGCATCATGGCCGGTCCCTCAATCGGAAAACGATAGCCTTTAGGTTATCGTTTTCATGATAATGATTCATTATTATTTCCAGACCAGCCTCCCTAGACTCCTTGGCTATGGGCGGCGCTGCTCCCTGCGGCCGCCAGTGTTCTCAACACCAGAGGCGCCTCGAGATGAGCCACTCCCGCATCACACCATCCCCGCAAGCGGCCGGACCATGCGGCTGCCGCCCACGGTTTCAGCAGGTCTGCACCGACCGGTCCGCACCGTCGCTCCCTGCCGCCGCGGGAGGTCGCCATGTTGCCTGACAGCCTTACCCCCAGTCTGGTCCTGGCCGCGCCGCTGCTCCTGCTGTCGGTCGGCCTGGTGCCGGCCGCCTGGGCCAACGCCTGGCCGGGACTGATGGCGCGCCTGAGCGGCGCCGCCGCCTGGTTGGCGTTCGTCAGCGCACTGCTGGCAGCAGCGGCCTATCCGTTCGAAGGCGCCTCTGCCTGGATTTTCTACCGGGTCGAGCTGCCCGACGGCCTGGGGGCCTTTACGCTGGGCACCTATGTCAACAGCGTGACGGTCATCATGCTGGTGCTGGTGGCCTTCGTCGGCGCCATCGTCACCCGCTACTCGCGCAACTATCTGGACGGGGACGCCAACCGGGGCCGCTTCCACAAGTGGCTCGCGCTGACCCTGGCAGCCATCCTGACCCTGATCGGCTCCGGCAATCTGCTGATGTTTGCCCTGGCCTGGATCGCGACCAGCCTGTGCCTGCACCAGCTCCTGATGTTCTATCGGGAGCGCCCAGCCGCCGTGCTGGCCGCCCATAAGAAGTTCGTCGCCAGCCGCATCGGTGACCTGAGTCTGCTCGGCGCTATCGTCCTGATCGGTCTCAGCCTGCACACCCTGCAGTTCGACGAGCTGTTCCGCACCCTGGCGTCCATGGAGGGCCCCCTGCCCATCGCGCTCGAGATCGCGGCCCTGCTGATCGTGATCGCCGCGATGCTGAAGTCCGCTCAGTTTCCCTTTCACGGCTGGCTGCTCCAGGTGATGGAGGCCCCGACCCCGGTGTCCGCCCTGCTGCACGCGGGGATCGTCAACGCCGGTGCCTTCCTGGTCATTCGCATGAGCCCGGTTATCTCCCATTCCCAGGTCGCCATGGGCGCCCTGGCGGTCATCGGCCTATTCACCCTGGCGCTGGCCTCCCTGGTCATGCTGACCCAGACCAATATCAAGGTCTCGCTGGCCTGGTCGACCACGGCGCAGATGGGCTTCATGCTCCTGGAGTGCGGCTTGGGTCTCTATAGCCTGGCCATGCTGCACCTGGTGGCCCACTCGCTCTACAAGGCCCATGCCTTTCTCGCCTCCGGCAGCGGTGTGGACGCCTTTCGGGCGCCGGCACTCCCCCATGCATCCCCGGGCGTTGGGCCCTTGCGGCTGCTGCTGGTCCTCGCCGGCGGCGGACTCATCGCGCTGGCGGTGGGCGCCGCCTTCGGCGTCACCGCGGGGCACCAGCCGGCGCTCCTGGCGGCCGGTACGGTCGTGGCCATCGCCGTGACTCAACTCCTGTTGCAGATGGCCGGCGTGCTGCGCGGCGAGGACTTCCTGCGCCGCGGTCTGGGACTGAGTGCGGCGGTCGCGGTGGCCTATTTCACCTTGCACGCCCTGTTCGATGCGGCCCTGCAGGGGAGCGTCCTGCCGGTTCAGTATGCGGCTGGGCCCTTCCAGATCTGGCTGGCCCAGGCCTTTGTTGGCGTGTTTGTGGTCCTGCTGGTCTTCCAGCACATCCTGAAGTACGCCCCGGCGTTCCTGGGCGACGGCATCTACATGCATCTCTATAACGGGCTCTACATCGACGTGTACATCACCCGGCTGATCCAGCGCGTCTGGCCGAGCCCGCCTCCCGCGTCCGTAACGCCGCCCGTCCCCTTCGCTCCACTCACCTCCCCCGGAGCCTGATCATGAACCTGCACGACACCACCACACCCATGGAATCCGCAGTCCCTGCGGCGACCGCGCCTGCCAACGCCGACCAGCCAGCGGCGCTTCCCCCGATCATCGACGCCACCGAGCTGGATCGGCGCATCGATGCCGCCTGCGAGCGCATCGCCCCCCTGTGGCCGCTGAAGCACTTTGTCGCCGTGAACCCCTTCTTCGGGCTTCGGGATCTCAGCTTTCAGGACGCCTCCGACGCCCTGGCGCGGATCACCGGCACCGGTCTCTACATGTCACGGGGCTATTACCGCGAGCAGTTGGCAAGCGGACGCATCGGTCGGGATGACCTCAAGGCCGCCATCGCGCGTTGCGGCAGCCGCCTGGATGCGGACACCGTGGAGCGCACGCTGGCCATGCCGGCGCCCCAGCCGAGGCTCGGGATGGCCCCGGTGAGCGAGGTGCTGGAGCGGGTGGAGGGCGGCCTCTGGTCGAGTTTCGTCGCCGAGCGCATCAGCCTGCACTGCGCCGCCCATTTCGACCTGGGCCAGGCGCTCGTCGCCATGCCCTGGCGTCACCTCCCGCTCTACGCATCCTGGCGTAAGGCCGCCGGCATCGACCGCAGCCCGGCGATGATGGGGCTGCGCGGCTTTCGCCGCGCCGTGGCCCGTCTGCCGGCGGAGCCCCGCGGCGCCATCGCACTGGCCATCGAGCGGCTCGGCATCCCGGATGCGGCGGTGGAGCGCTACCTGCACGCCTCGCTGATGAGCGTCGGCGGCTGGGCGGCCTGGGCCCGCTATCTGCGCTGGCAGGCCGAGCTGGTCGGCAACCGCGACGACGCCATCGTCGATCTCCTGGCCATCCGACTGGTGTGGGACATGCTGCTCTTCGAGGAGAAACGCTCGCCCGCGTTGGTGGCCCGCTGGCAGGAGATGCTCGCGGCGAGTATGCGTCCGCCTTCCGCCAAGCGTCAGGCCTCCGCTGAGATCGACCGCATCCTGCTCGGTGCGCTGGAAATCGGCTTTCAGCGCAGCGTGATCGCCGGCCTGGCCAGCGTCCCGGACCGGCCCGCCGCCCGCCCGGCGCTCCAGGCCGCGTTCTGCATCGACGTGCGCTCCGAAGTCTTCCGCCGCGCCCTCGAAACCGTGGCGCCCGGAGTCCAGACCATCGGCTTCGCCGGCTTCTTCGGCATCTTCATCGAACACGTGCCCCTGGGCTCCGCGGTTGCCCGCAGCCATGTGCCGGTGATCTTCAACCCGAGCTACCGCATCTGCGAGCGGGTCAAGGCCGGGGACCGCGAGGGCGTGCAGGCGCAGCGGCGGCTGCGCATCGGTCTGTTCAAGGCGTGGAAGGGCTTCAAGCTCTCCGCCGCCTCCTGCTTCTCGTTCGTCGAGTCGGCCGGCCTCCTGTACGGCCCCAAGCTGGTCTCCGACAGCTTCGGCTGGAGCCGCCCGGTGCCCGACCCGCATCGCCAGGGTCTCGACCCGGAGACCCTGGCGCGCACCGGGCCGACCCTGGATGCCGTCCCACCGGGACAGTGCGGTACCGAGCACGCCAGCGGGCACGGGGCGTCGGGGATCCCGGACGCGGAGCGGCTCGACCACGCCGAGCGCATCCTGCGCGCCATGTCCATGACCGAGGGCTTCGCCCCCTTGGTGCTCCTGGCCGGCCATGGCAGCACCACCGTGAACAACCCCCACGCGACCGGCCTCGACTGCGGCGCCTGCGCCGGCCAGACCGGCGAGGCGAGCGCCCGGGTGGTGGCCGCCCTGCTCAACGATCAGGCCGTGCGGCGGGGGTTGGCGGAGCGTGGCATCGCGATCCCCGAGGACACCTGGTTCCTGGCGGGCCTGCACGACACCACCACCGACCTCCTGCGTCTCTTCGACACCGACGAAGTCCCCGCCGCCCTGGCCCCGGACCTGGCGCGCCTGCGCGACTGGCTGGAACAGGCCGGCGACCTCACCCGCATGGAGCGCGCCGCGCTGCTTGGCATCGGCGGCCTGCCGGACCGGGCGGTGGCGGCCGAGGTGCGCCGGCGCAGCCGCGACTGGTCCCACGTGCGCCAGGAGTGGGCCTTGGCCAACAACGCCGCATTCATCGCCGCACCGCGCGTGCGCACCGCCGGCCTGGACCTGGGCGGGCGCGCCTTCCTGCATGAATACATCTGGCAGAAAGACGATGGCTTCAAGATCCTCGAGCTGATCATGACCGCCCCGATGGTGGTCGCCAACTGGATCAACCTCCAATACTACGGCTCGGTGGTGGACAACCGTCGCTTCGGCAGCGGCAACAAGGTATTGCATAACGTGGTAGGCGGTGCCATCGGCGTACTGGAAGGCAACAGCGGCGAGTTGCGCGTCGGGCTGCCGCTGCAATCACTGCACGACGGCCAACGCTGGGTGCACGAGCCGGTGCGCCTCAGCGTCTTCATCGAGGCCCCGGAGACCGCCATCGACGCGATCATCGCCCGCCATGAACTGGTGCGCCAGTTGGTGGACCACGGCTGGCTGCACCTGCTGCGCATTGATGAGGACGCTGGGGCCTATTGGCGCCTGCGCGGCGGAGGGTGGGAGCGCTGCGCCACGGCGCGCCGGGGGCCACCCCATGAGGGCACCGGCGGGGCTGCGCCTCTTGCCACGACCTCGGCCGGGCGGTGAGTATTGGGTCTGACCCACTGCGGTGATCAGGACGAGACCCGTGAAAGATCAGGGATCTGCGATTTTTTTACCTGCCGCTTTGTGAAACACTATGGCCTTCTTTTCCAACAGCGCTCCCAATATCCGCGTGATGTCGCTTGTCGACTGGCTGAACCTGGCGGTGAATGGGCCTCTTGATCTCATCGTAGATGCGCGCATTGTGCTGCCGATGATTCAACGGGGATTCATCTGGAAGCCCGGTCAGATTATCGATCTTTGGGATACCCTCTTGCGAGGAATGCCTATAGGCAGCCTGATGGCCAGCGAGCTTCCCTCGGGCTATCAGTGGTTTGGTTTACTTGATCGCAAGCTAGGTCAAGACGGTGACTGTATTGGCTTGATCGACGGTCAACAGCGCACCTTGGCAATGCTGATTGGCTGGATTGAGCCCGCCGCGGACCTCCTCGATCGGCGGTTATGGGTCGATTTTGCGGATGAGCCGGATTTCGGACACTTGCTGCGAATGCGTATTACAACGCCCAACCAGCCTTTCGGATTTCAGCGCGAATCCCCAGATACAAAATTGCCTTTGGGTACGCGACGGCGTGCGCAGGCGGAAGATCTCACGCGGCGTCGCGTAACTGCCGAGGACCAGAGAGGAAACCGACCCCCTAGGCCGGATTTTCGGTCGACCAAGCCCTGGTGTGACAGAGCAAGTCTTCCGATGGATATGCGTGAACTGGTGTTCCAGTGGAGACTAAAGGCAGATCGGCAAGCTTATGAGCAAACGATACTCAGTAAACTCCAAACTATCGGGATCGCAAATGCCGACCGGGCAAAAGACTCCGGACCAATTTGGGAGCGGGTCAAGCGGAATGTGGCGCGACTGGCGGACGGACTTGACAGGATCTGGGCTACGGAAATCCCGGTCCTGCGCGTCGATGGCTCATTATTCAGGCCGGATGCTGCGGAAACCGGGGACGAGAAATCGATACTGGAGCCGCCGCTGGCCGTGCTTTTTAAGCGGATCGGCGCGAACGGGACCGAGCTCTCGAACGACGACTACGCCTATTCCATACTCAAGCAGATCGTGCCGGACGTCCATGCGACGGTTGAATCGCTGTACAATCTAACGGCGGGCGTCCAAGTTGCCCGCTTGATGTCCGCCACCGATCTTGTGATGACTGGCTTGCGCCTTGCGGCGGCAGCGTACGACGCGAGCAAGAAAGTGGGGGATCCGGTAAGACCCAGTAAAGAGGAATTTCATCGACTGATCAACCGGGACAGGTTTCTTGACGAGACATTCCTCCCGCTTCTCAGGGGCGACTTACGCACCTGGTTCGGGTCGTTGCTGAGCGCACTTCAGTATGATGTGACGAGTAACCCCCTCGGGCTTCCCAAGTATCTGTTCCCGCATTTGGGGCGCACGTTAGTCCAGGTGCTCCTGCGCTTGGGTCAGATTGGCTACATCTGCGCGGAACTTTCCGATGCGAGACGGCGCGATCTGCTTCGCCTCTGCCTCTATTGGCTAGTATGCGTGTCGGACGGGGATAACCCGAGCCGCATCGCTTATCAGTTTCTCGCGGGCCTGGCGAGTGACGTCCCGCATCCCGATGATCTGGGATACCGGATTGCACAGAAGATCGTCACCAAAGGATACGGGGTTGCTTTGGAGTATCCCGAAGACCTCAAGGCATATCCGGGACTGGCCTTCGTCCGCAGTGGCGCCGACAAGTTAGTTGGTGAATCGCGATTTTCGCCGGGCTCTGATCAGGAACGTGATCGGGCGCTGTGCCGTTTTTACCGCAATCACTGGTGGCGTCCATGGACCTACCGCCATCCCCTGCTCCTGTGGCTGCAAAGGGCCTATGTCGAACAGATGCCGGGAGAGCCACTGGCGGGCCGGGACGAGGATACGCCCTACGATTACGATCACATTCTGCCGGGAGCGCATTGGTCATACTGGACCGGGACCGCGGGAAGCACCAGCGCTTTGCCATTCCATTGCGACAACCCAAGAGAATACGGGTTCACCGGAAATGGAATCGGTAACGTGCGGGTCTGGGACGCCAGCGACAACCGCAGTGATAGCGATAAGTCGCCTACCGACAAGTTGCACGGGACCAGCACTGACCGCTACACGGTCGGACAAGATATCTTAACTGACAGCGCGATTGACCAGACCGAGTTGAAACTCTGGGAACGCTGCTCCAAGAGTCACAGCCAGCCCGCGGACATCAGGTACTGGGATCAGGACCGCGCCCTGGCGTTCCAACAGGCCGTCGAGACCAGGGCCTTCAAACTCTATGAACGGTTTTTCAATGATATGCGATTCCAAGACTGGCCGGTTGTCGTCGGCGTTGGGGCACCAGACCGGACGCAGTCGTCTCCGGCCGTCAGTGACGCTCAACCGCCGGGCGCTGACGCGTCGATGGCATAATAATGGTGGCCCCGGCGCTTATACCTGTTCAGCACTGGTGTCGGCATCCCGTTCCGGTGTCGCGTCGCGCTGTTGCGATGAAGTTGGAGGCGCCTGAGTGGAGCCGTTGATTTCCTGTACTCGCTTCTTGAGTACCATCGTTTGACGATAGAGCTTCTGGCACATCAGGATTCTGCCGACATGGATGTCCGGCAGATGCGCCTTGGTCATATCGATGAACTTAGCCATGCCGTCAAGCCACAGGGCGAGGCTTGAAAGATCCGCGGATGTAAAGCCGACTGTGGATCGGTCGGCCGGTCCACCTGCGTCATCCTGGACTATGACTCGGACGCCGCCGAGTTCGCGCCCCGCCGCTATCACCTGCGTGCGTAGTTCCGCGAGCATATCCGGCCGGACCGAGACGTACGGAACGGTCAAACGTAACCTACGGGCAGGTAGCTGTTCGGGTAGCCCGAAGCCGGTAAGGCGGCCTTCAAGCGACACGTCTAGCCCCGAGAGAAAGAGCGGAATCGCATCCGCAGTGACAGGCAGCGTATCCATCGCGGCGCGATAAGCCCTCGCGAGATCATCCGGCTGTGGAATATCGCCTGCAATGGTCGTTTCTCCGTTGGCCCGCAGTACCTCCGAGGCTTTGATTCGTAGCAGGACATTAACTTCGGCGGCATCGGTTAGCGAGGAAATATCGGAAATGGTTGAGACCTTCTGCACCGGGTCTCGACCCAGATCGAGCGAGATTTCATGTATGCAAGGATTCATGGGTTACTCATACGGCTTAATGCAGGTCGCGCGCGGCCTGTTGCGCACGAAGGTCCCGACGCTGATTCGATGACATGGGCTTATTGTCGACGTGAGCATGGTAGCCTTCTCGTTGAGACATAGCGCATTGGGAATGTTCTTGAACGCCGTTCCTGGGTCTATTCGACCGACTGAACGAAGAGGGGTTGGTATGGATTGGGGATGGCAATGTGCAGCTATTTATCGAACGCGCTATTGCCAGCCGCTTCCGCGATACCGGCGATGATCTGCGGAATATGCAGAGTCAGCAGCTTGATCAGGTCCTCAGTCTCTAACTCCCACCGCTCCAGAAGGATCATGACCTGATTTTTCGCACTTTCAAAGGACTCAAATGCTTCGTCGGTGTTGGCGCCCGACTCTGCGGTCTCTTTAAGGTAAATGCTGGCTTCCTGCATGCAGCGCAGTTCCCCGCCAAGTACGTTCAGCGCTTTTTCCACCAATCCGCATTCCGCCTTGAAGTCATCGGTCAAGCTGTCAACAATGCCGATCTCGCTTTCTAGCATAGTGTTTCCTGGTTCCCGAACGTCTACGTGATTTATTGCCATTATGCCATCATAGGCCAGCCCGCATCAACGTGAGGCATTTGCGCGGTTCCTGGATATGGTGGTCACAGCCTACCCACAAACAGGCACTACAGCATGCCGAGGCACCGCCTCGGCACAAGACCAAAATTCGCGTCAGCCAAGCCCGAGCAACCCGAGGATCTGCTCCACCAGCTTCACCACCGGTGCCGCCTTGTCCGCCAACGCGCGTGCCGCATCCAGCAGGTTGTTCGCGCCGATCCGCAGCACGCTCGGATTCGGCCCCGCCTTGGCCTTCTCGATCAGGTCGGATGTGAACAACTTCACCGCCTCGGCCTCCGCCGCCCGGTCCGTCGGCACCCGGTCCAGCGCCGCCCGAAGCTCCTCGACCAGCTCGGTGAGAAACCGGGGAGAAACTGGGGACAGACAACGGTTTCTCTGATTTGGCGCGGGAAACCGTGATCTGTCCCTGATAACCCCGTTGCAGGAACTCGACATCACAGACGCGCGCATCGCACGGGCTCGCTGGCGAATCGGGCAGCTTTTCGATACCATCCGCAGTGGTTGACTCCCGGCACGAAGGTCTTCACGACTCCGTTGTGAAGACTGTTGCTAGAAAATATCTGTGCCTAGTGGCTACAATTACACAACTTACTGAATTTAATAATAAATACATGGGATTTCGATGCAGCTACGCGCATTGAACACTGATACTCCAGCACGAGGTAGCCAAGAAATGCAGTAGCCGAAATCTCCTGATCTCATTGATCTTACTGCGCTTTCATCCGAAATTTAGTCCTCACGCGATCCAAATACAACAAGGATTGAAACCTCGCGGTGGACAAGACCGACGCGGCCCTGCAAGGCGTCCCCACGCCCGATCCAATACAACAAGGATTGAAACTCCTTAGCCTTGTAGGCCGCTGGCGTACCGGCTTTGTCCCCACGCCCAATCCAATACAACAAGGATTGAAACAATTCGCCGCAATCATAGTCAAGGTTCGGCCTTGATCATCGTTCCGGCCAACGACCGGACGTTGCGCACTGGAAATCGAGGCTTATTCAGTCGAACCAGGGCGGCCCAGATGCGATGTCGACCGGCCAGGGTGATTTCCTGGAAAAGATGTACCAACGTGTAGGGGCGACTTTAGTCGCCCCTAAACCCCCTACGAAATCTTGCAAGCATGCGCAGTTGGGATGCTTCTCCCTGGAAATTGCCTTGGGTGATTTCCGAAGAACCTCGTACCACACGGGCTCAACCACCGAGGACCGGGGTGACGCGACCGGAGGTCGACGCTTTAGCGGGCGACGGCGCGGCGTTCGGCTGACGCCTCGACCTCCTGTCTGTTGTGCGGGTGCGGCAAGATCCGCAGGGGGCTGTAGGGGCGACTAAAGTCGCCCCTACATGAACAGAATTCGGAACTGGTCAGGGTCGTGGCCGTCACCATGAGCAAGGCCCGCAGGAGAACGCCATCAGCGCGGGGGAGCGGATCGAGATCCGTTGAGGCCGTTGTCCTGCACCGATGCTATGCTAGGTGTACCCCTTAAGCGGAGTATCTTTCCATGCAGACCGTCGGCATCAAAGCCCTGCAGACCAACCCAGGCGTCCTCAGCAAGGCGCTCGACAACGGCGACTACCTGCTGATCACGCGGCACGGCAAACCGATCGGCATCGCCGCCGCCTTCGATGACGGCCTGCTCGATCTGGGATTTCGCAAGTGGATCGCCGTGCGCTCCTTCCAGACCGGGGATCTCAGCCTGGGCCAGGTGGCGCAGGTGTTTGACAAGCCGCGGGAGGAGACCATGCGGATCCTGGCGGAATTGGGGATCGCCATCGCCGACTACGACCTGGCCGAAGACCTCGAAACCCTGGAGTTGCTCGGTAGCCACTGAGTGGACGCCATCGTCAGTGATACGACCGCCCTGATCGTACTGGCGCGCCGGCAGCGCTTGGACCTGCTGGGGGCCTGTTTCGAGCGCGTCTTGCTGCCGAGGGCCATCTACTTGGAGTGGCTGGCCGGCGACGCGTCCGTTGAGCAAACCGTCGCGTCTCTCGGCTTCCTCGAAGTGGTCGCGGTGGACGACTCCCCCTTGCTCGGTGATCTGCGCACGCTGCTCGACCCGGGCGAGGCAGAGGCCCTGGCGCTTGCCCGCGCGCAAGGGCTGCCGCTGTTGGTGGACGAAAAGAAGGGCCGGACCATTGCACGGATGATGAAGATCCCGGTGCTGGGACTGGTCGGCCTCCTGTTGCTCGCGGTGGAGCGCGGCATCCTGAAGCCACCAGTGGCCGGCACGCTCTTACAGCGGTCGATCGATGATGGTTTTCGGTTGTCCGAGCGGCTGCATCAGGCGTTCCTGGACCGCTTGGCGTTGTCGGCCGACCCACGATGAAAACCGCAGGGCGTCGCCGCGGACGCGAATACAGTGATCGCGCAGCGTGATCCGGCGCAAATAGAACGCCCACGGTCCCATGCCCGAGGCACCTTCAATGCCCGTGCGGGGGCGTGGTGTCCGCGACGACATACTGACGCAATACCGCATCCATACGGGTTTGCCAGCCTGGCCCAGTGGCCTTGAAATAGGCCAAGACTTCCGGGGAAAGCCGGATAGATACCGCCTTTTTGGTAGACTGCGCCTTGGGCCGCCCAACCGGACGCAGCGTCTTGAGCGCTGCCGGGGACGGCTCGCAAGCATCTGGGTCGGCCGCAATCCCGGCGACGATGCGGGCGTCTTCGGCCGCGGAGGGAACACGGAAGACCCGGCCCGATTTAGATGTGACGTGCATAGGCTCTAATTTCTTTGGGGCGCGCGGGGCGCAGACTGATGATGCGGTATAGCCTTCTTACCTGATATCCGGACAGACCCTTGGTGTAGGGGCGGGTTTGAAACCCGCCCCTACGTCCGGTTATCACGTCCGATGGCTATAATGCTCGCCGTCGTGGGTGAAGACCACGCAATAAATGTCTATGCCAATTGGCGCATAGCCGATCCAGCGCATTTCGCCGTACGCTTCCCTGGCATCTTCTGTTGCCAACAACAGATCCCATTCCAGCGACTTGGCCAGGGCCAGCGACAGGCCATGCTTGGCGATGTTGCGGGCGTCTTTGGCAGGGTCGAAGGTAATGCGCACGCAATTACTGTATGTACAATTATGCCGGCCGTCAAGCGTCCGCCGACCACCCACGCCCACTGCCCGGGCCAACCCACCAAGCCGACCCGCTGAGAAACCGGGGACAGACAATGAGAAACCGGGGACAGACAACAGTTTCTCTGATTTGGCACGGGAAACCGTGATCTGTCCCTGATAACCGTATCCGTGACCGCTGCCGCGCCGGGCAGCCGTTCGATAATCAGCACATCCAGCCGTTGGCTCTTGAGCGCCAACTCTTTTTCCAGCTCCACGCGCCACGGCCGGCCGGTGAACAAGTCGGTCAAGGCGATGCCGAAGAGTCGATGCCAGGGGGTGTGATCACGCATCCGCCCAGCATACCGCATCACCCGTCGTCCCGGCAGGAGGCCGGGACCCAGAGAAACCGTGATCTGTCCCTGATAACCCCT
>Ga0247836_1004831_pt1 | contig 16328 bp, 8 predicted proteins | sample LaCruzMarch2015__4_FD_187116 | JGI IMG/M metagenome (GOLD analysis project Ga0247836, IMG submission 187116) | Freshwater microbial communities from meromictic Lake La Cruz, Castile-La Mancha, Spain - LaCruzMarch2015_14m | ecosystem: Environmental > Aquatic > Freshwater > Lake | place: Spain...
TGCCGACGGCGAGCGTGCCGCCGGAGATCGTCGTCGCGCCGGTGCGGGCGTCGGCTGCGGCGAGTGTCAGCCGCCCGGTACCGCGCTTCGTCAGCAGACCCGTGCCCCCGAGCGAACCGGGGCCGGCCAAGATGTAGGCCAGCGCCGCGTTGTCGACCGTCACCTGGGCCGCGTCCTGCATTGCGGCCAGCGACACGACGCCGATGGTCGCCGTGTCATCGAACAACACACGGTCGCCGACCACGAAGTTGGTGGCCGACGCGGTCGACGTGTCGATCCAGTTGCCCGTCCCGCCGACGTCGATCGCCGTGCCCGTGTCCCAGGTCGTGGACGTCGCGCCCAGCCACTTCACCTGGCCGGTGCCGGTGATGTCGAGGTCGATCTTTGTCGCGGCGGTGTCGTACACGAGGCTGGCCGTGACCCGGGGCGGCAGCGAGGCGAGCGTGAACCCCGAGGTGATGGGAGCGCCGTCGTAGTCGATCAGCGTGAACCGGCCCGCGGACAGGGCCTGCACTGACGAGAGCCGGATGCCGTGCGTACCACTACCGATCGCCAGGCCGTCGGCCGTTGTCACCTGCACGAGTGGCACTGACGGGTTGCTGGAGCCGGACACCGCGAACCCGATCCCCGACCCGGTCGCCCCCAGGGTGAGTTGCGGGAGGCTCATGGTCACGGGCGTCGCACCGTAGGCGACGGCGAAGGTTGCGCCGTCGGCCACCGTCACGCCGGACGCGGCCGTGTGCGGGGCCACCGCCAAGGTGCCGGCCTGCACGCTGAACGGACCTGTGGATGTGATCGATCCCACGAGGGCGGCGATACCCGGGCCGGACTTCGTCAGTGCTCCGGTGCCCGTCACCCCGCCGGTCAGGGTCAGCGTGGCCGCGGAATCCGTGACCGAGATCCCGCCGCCACCGGCCGAGATCGCAAACGTGCCGCCGCGGCTGGCCGAAGGGCCGGCATAGGCGAACGTCCCCGCCGTGGTGTCGCCGCCGAGCGTCACCGGGGAGGTGCCGAGGTTGGCGGCGGCGGCATGGGATACAACGCCGTCGCCGATGTAGAAGCCGCCGGTCACCGTCACCGAGGCGTTGCCCGTAATTGAGACGATGCCGCTACCCGTCTTCACCACCGCTGCCGCGCCGTTGAGCGTCTGGGCCGGCAGTCCGGTGCCGGTGAGCGTCCCAGCGGTCCACTGCTGGGCCGTCGCGCCGCTGGCGGTGAAGCCGCCTTGCTGCAGGTCCACCGTGCCGCCCGCGAGATTGACGCCGCCGAGATCCTCGCCCTCCTGCCAGATCACGCTGCCGCCGGTGTTGGCAGTGACATAGGTGGTGGTCGGCAGGTCCGGGTTGCCGGCGGTGTTGTTACCGAACTGGAACGTGCCGCCGTCGTTGACGACGATGCTCGTCGCGTTGAGGTCACCACCGACCGACTGGTCGTCGAGTACGAACGTGCCGCCGTTGATCGTCAGGCTGCCCGTGAACGGGCTGATCCCGGTGAAGACGACGCGGCCGGGGCCCGTCTTGGTGACGGCCCCGTCACCCGAAAGTGCGTCGGCGTAGGTGAGATCCCCAGTCACGTCGAAGGCAAGCAAGCCGCCCGCGGCCACGCTCACGGCTCCGGCAAGTCCCGAGTTGCTGCCCAGCGCCAGCGTACCCGTCGTCACCATCGCGCCTCCCGAGAGGGTGCCGCCGGCCACCTCGGCCAGCCCTCCATTCACGGTGACAAGGCCCGCCGCGGTGCCCCGCCGCACGCGAAAGGTGCTTCCGGCGGCGACCGACACGGGCCCGGCGACGCTGCCGGCGGTCGTGGCACTGCCGATCTCGAGCGTGCCGGCAGTGACGGCGACCCCGGCCGTCGACTGGTGGGCGGCGAGCAGTGAGAGCGTGCCCGGGCCGGCCTTTGTCAGCAGGCCCGCGCCCCCGACCGAGCCGCTGCCGCCGAAGATGTAGTTGACGGAGGTGTTGTCGACCCGCACGGACCCCGGCGCGAGCGTGCCGACGAGCGACACATTCGCCTCGACACCAGTGTCGTCGAAGATCACCTGGTCACCGGTGATAAAGTTGGTGGGAGACGCGAGCCCGTCGATGGCCCAGTTGAGGACGCCGCCCACGTCCACCGCCGTGCCCGCATCCCAGATGTTGGACTCGTCACCGGCCCACTTGGGCGTCTGGATTCCGGTGACGTCGAGGTCGATCGTGGTGTTCGTCTCATCGAACACGAGCGTGGCCCCGAGCCGCGACGGCAGCGAGGCCAGGCTGAAGCCCGCCGAAATCGGCGTGCCGGCGTAGTCGATCAGCGTGAAGCGGCCGGGCTGGAAAGCCCCGGCGGTCGCGACCGAGATCGTGTGGGCGCCGCCGGAGAGCACCAAGCCGTCGGCCTGGGTTACGGCCAGAAGTGGCACGGCGGGGTTGGTCGCGGCCTGGAGATCGAAGCCTAGGCCGGAGGCGGTCGAGCCGAGGGTGAGCGTCGTGGTCGAGAGCGTGGCCGGGGTCAGGCCGCTGGCCGCGACGAACGTGGCACCGTCGGCCACCGTCACGCTGCCGGAATGGGTGAATGGACTCAAGGCAAGGCTGCCGGCGTTCACCTGCACGGCTCCGGTAAACGTGTGGCCCCCGTCGATCGTCACCCGCCCGGTGCCGTTCTTGACGAGTCCACCCGTACCTGAGAGCGGCCCGGCGACCGCCAGCGTGCCGGCCCGATTGAACTCGAGCGTGGCCCCGACTGCGACCGCCAGCGGGCCCGAGATCGTGCCCGTGGTGCCGCCCGAGCCCACGCGGAGCGTGCCGGCCGTGATGGTGGTGCCGCCGGAGAAGGTATTGGCCGTCTCCAGAGTGGCGGTGCCGACGCCGGCCTTTTCGAGCCGGCCGGCGCCCGCGACCCCGCCGGCCCCGGAGAACGTGTAGTTCCGCGTGGCGTTGTCGATCGTCACCAGTTGCGGTGCCACCGCGGCGGCCACGGAGACTGCCACGTCACCGCTCCCGGCGGCCGAATCGCCGAACACGACCCGGTCGGTGTCGATATAGTTGGTGGTGGTGCCGGCCGTCTGCAACTGCCAGTTTGATGTGCCGCCTGCGCCAACTCCGGTGCCGACGTCCCAGGTGGCCGAGACGTCGCCCTTCCAGATGAGCGGATCGATCGTGTACGTCACCCGGAAGTCGGGGCGGCGGGCCGGGTCGACGTTGCCGGCGGCGCCGAAGTTCCAGCCGTCGGTGGTCGCCGTGGTGCGGATCAGGAAGCCGTTGTTGGTCGTGCCCGACTGCCAGGCCCGCGCGTCGGCGGTGATGTCAAACCAGGCCTGCTGGTTCTTCTCCATCGGCGCGACCGTAGCGACGGCGGTGGCGTCATAGTTGGTGCCGGCGACCGGCCCGGCCGGGCCGTAACTCGAGTACAGGGTCGAGGCGCTCCAGGGGGCGTTCATCCGATAGAGGGACCAGGGGCCGTTAGACTGGTCGTTGCTGCCGTTGCCCGTCGTGGCGACGAACCAGCTCTTGAGAATCCCCGCACGGGCGGGCACTTGGCTGGCCCCTGAGCCGAAGATGCCGTCAAACTTCACCATCGCGATCAGGTCGGGGCTGCCGGCGTCGCCCGGAGCGGTGCCACCCGTGGGCCCGTCGATGCCAGAACTGGTGGTGTTCGTGACGTCGAGCGAGATGTTCGTGAGACCGTTCATCTGCACGATCTGCATCCCGGAGTACCCGTTCACACCGGGCACGAGCGAGGCGGTCGTGGTGGGAGCTGTCGTGTAGGTGACGGAGAGCTTCGGCCGGTAGGCGACGGTGGTGTCGCCGTTGCCGAACACCTGCCAGGCGTCGGTCGTGTGAGCCTGCACCGCGAGGCCGTTATTGGAAAGCGTGCCGCTCGACCAGCCCTGCACGACCGGGGCCACGAAGGCTGAATAAAAGGCGTTTTGGGCCGGTTCCCGGTAGCCGCCGACGGGCAGGGTCGCCCTGCCATTGGCGTAGACCGGCCCGTTCGTGGCGAGGGCGGCCGTGGCGGTCCCGAGCTCCGACAGCGTGGCCACGCTCGTGAAGGGCACCTGCATCCCGGCCACGACGAATCGGCCGCCGGACTGCGAGTTGCTCGTGCCGGTCGTGCGCAGCGTGAGTTGGGCGTCGAGGATCGTCGCCCCGAGCGGCACGAGCCCGGCTGTGCCGCCGAAGATCTGGTTGAACTGAACGAAATATTGCCGCTCGTCGTTGTTCCCGCTGCTCACGCCGTCGATGCTGCTCAACGTGGGCGCGGCCGTCGCGCTCGTGACGCCGATGGTCCGGTCGATGCCGCTCAGGTAGGGCGTCGTGGTGCCGCTGAGCGTGCCCCCCTGCTGGAACTCGACAGTCACGGGGTCGGTGGCAAACGCCGACCAACCGGAGGCGAGCGCCGTCACCAACGGACCGACTCGCACAATCCAGCCTCGAATCGAACGCTCGACGCTTCGCATCTCCACGACTCCCGGGTGGGGGCGGCTGCGGCCTGTCCAGAGCCACTGCCGCCACACGCTGCGGAGCCTAGGCGACCTTCGTCAGGAGATCATGTGCAAAGCGCATGAAAGCGATGAGGAAACGGTCAGAATTTGATGAGCGTCGCCCAGAGTGTTCAGCGGAGGGAACCTGAGCGGAGGGACCGCGGTAACGATGGCGAGTCGCTCCACGCGCCTGCCAGCCGCAACGCGTCGAGCCCGGCAAACAGCCGCGCGGCCGCCGTCGGCGCGACCGGAATCGGAGTTCTTGCCGTCAGGGATGCCGCCGGCGTCCACGTGACTTCGAGTCGAGGGCGGGCCGCCGCGACCGCGTATTCAGACGATGCGAGCGACCACGATCCGGAAGCGGCGGCCTCGATCAGCCAGCCGTGGTTCGCCCCGCCCGCCGCCCAGTCGCGGACGCTCGCCGTCACGTCGATCGAGTGCGTGCCCGCTGCGGAGGCCGCCACCAGCCGATCGGCGGCCGCCCGGGCCTCCAGGCCGTAGGGCTGCACGCCATTCCCACCGAAGCTCGATGCCCACGTGGCGGCGGTCGCGAACGGCTGCAGGAGGCGAAACATCCGGGCGGCTGTTCCGGTCGTTCCCAGCGTCGTGAACCGCAGCCGCGCCGAGCTGATCGTCGCCCCAGGTGGAATCTGGCCCGCCGCGGTGCCGAACAGCCCACCGAACGTCAGGAGCGACTGGGAGACGCGGCCGGGTGTCGCCTCCACCCGCACCGCGCCGGACGCCGCAAAGTTGCCATGGGGGCTGCGCTGGGCAAGCGTGGTGTCGGCGGCTTCCGTATAGCCCCCGGCCGCCTGCTGGAACGTGGAAACAGTCGTGGCCGCCGGCACCCACTCGACCACGAGCTTTGGCCGCAGGTCGATCGGGGCAACTTCCGACGGGGAAAATGCCCAGCCGTCAGTGCCGCCTCCCCACGGGAGGATGGCCCAGCCGTGGTTCGCGCCGCCGGCGACCCAGTGTCGCACGTCGGCCGTGACGTCGATCTCGGTCGTGCCCAGCGGCACCAACGGGGTGCGGTGGATGAAGCCCGCCTGAGCGGTGCTGGTTCGCGTTGCCTCGCGGCCGTCGGTCTGGATGCCGCGGGAGAGTGAGTTCCAGGTGGCGGATTCGGACCAGGTCTGGGCCATCCGGTGGAACGCGCCGCCGGCCCCGGGGTTCGCCGTCTGCACCACGAGCCGCGCGGCGAGCACGGTCGCCCCCACCGGAACCTGGCCGGGTCCCGAGCCCATCAGCCCCTCGAACCGCAGCAGCACCTGGCTGGCGTCGGTCGCCAGCGGGCTCGCCGCATCCACGAGTAACGTGCTGGAGCTGGTGCCGTGCTGGGTCGTCGGAGCGGCCTGGCGAACTTGCGTGTCGACCGTGCCGGAGTAGATCGCGCCACCCGCGGTTCGGCCGTCCTGGAAAACGCTCACGGCATGGCCGGCAGGCAGCGGCTCCCCGTACCGGCCGCGGAAGTCGAATCCAAGTGTGAACTCGCTGTCGGCGTCGCGTTCGAACTGGTCGAGCTTCGGGGAGTAGGTCTGCACCCGGACCTCGCCTGCGGCGGTGTCGAGTTCTAGCAGCCGCAGCCAGCCGTCGCCTCCGTTGGTGCGGCCCTGGTAGTCGGCGGCCAGTTCGAGGACCGGCTGGCCGAAGGCGTTGGTCGAGACCTGGTGAAACTCCCCGCCGAAATGGCCGTTCATCACCAGGAAAATCTGCGGGCTCGTGCGGACCAGCTTTTGGAACACCTGCTCGCCGCTGTTGGCCGGATCGGCCGTGGTCCCCGGCTGTCCTTGGAGCACGGCATAGCGGCCGGCTGACGAGGGCTGGATGTAGGAGTGGGTCGAGAGGATCGTAGGCAGGCCGGGGTGGCGGGCCATGACGCCGCGGGCCCAGGCGAGGTCGCTGTCGAGCGGCTCGAACTGGAGCGTGAGGTGCAGGAATCGGTAGCTTCCAGCAGTGAATAGCTGGGCGTGATTGCCGGTCAGCCCCGAGTTCTCCACGTACCAGCTCCGGGCCGCGTAGCGAGCCGCCCCGAAGTACTCGTCGTAGCGCGTGGCGATGCCGGGCTTGGCCCACATCACGTCGGTGTCGTGGTTGCCGAGCGCCACCGAGTAGGGCAGGAGTCCGTCGGGGTTCGCCGCCAGATCGCCGTCGAGCAGGTCGAGCGCGGCGTCGGCTCGTTGCCACTCCACGAGATTGCGGGTCGTGCCCGTGGCGTTGTTTTGAACGATGTCGCCAAGGTGGGTGACAAAGGCGATCGAGCGGGCCGCGCGGTTCTCCGCGATCCAGCGGGTCTGGGCCAGGAAGGTCTCGGGGTAGGTCTGGGAATAGAACTGCGTGTCGGGAAGGACGGCCACGGTGAACGGGCTCGCCGTGGGCGTGTCGCGACGCTCGAGCCGTTCCGCCGGGATGAGCCAGATCCGCCGATCCTGCCGCATCATGTCGGCACCGCCCCGGGCCGGCCCGACTCCACAACGAACGAGGCAATCGCGCCCACCGTACTGTCGGCGCGGGCCACGTCCTCGACCAGGAGGTACGTCGTCTCAAACCGGTCGCGGGTGGCCGAGCAGGAAGCATAGCCGTTACCGCCACCATGCCAGACCAGGCTCGGGTTCTCAGCCATGAGTTGCTCGCGCTTGGCGGGGTTCGTGATCCCGTTGGGCTTGCTGGAGATGGCGGTGCCGACGAACTCGGTGGCGAGCACGGGCGTTTCGGGGCGGCGGTCGTCGGCCCGCAGGTCATTGACCCAGTTGGAGTGGATGTCACCGGTGAGGACGATTGGATTAGCCACCCGCCGCTCGTGGATGGACTCGAGCAGCCGGCGCCGGGCGTCGAGGTAGCCGGGCCACTGGTCCATCGCATACAGCCGCCGCTCGCCCGGCGTGCGGTCCACCATCCCGAGCATCACCTGCTGCGCGAGCACGTTCCAGCGGGTCGACGACTCGGAGAGGCCGTCGAGCAGCCAGGCCTCCTGCTCGACGCCGAGCAGCGCCCGGCCCGGGGCGAAGGCCGCGTCGTCGAGTTCCTGCTTGCCGTCACCGTTGGGTTGGTCGCCGCGGTACTGTCGCGTGTCGAGCACGAAGAAGCCAGCCAGGTCGCCGAACGCCGCGGCCCGATGAAGCCGCATGTGGGGGCCTCGCGGCAGGCAGGCCCGCCGCAGCGGCATCATCTCGTAATAAGCCTGGTAGGCGGCCGCCCGCCGTACGAGAAAGGCTGCGGGATCGACACCGGCCTCCTCCGAGACGTCGCCGGCGTAGTTGTTGTCGAACTCGTGGTCGTCCCAGGTGACCATCCACGGACAGGCGGCATGAGCCGCTTGCAGGAGCGGATCCGAGCGGTATAAGGCGTGTCGAATCCGGTAGTCGTCGAGCGAGTGGATCTCCGGCATGCCGTGTGGGCGGACCACGTGCGGGCCCTTGGAAGCTCCTTCGTAGATGTAGTCCCCGAGATGGAAGACGAGATCGTGGCTGGCGTCGGCCATGTGGCGGTAGGCAGCGTAGTGGCCAGTCTCACGGTTCTGGCAGGAGGCGAAGGCGAAGCGAAACCTCTTGGGCGCGGCATCTGCCGCCGGGAGCGTGCGGGTGCGGCCCGGGGGGCTGACCGCGTCGCCGCAGCGAAAGCGGTACCAATACCAGCGATCGGGCTCGAGGCCTTCGACTTCGACATGCACCGAATGGGCAAGCCCCGGATCGGCGACGGCCACACCGGAGGCGGCAGGCCGCGTGAACGACCCGTCGTGGGCCACCTCCCAGGTCACGTCGAATGGCCGAGGTTCGAGGCCGCCGCCGGGCTCGAGTGGCCTGCTCGCCAACCGCGTCCAGAGCACCATGCCGTGCGGGCTCGGGTCGCCCGAGGCGACGCCCAGACTGAACGGGTCGGCTAAAAATCGCGTTCCTGCGGCCTCTCCGCGGCGCTGCGTCGCCCAGGACGCGGCGGCAAGGCCAGTCGCGTAGGCCAGAAACCAACGTCGGCTCCAGCCGGCCTGGACCACAGCCGTTCGCAACTCATCGGGTGTCATCGGGCGTTCCCCGCTGTCGTCGAAACGCGGCCCACGGGCGGGTTCAACGCGACGATGCTCAGAGTCTCGCGGCCCACATCAGGGCGTCAACGGCGGCTGGCGTGAGTTTTGCGTGAGTCCCGCGAACGGGGGTCGGCCGGGCGGGGTTAAACTCTGGGGCTCACCGGGTCCATCTCTCCCGCGTCGCTGTTCGGATCACTGTGCAGACCATTCTCGACGAAATCGTGGCTCGGAAGCGGCGGGAGGTGGCGGTGGCCCGCGAGCGCGTGCCCTTGGCCGTGCTCGAGGCGCTCGTGCCCCACGCGCCGCCCGTGCGGGATTTTTTCGCGGCCGTCTCGGCCGGGCCGCCGCTGCGGCTGATTGCGGAGTTCAAGCGGCAGAGCCCGTCGGCCGGCGAGATTCGGCCGGGGGCCACGGTCGCCGACGTGGTGACGTCTTACGCCGCCGCCGGGGCTGCGGCGCTGTCCGTGCTCACCGACCAGGCCGGCTTCGGCGGCAGCCTTGCCGACCTCGAGGCGGCGCGGGCGGCCGTGAGCCTGCCGGTGCTCCGCAAGGAGTTCGTGGTCGACTTCTACCAAGTGGTCGAGGCCCGGGCCCACGGGGCCGACGCGGTCCTCCTGATCGCCGAGTGCCTCGACGACTGCCACCTGCGGAGCCTGTACCGGGCGATCATCGATCTCGGGATGACGCCGCTGGTGGAACTGCACGACGAGGAGAACCTCTTGCGTGTGCTCGACCTCGGGGCCACGCTGGTGGGTGTGAATAACCGGAACCTGAAGACGATGACCACCGATCTCGGCCACGTGCTCCGGCTGCGGGAGCGGGTGCCCGCCGAGGTGGTGCTCGTGGCCGAAAGCGGGATCAAGACCCGGGCCGACGTCGAGCGGCTCGAGGCCGCGGGGATCCAGGCCATGCTCGTGGGCGAGTCGCTCTTAAAGCAGCCCAACCCCGGGGCCGCCGCGGCGGCGTTGCTTGGCCACTGACGCAGGGGGCACGTCTTCCTCAGGGTTGCGTGGCCCGCCCGGCCGCCGTCAGCGGGCTGCCCCCCAGATCTCCGCCAGCAGCGCGTGGAGTTCCGGAAAACCCGTCTTGAGCTCCGCCCGGTTGAAGGGGGCGAAGTCGTTCGAGCCGAAGTAGGCTTCGGTCATCTCGGCGAAGAACTCCTTATGGTTGGTGAGGCCGTAGTGCCGGGTGCGCGAGCCGTTGTAGAGCAGCGCGTCATCGCCCGCGCCGCTGCGCTTGAAAGCCTCCCACGCGGCGATGATCCGCGGCTCGTCGAAGCCGAGCACCTGATCGTGGTAGGCGTGGGCGAGCTCGTGGAGGATTACCCAGGGTTGCTCTGCAACGTTGCGGATCGTGGCCACCTGCTCGGCCCGGGGCAGGTGGACGCAGCGGGCCAGGCTCCGCGGGTAGCCGTGGTTGGCAAGCCAGTCGGCGCTGGGGTGATATTGCATCGCGCCCAGGTCGCCGCAGGACTGGTCGAGCACGATGGGCACCTCGCGGAGCCGAGCCAGTTGGTCGGCGGGCATGACGATCCGGATGTCAACGAGCTTGCCACGGAGGAACTCCAGGGCCTCGTGGCCGAGATCCGCACTCCCACCCCCCGGAAGCAGGCGGTCGTCGACGAGGATTCGGAAGCCCTCCAGGCGGCGCTCCGACCGCGAGGGGGGCTGGCCGGGGCGGGCCGTGTCGTCCGGATCGGCGGCTGCGGGCGACGCGGCCGCCGCCGGGGCGCCTGCCGGGGCCGCGGTTAGCCGCGTGGTGGCCGCGGCCGGCTCTCCCGAGAGCAGCGACACCATCGCCTTGCCCAGGGCGTCGCCGACGAGCAGGTAGGTCTCGGCGTTGCCGAACTCGTGGTGGCTATCGCCTGGATTCGGAGAGTCCTCCCAGGATTCCAACGCGTCGACCCACGGCCCGGTGAGCAATGGGCGGTCCTCGTGGGCGTCGCTTACGGACACGTCGTCGCGCGTGCGCCAGTCACCATCCGGGCTCCTGAGGTGGGCGAGCCGTGCTGCAGCGGCGGGGTCGCGAAGGATCGCGGCCAGGGTGCCCTTGCCGTTGTTGGAGGAAGGGCCGTCGAGATCGACGACGGCCTGGCCTTCCATGTTCGACTGCCCCGCGAGGACGAACACCCGGGCCACCCGGCCGGAGGCCGGTTCGGCAGCAGCCGCATCACGCGGGGAAAAGGCTGCGGCGGCGAGCACCGCGAGCATCGCGGTCGTGCGGGGCGAGCGGTGGCGGGAAGTGGGCATCGTGAGCTCCAGGATTCGCCGCCGTCATGCAACGCGCGGGCGGGTGAGTGAGAACGCTAGGGCGCGGCCACAAACCGGTAGCCCGTGCCGCGGACGGAGAGGAAGTGGACCGGCTTCGAGGGATCGACTTCAAAATATTTTCGCAGCGCGAGCATGAAGGTGTCGACCGTCCGCGTGGCGGGGGCCCGGGTCAGACCCCAGACCCTCTCCAGCAGCTCCTTGCGAGACACCACCTTGCCTTCGTGGTCCACGAGGTATTTGAGCAGCTTCATCTCCAGGCTCGTCAGCCGCACCGGCTCCGCGCCGACCCGCACCTCCCAGGTGTCGAAGTTCACCTCGGCCCCACCGAAGCGGTAGACCGCCTCGGGCGCCGACCCGCCGGCCGATGCGGCGGGCCGGTCAGCACGGCTCCTGCGGGCCAGCAGGTTTCGGACCACCGAAAGCAGTTCCTCCAGGTCAAAGGGCTTTTGCAGGTACACATCCGTGCCGGCGTCGAAGCCGCGGATCCGGTCTTCGACGAGCGTCCGGGCCGTGAGCATCACGACGGGTAAGCCGTTGCCGGCTGCGCGGATCGCCTGGCACACGGCGTAGCCGCTCATGCCCGGCAGCATGATGTCGAGCACCACCAGGTCGACCGGCGGGGCGGCCGCCTCCATCTGCTCGAGGGCCGCCTGGCCGTCGCCGACCACGATCACGGCATGCCCCTCGGCTTCGAGGTTGAACTTGATGCCGAAGGCGAGATGCTGTTCGTCCTCAACGACGAGGATCTGGGACATGGGAGGCAGCCGCGGGGCGACGGGGTCGAAGCCCAAATCCTACCGCGCCCTACCGCGTGCTACCGGGTCACCGCCGGCCGCAGGGCCGGCGCGTAGCCGCGAGCCACGAACCAGTCCCAGGCGTCCTGCACCGTGGTGTCGAGCGGCCGAAACGAATAGCCCAGTTCGTCGACCGCCCGGCGGCAGGAGAAGTTGTGGGCGAGCATCGACATCGTGGTGGCCGCCGAGTTGACATCGCCTTCGCGGCGCCGGACGGCCGCGGCCAGGTCGCCGACCCAGCCGGCCAGTCGCACGAAGGGCTTGGGCGCGAGGCCCAGGGGCTGCATCCGGCCGGTCACGCGGGCCATCACCCGCCAAGCCTCGAGGTAGCTCAGGCCGTGGCCGCCGAGGATATAGCGCCGGCCGGTGCGCCCCTTCTCCAGGGCGGTGATGATCCCGGCCGCCACGTCCCGAACGTCGACGAAGTCGTTGCCGCCCGGCGGGGCGAAGAGTCCCTTGCCCGCCGCCACCTCCAGCAGCATCCGGCCGCTCGAGGGCTTCCAGTCCCAGGGGCCGAGCATGTACACCGGATTGACGATCACCGCGTCGAGCCCGAGGTCGACCTCCGCGAGCACCGCCTGCTCGGCCTCGCGCTTGGTGACCACGTAGGGACACTCGGGCATCACGCCTGGCGGCGTCTCCTCGTCGGCCGGCGTGCCGTCGGGCCGCAGGCCGAGCGCGTCGACGCTCGAGACATGCACGAGCCGGGCCCCGGCCCGACGGGCAGCGCGGGCGATCCGGCGCGTGCCCGCGACGTTGATCTCCCGCATCTCGGCGCCGTGTTGCCAGCCGCAGTGGACGAAGGCCGCCGCATGGATGACGCACGTCACAGAGTCCATGGCCCGCTCGAGAATCGCCTCGTCGCCCAGCCCGCCGGCGATTCGGTCCACGGCGAGCCCCGCCAAGGCGGTGTCACCCACCGGGCTCGTCTGCCGCACCAGCGCCCGGACGCCCACGCCGCGGGCCAGCAGTTGGCGGACGACGTTGTTGCCCACCAGGCCGGTGGCCCCGGTGACGAGGTAGTCGCTGGTGAGGTTGAAAGCGTGTGGTGCGGACATCGTTCGGACGCAATCTCCAGGCGGCGGTGACACCGAGCCGGGCCGATCGATCCGTCGGACGAACCCGGAGTAGTTGTATTTCGGATGGGGGGGCGGGGCGACTTTGATGCCACCCCTGTTGTGCCGAGGTTGACGAACAAACGGCCTCCAGCCGAAGATGCGCCGCAGACAGGCAAAACCCCTTGCGTGTCAAGGATTTACGGCGGCCTGCAGCCCATGGCGGCGCCGCTGGTTGCGGGCTGGAGCCCGCCTGGCCTGCGAATGGGCAAGGAGGGTGGTGTGTGACGGATGTGGTCGTCGAGCCCGTGGAGACAGCGGGTCAGCAGAAGCGGTTCGTGCGGCTGCCCTGGCGGATTTACGCGGCCGACCCCTGCTGGATGCCCCCCTTGCTGCATTCCCAGGAGGAGCTGCTGGGGTTCCGCAGGCACCCGTTCTATGAACGGTCCAAGAGCCGCTCATTTCTCGCCCGCCGCGGCGACCGCGATGTCGGCCGGATTACGGCCATCGTCAACGCCGGTCACATCGAGCGCTACGGCGAAAATCGGGGGTTTTTTGGGTTCTTCGAATCCGACGACGACCCAGCGGCCGCCCAGGCCTTGTTCGGGGCGGCGGCCGACTGGCTGCACGCCCAGGGCATGACGACGATCCGCGGCCCGGTCAACCCCTCGATGAACTACGAGTGCGGCTTGTTGATCGAGGGTTTCGACACCCCCCCGTTCTTCATGATGACCCACAACCCGCCGTATTACGCCGGGCTGATCGAGCGGTGCGGGTTCGGCAAGATCGAGGATCTGTACGCCTTCTGGGGCAAGACCTCGATGCTCGCCTCACTCGATTCGAAGCTCGGCGTGATGGTGGAGGGGGTCAAGGAGCGGTTCGGCGTCACGGTTCGCCCGCTCGACCGTCGCCGGTACGACGACGAGGTGCGGATGTTTCTCGAGATTTACAACTCGAGCCTCGGTGGTACCTGGGGCTTCGTGCCGCTCTCGCCGGGCGAGGTCACGCACATGGCCGCCAGCCTCAAGCACCTGATCGTGCCGGAGCTGGCCCTGGTGGCCGAGGTCAACGGCCGGCCCGTGGGCACGGTGTTCTGCCTGCTTGACTACAACCCGCGGATCAAGGCGATCAACGGCCGGCTGTTTCCGTTCGGCTTCTTGAAGCTGCTCTGGAACAAGCGGGGCATCAAGCGGATGCGGGCGATCAGCACCAATGTCGTGCCCGAATACCAGGCCTGGGGCGTGGGGCTCGTGCTGACGGCCGCCCTTGTCAAGCCGGTGCTCGACTGGGGCATGGAGGAGGCGGAGTTTTCCTGGGTGCTCGAGAGCAACCACCTCTCCAAGCGAACGCTCGAGCGCGGCGGGGCGATCGTGACGAAAAAATATCGGATCTATCAAAGCGACCCGCCGCAGTAGCGGCGGGAATGCGCGAGACAATCCAGACGCTGCTGGTGGGCCGGGGTTGCCCGTGCCATCTCGATGGTCCGGAAGTTCGACCGTTGCATCCAGATTCACGCGAGTCCCAGATCACCGCCGGCGGAAGAGGCCGCGGCTCGAGCGGGAGGATCCGCCTCCCTGGACAATCGCCCCGCCACCAGCGCCGCCGAAGCCGCCCACGGCGATGGTGCCGCTGCGCGAGGATTGCCCTGCGGGGGTGTTGTCATAGGGCCAGACCCGCTTGCCTTGCCGCTGGGACTTCTCCCACTGCATCGAGCCGTAGTTGAGCCCCGAGAGGTTGAAGGTGCGGTAGGGATTCCGCGGGCTGACGGCCCAGGCCTCGGCGTTCCAGGCGAGGGCGACGCCGCAGGCGAGCGCGAGCAAGAAAGCGTGGCGGCACCGCATGGGGAACTCCTGCGAGACTGGGTGGGCCTGCGAACCGGCGCTGGCCCGCCCAGGCGATCGAACCTCAAGTCTACGTGGCCCGGCTTGCCACGGTTCTCCAGCCGACCGGAACATCGCCCCGGGTAGCTCTGGTGGGGGGCTGCGGTGACTCGCTACAATCCGCCGACTGCAGGGCAACTGTCCCCATACCAGGGTGATCCACGTTTACCCCGCAGGACCCGAGCACCGGTCGCCTCCGCCCCCAGTCTGGAGTTACCCATGCCCAAGCCTCGAACTCGCCGCCGCGCTCTTCGACCGACCGGAGTCGAGCGACTCGAGCCTCGGCAGTTGCTCTCAGCCACTCCCTGGATCATCGCCGGCGACGCCGACCCCTCGGCCCCCGACGACCTGATCATCGTAGCGCTCGACCCCGTAAACTCCTCTGTGTTGCAGGTGACCGTGAACGGATCGGTCGTGGGCACCCGGCCGGTCGCCTGGCGCGGCGTGATCCAGATCCACGGCGGCCGAGGCGACGACGTGATCCGCGTCGATGCTCCGGGCCTGACCCGGGGGTTCACATTCCACGGCGGCCCGGGCAACGACGTGCTCGTCGGGGGTGCCGGCCCCGACCTGCTCGATGGCGGTATTGGTGACGACACGCTCATCGGCGGCGGCGGTCCCGACCGGCTTCGGGGCGGCGCCGGGCATGACACGCTGATCGGCGGCGCTGGCAACGACTTTCTCGGGGGCGACCGGGGCGAGGACGTGCTCGTGGCGGGCACCGGTCGCGACTCGCTGATCGGCGGAGGGGGCCACGATCGACTCTTCGCGGCGGCGGCCGGTGACCGCCTGCAGCTGGATGCGGCCGACCGATTCGAGGAGAGCAAGCGGACCAATCCGGTGTTCCAGCCGCGGAACCCGGCGGAGTTGCGGCGGGTGCTGCGGGCTGGCCGCAGCCTGGGCTCCACCGCCCGGGAGTCGCTGGGGGGCGGCGTGATCGACGTGGCCCTCTCGTCGGTGGCGGGCGCCGCAAACAGCGTGGTCGCAGACCACTCTGGCACCAACAACCAGGTCGCCGGCGTCGAGGAGGCCGACATCGTCAAGACTGACGGCCGCTTCGTCTATGCCGTGCTCGACGGAGAACTGCTCGTGATCGACGCCGACCCGGCCAGCCTGAGCGTGCTCTCCCGCACGCCGATCGCGGGCCATGCCACGGGCCTGTTTCTGGGCGATGGCACGGTGACGGTCGTTTCCAGCGAGTGGCAGTATCCCGAGACAGGTTCGTCTCCCGACACAGTTGATTTGCCCGTGCAAATCGGGGTAATCGACGTCCCGATCGAACCAGCGGCTGACGCGATGCCGGTCACGGGCGTTGGTGAAAACGCTCAGCTCAGCGTGCGTTTTGTGGGCGACGGGTGGTGGAACAGGGTCAGCCAGGTCGTGGTCAGCGTGTTCGACCTCGCAGACCCCGCAGCGCCGGCGCTCGTGGAGCGGACGGAACTCGAGGGTAGTCTCTTGTCCGCCCGAGCGATCGGTGAGAGCGTGTATCTCGTGGTCGAAAATAGCGCCGCCCTGCAGGCAGCCGCCGCCGACGGGCCGCTGCCGGAGTTCCTCGCGGCCGCGGCCGTGTATATCTCGGTGGGGGGCACTGACGGCAGCTTTGTGACGGTCGCCAGGCTCTCGACGACCGACGCCCGCCCGGGCATCGACGCCGCCGCAGTGATGGTCGGCATGGGAAGCACCGTCTACGCGTCGGCCGACGCCGTCTACGTCGCCGGCACGTCGTGGGAGGGAGGTGCCGGGATGACGACAAGCCTGATGGCCTTTTCGCTCGGCGATCGGATTGAGCACCTCGCCTCAGGCAGCGTGCCGGGATTCGTCCCGGATCAGTTCGCCATGGACGAGGCCG
>Ga0247836_1004835_pt1 | contig 16317 bp, 18 predicted proteins | sample LaCruzMarch2015__4_FD_187116 | JGI IMG/M metagenome (GOLD analysis project Ga0247836, IMG submission 187116) | Freshwater microbial communities from meromictic Lake La Cruz, Castile-La Mancha, Spain - LaCruzMarch2015_14m | ecosystem: Environmental > Aquatic > Freshwater > Lake | place: Spain...
TGGCGGGGCGGGTGAAGCCCGAGCAGGTTCTCGTGCGGCTGATGACGGCCGACCGGCTCGCCGATTCGGAAGAGCCGGCAGAGTGGTCATTGGTCAGCGACAGCGTTCAAACCGACCTGCGACTCGACCAAGTGTCTTTGGAATGCGTGAGCCGTGGCCGGATCGAGTTTGGCGACCTGCTGATTGGTCCAACGTGGCAGAGCGTCGCCACGCCCCCCCCGGCCAGGTAGGGGTGCGGCATCGCTGGGGTGTGTCGGGGGGTGTCGGGCCATCAGTCTTGATGGGGCTGCCGTAAAACCGCGGCTGGCATAGTTTTCGTGACACTTTTTCATTCCTGCGGAGAAAGATTCGTGGAATAGTTTTTTTGGAGTCCAGACACTGGATCTCCAACGGCGTTGGGGGTCGCCCACATGATGCCCGCCTTTCTGAATGTGCCTGCGAGCCGTCGGCGTCAGGGTGGCTTTACGCTCGTCGAGCTGCTCGTGGTGATCGCGATCATCGGCGTTCTGATCGGGCTCCTGCTGCCCGCGGTGCAGCGTGCACGAGAGTCGGCCCGCAGGTCTTCCTGTTCCAACAATCTCAAGCAGCTCGGCCTCGGCATGCACGGCTACGTTGCCGCCCGGAAAGATTTCCCCAGAGGCGCTAATTTCCCCCCAGGCTTAAGCGGTACCGCGGCGGGGTGGCAATTCCGTTACACGCTGCTGAGCGCCCACGTCATGGTCCTGCCGTTCATCGAGCAGGCCGACCTGTACAGCTTCGTGAATCGTTCCAAGGCTGCAAATGCGCATCACGATGGCGCAACGTTCGGCCTCGTGCCGGTGAAGGGATTTCTTTGTCCATCTTCCAACCAAACATTCAAATCGGGAACCTTGCCCGGCAATCAATACGCCTGGTCGGCAGGCAGTAATCCGAGAATGGACGGGTATCGTGACGGCTATACGGACACGACGGTGCTGGATACCACCAACGGCATGATTGTGGCCATCAAAGGAACAAAAATTAGCGAGGTGACCGACGGCCTTTCGAAGACCATGCTGGCCGCTGAATTCCTCTCGGGTGTCGGGGGCGATACGTATCCGTTCGACGTCTTCACCGTGACCGGCTGGACGGCCACGGTATCCGACTTCATGACCGCTGCCCAGCTCACCAGCGCGGGGTCGGCCACTCCGAGTTTGTCGAGAAAGGACAATGGGTTGCGGTGGAGCCGGGGCCTGCCGATGCAGACCGTTCTCAACACCACCGCGCCTCCGAACTGGACTCACCCGACGTTGGGCAACTTTCTCGGTGGCTGGCTCAACAGTGCGATCTATCAAATCATTCCGCCCCGAAGCATGCACGACGGTGGTGTGAACGTGGTGATGGCCGACGGCGCCGTCGTGTTCATCCGCAACGAAGTCGACGTAACCCTTTTCCAAAGGCTCGGGCATCGTGCGGACGGCTCGGCTGTGGATGTGAATTCCTTGTAAGTTCCCGTTTGTTTGGCCAGGGATGCCCAGGTGAAACGGCAGATCATGAGCGACTGTGCAGCGATCTCGCCTCGTGCGTTTGTATTGTTTGGCGTCTGGCTCGGCGTCGGGGTAGGCCCCCTCCTCGCAGGCTGTGCCCCCTCGGGCGTGCCGCAGCCGCGGGTGATCAAGGTGGAAAAGCAGCCGCCGCTGCAGGTCGTGCGAACGCAGCTTGAGCAGTACGCGGCCGGGCAGGCTCTGGACAGCGAGCGAGAATTTTTTCCGGGGTGGGTGCGCGACGTTCGGGCTAGCGACCCGCAGGTGGCCGACTTGATCGAAGAAGGGCTGCAGCAGATCGAGGCAAACCCGGCCCAGGCCCGCACGATTTCCAAGAAGATTCTCGAGAAACTGCCGTAAGTGCCGCGGAGCAGAGCGGCTCCCGCAAACAACTTCAAGACGCCGCCCCCCTCAGCCCGCGTCCGACGGTTGCGGAAGAGCCGTTGGCCGTCTTATCCTCCTCTCCCACGGCCGCTCGCGATCGAGGCGGCGTGGCCGGTGGTGAGCGAGCGGCTTCGTAGGATGGCGGCGTGGCCAGGTATTTCTCCATCTTCCTGACGTTCGCCCGGGCGTGCCTCGTCCGCGACATGACGTTTCGGGCCAACTTCGTGCTCGAATGCCTCACGAGCCTGGGCTGGATGTCGATGAACCTCGCGTTCTACCTGCTCGTGTTTCAGTTCACGCCGGAGATCGGCAAGGGCACGGGCTGGACGCGGGAGCCGTTCTTCGCGTTCGTGGCCACGGGGCTCATCATCAACTCGATCGTCCAGGCGCTCTTCATGCCGAGTGCCGAGGAACTCACCGAGATGGTGCGCACCGGCGGCCTCGACGGCGTGCTCGTGCAGCCGCTCGACGCACAGTTTCTGCTTTCGATGCACCGGGTCGATTTTTCGTCGTTCGCCAACGGGCTCGTGGGTGTCGGGCTGCTCGGCTGGGCTGTTTCACGCATGGATCACACGCCCCCGGCCACCGCCTGGCTGCTCTATCCGTTTCTCATTCTCTGCGGCGTGGCGATCCTCTACGCCCTGGTGATCATGCTCGCGGCCGCCACGATCCTGCTCGGCCGCAATCAGAGCCTGTATGACTTCTGGTTTTACCTCACGAACTTCTCCCGGTATCCCGCCGAGATTTATGCCGGGCCGTGGGGTGGGCCGCTCCGGGCGCTGTGTACGTTCGTGATCCCGATCCTGCTCGTGGTGAACGTGCCGGCCCGGGTGATCGCCCTGCCGCTCGAAGGCCAGGCCTGGGGTCTCGTGTGGTTCGCCGTGACGACGGCGGTCGCATCGCTCGTCGTCTCGCGGATCGTCTTTCAGACGGCGCTCGCGAAATACCGCAGCGCATCGAGCTGAGCGGGGCCCATTCGCAGTTCGTCCGCAACCGTTGCCGAGGCGGGCAACGCTTCGGCGACCGCCGTTAGAGTGAGTCGGTGACCCGAAACGGCCAGTTGTCCATGCAGCCGGATCCCTCGCCGTCGCGGACGGTGACGAACAGGCGGTAGGCACCGGGCCGCTGTGGCGTCCGCACGACCACTCGCCCCTCGGGGCTCGACTCCATGATGCAGCCCTTTTCGAGCGGCGGCTCCCGCTCGCGATCGCCCCCCTCACGGCGGTCGTCACTCTCGCGGCGGACTTCCCAGGTGTAGGTGAGCGGCTTGCCTTCAGGGTCGCGGTAGCGGGCTACGGCCATGACCGTGGCGTTTGCGGCGAGTGACTGCCCTGCGAGAGGGACGTCTGTCTCCTGCAACACGGGCGCTCGGTTTGCCGGCCAGCGGCCCGTCCAGGCCTCGGCCACCGCATCGACCGTGATTGTCTTCTCGCCCGTCGGCAGAAACATCCCAAACCAGCTGGCGGTGGCCTCTTGCTTGGAACCCCACAGGAATGCGTAGCTTCCCAAGCAACACTTCTCGTCGGCCAGGATCGCACGCGTGGTGACGTTGTAGGTGGCCGCCTTTCGGCGGCTGGTCGGCTCGATTGGTGCGCCCCAGGCGGTCTTTGGCGTCTCCCAAGGGCCGGGCAGACCGTATTCCGTGACGCAGTAGGGCTTTGTCCATCCCTGGGCCACGGCCGCCTGTCCGACACCCGCGGCGGCCGCGTAGGCGTTGATGCCGAGGATATCCACTTCCGGCGCGTGCCGTTTGATGGCCTCCACCTTGGCGTCGTTGACGTTGGCGACGACGGTCATCACTGGATGGTTGGGGTCGATCGACTTGATCAGCGCTGCAAGCTCGTTGACCTCCCGCCAGACGCGCTCGTCGGCGCCCACGCCCGTCGGCCCCTCCATCTCATTGCCGAGGCCCCACATCAGGAGGGCTGGGTGATCCTTGAGCCGCCGCACGTCGGCCGCCACCTGCGCCCGTTGGGCCGCGAGTTGCTGGGGATCGTCGTACCGGAAGCCGTGCCGCTCGTGGCCGAGCCAGAGGCCGACGGTGACGGCGATGCCCAGCCGGTGGGCCCGGTCGAGGAGCGTTTCACCGTCGGTCTCCCGGACGGCGCTCTCGGCGTCCCAGGTGCGGATTGCGTTCCCGCCGCAGGCGCCAAGCACCTCGAGGTGGTGGGTGCCGCCGGCACCGAGGATTCGAAACGCCGCCCCGTTGCGGAGGAGCGTGTATCCCAACGCTGCGTCGCCCTCGACGCGAACCACCGAGCCGGCTTCACACGCCACGGGTGCGGCACCAGGAACGAGCCCGGCCGTCAGGACGGTGACGACTGCTGCCGCGACGGCTCTAGTCAAGTTTTTCATCGAAGGCGAGTTCCTTGAGTCTGCCGGCTGCAGCCTCAGCTGGCTTCCAGAACCAGCCCTTGGGATCCCAACATTGGGAAAACCGCAGTTCCTCCGCGAGCGGCCTGTAGGCGGCGATCGCGTCCTGGACCTTCTGCTGCTTCTCCCGCAGTTGCCCCTCGATGAACAGGCACGTGCCCACGTCATTGAGGGCCCAGAAGTCGTGGGCCTTCTCGGCAGGTGCGAAGGCCGTGAGGCTCGCCTGCTGCTTCTTCGCATCGGCCAGGTAGAGCTCGCGGCACTTGCCCGTGTAGGCGAGTACCAAGTCATCTTGGTTCGCGCTCAGGGCCTCCCAGGCTTTTCTGGTGAGCGTCGCCGAGGAGTGGTCACCGAAATCCTGGGCCGACAGGGATCCCATCACGGCCATGACCGTCGCCCCGGCGGCCAGCGCGGCGAACCATGCCCGGGCATCGGCGGGCGGCAGGCGGGCGGAACACATCTGGAAATCTCCGAATCGGGGGGCAGTGGAAAGAAAAGGCGAACGAATGGCCGCCGTTTTTTACCGGTTTGTGGTCAATCCGGTCGAGCATCGCCCGCGCGGCCGTGATCGGCGCGTGCCACGAAGCTAGCCAGGTAGTCGGGCAGGCTATCTCTATTGCCACGATCAACTGTAAGCCCACCGGCCGCTACTTTGTTCTGTCCGTCCCGGCCCGGCCTGCGTCAGCCGCCAAGACCGTGGCTGACGCGCCGGCGCAGCCACGGCAGTCCGAGCAGGGCCGCGGCCAGTAGCGTTGAGATCGTCGCGGGCTCCGGCACGACTTGGATGTTGTTGTAGAAAATCGCATTTTGATCGCTGGAGCCGGCCAAGAATGTGTAGAACTGAAAGCTGCTCACCTGGCCGGCGTAGGTGCCGAGCGACGTGCTGTTGATGCCGCCGGTCCGGGTCACGGTCCACGCTCCTCCCGACGCGGAGGTTTGCTCGAGCGCGATGTTGAACCGCGTGTCGGAAGAATACGCGCTACCGATGCTGCCGTTTCCCGTGACGGCATTGGAAACCACGTAATCGTCGCCTGATCCCTGGTTGCCCACTTCAAATTTGAAAAGCGAGGTGGTGTCATCGACGCCGCGGACGTTGATTCCCTTGAAGCCGCCACGGAAGTTGACCTGCATGTCTAGCGACAACGTCTCGCCTACCTTCAAGTCGCCGAGAATGAAACGAAACACATCGATATACGAGCCCGTGCTCGTCGTGTCGGAGAGTTCGAACGACTTGCCGTTCACGTCGATCGTGCCCGACGTGCCGAGGGTCGTCGAGGAAGCGATCATGGCGCTCGTGCCCGATACCGCATTGCCGCCGAAGACCCACGGCCCCAGGACGGTCGTGTTGGACGCGCCATTGGACAAATCGGCCCAGCCGCTGGCGTACGCGGGTTGGTCAGCGTCGTCGAACGAGATCACGTTTGCCGAGGCGGGTGTGGCGAGCAACAGACTGCTGCACAAAAGTACGACCCGTCGTGCCAACTTCATCACTCGATGAGCGAACATGAAACACCCCGCGAAAAACGACACTCGACCCATAGAAAAATATAGCCAGCTTTCCGGGCGGTTGTCAAGCTATCGCGACACTCTCTGCCTTTGGGGGGGCGCGGCCTCGGTCCGCGAACTTTAGACCCCCCGTTTTTGGGGTTCCGCACGCAGTCATTTGCCCTCCACGGCCTCCCAGCGGCCCCACTGGGAGCCGTCGAAATCAAGGCGGCCGGCTTGGTCATGCCGCCAGTTGTCGTTCTTCAATGTGACCACTTCGCCAGCCACGCGGTAGCCCTCCAGCCGGAGGCCATCGAGCCGAGCCCGCTGGGAGCGATCGGCGTTCCAGAGCGGCTCCAGGCGGCTCGACCCGGCATCCAGAGGCAGCTCGTTCCAGCGATCGATGACGAGATCGCGAATCACCACGTTCTTCCAACTCGAGAGCGGATAGAGCCGCATCGCTGCCGGACACATCCCCTCGCAGCGAATGTCCTCGAAGAGCACGTCGCGCACGACCCGCTCCGGCTCGGCCCTGTTGTCGGCGCCGGGGTCGGCATAGTGGCGGGCGGAGTTGATGATTCCCGTGTTTTGTTTGACGTCTTTCCAGCCGATCCGGTTGTGGATCACGTCGATTCTCTGGACGCGGATGTCGCGCAGGGCGCGGGGCGACCAGCCCAGTTGGAACACCGGCCCATTTTCGCCCTTCCAGACCACACAGTCAGCGACTGTCGTGTCGCTGTGATAGAGCTTGAAGACGTCGTCATTGGCGTGAAAAAAGCTGTTTTTGATCGACCCGCCCCCGTACACCTCGAGCCCGTCGCTCTGCCAGTACCACCCACCCACCTGCTTGTAGTCGGCGAACGTCGTCACGAACGAGTTCGCATCCCCGAACACGACGAGCGAGTGATACGGCGGATTCACGATGGTGATCCCCGTGACCGAGAGCCGCTGGGGACGCTCGCGGGAGTAGAACTGGAGCATGCGCAGGCCGGTGGCGTGCGCGTCACCCTCCCCGTCGGGCCGAGATCGGTAGCCGTGGGCCCGATCGCACTCGTAGGGATAGTGCTCCCCTGAGAGCACGCCGTGGCCGGTGACCCGATAGTCTTCTTGCTCGCCGCGAAACTCGAAGGCCCCGCGGACGTAGGCCCCCTCGGCGAGATGCAACCACCGGACCCGAGGCGAGAGATAGACATGGCTGGTTGCGGGCACCTCGTACACGCCCGGCCCGAAGGCGATGATGTCGGCTTCGATGGTTTCAAGACTTTCAAGCACCCCCGGCGACGGCCGAAAGATTGTCCCGTCGGCATCAGTGGGTTCGAGTTCCGGCCGCGGTGGATTCACGAAGATCACGAGCCCGTGCCTCGGCTCGGTGTGGATCGCCGGCCCGACCGCCTCCGTCACCAGCGACCCACTGATCCCGCTCATGTCGTTGTGAGCGGTGAACAGGTCGTCCTGAAACTCGACCGAGAGTTGCAGGCCCGCCACGCGAGCGGGAAGATCGATCCGCACAGACTGTGCCCCGGCCTGCTTCGCCACCAGCCCGAGCCGCATTGGGCGGATCGTACAGTCGGTGCCACCGTCGGCACGTTCTACTTCGAGGGTGATGGGCCCAGAGGCTACGATGGTTGTATGACTCATCGTCAGCCCGGCGGCGGCAGCAAACTCGGCCCCGTCTTGGCGACTGTACGATGCGGCTGGGCCTGATCTCGGCCGGGATGAATAGACGGCTACGGGCTTGAAAGGTCCGTCATCACCCGCCGGCCGCCATCGCACCTTGTACCGTTCGCAGATGGGCGCAGGGGTAACGGTCTCAGTGGCCAGCGACGAAAGGCCCGGGATCGCTGCCCAGGCAAGCCCAAACATGGCAAAGAGGGCCCTACTTCTCCGCATACTGATTTTTGCCTCTGTGTTTTGCACCACGGTCGAACATTCAGAAATCGCCCCAACGCGGCCGCGGGGCATGAGAGTTGCCCGCGATGCTGAAAGGCCTCTCGCCGGGGAATCCCATCTATAATATAATAGTTTGATGTGTGGGGTTGTGAAACAAGAACGAACTCTTCGAGTCAAGTCCCACGATCCATAGGCCCTTGGCCCCCTCGAGGAATGGTTCCATGATTGATCGCATGGCTCAGTTCTGCGGGGAAACAGACCATTCGCTGTGCCTGACGCACCCGCAAGGAGGAGCGACCCGGCGTTCGCATTCTCCTGCAGACCGATCTGCCGAGCATCGTCGCTCGCTTCTTGGTTTCACGCTCGTCGAATTGCTGGTGGTGATCGCCATCATCGGCGTGCTGATCGGCCTCTTGCTGCCGGCCGTGCAGGCGGCCCGCGAGTCGGCGCGGCGCTCCAACTGCTCGAGCAATCTGCGGCAGATCGGCATCGCCGCGCACCTGTACGAGCAGGCAGCCAGAAGCCTGCCGCCGGCGATTTCCAACCCACGGATGAACACAGCTACTCGCGGCGCGACCGACTGGTGGCGGCTCAGTTACCTGGTGCCGTTGTTGCCGCACATGGAGGAAAATCCGCTCTACGACAACGTGATCGCCTATCTGATCGCAGGGGGCCGTCCCTGGGAGACGGACGTGAAAGGAGGCGTCATGTCGCCCTACACTACGCCGGTCTCGGTGCTGCGGTGTCCGTCCGACGGAGCGGCCCGCGGCACGGGTGAGACCCAGGGCACCAACTATCTCTGCAACCGTGGTGACATCTGGATGGACGCCTTCTACCATGAGTGGCGGGGTGCCTTTGCCCACGGCGATTACGGCAAGCTGAGCTTTTCCCGCTGTGCCGACGGCCTTTCAAAGACAGTCATGGTCGGCGAAAGTGTGCTCGGTGGTGGCGGTAGCCGGGTGATCGGAGGCCAGGCCCTCGACGCCGGCATCTCACCGGCGGCCGCTCCGGCTGTGTGCCTAGGGCGGCAGCAGGGAGATTCGCTCTCCGGCCGCACGGAATCCGGCCGCAGCATCGGCTGCCGCTGGGGCGACGCGGTGCAGCTGTTCAGCGGATTTTTCATGGTGATCCCGCCGAACGGGCCATCATGCGGCAACTCTTGGACCGAAGACTGGCCGGTCAATGCGGCCAGCAGCAGGCACCCTGGCGGAGCCAACGTGCTGTTCATGGACGGGAGCGTGGCGTTGGTGGAGGAGACGATCGACGCGGGAGACCCGAGCGTCGCGTCGCCGGCCACGGGCGGGTATCCCCAGCGGTACGCAGGGCCATCCGTCCGCGGCGTCTGGGGAGCGCTGGCCACCCCGAATGGCGGTGAAATCAACCGGTGGTCTCACTGACGAGGCATCGCCGTGGCCGATTCCGCCATCTGATTCTCGGCCGTCATGAGTTGCAGGCAGCGGGGTGGGCAATGGCTGAGGCGGTCACCATCCTTCACCGATCTGGAGCAGCGGCAATCACCAGATTGTTGAGCCACAGGCCATTTTCTCGGCCCCCGTCGGTCTCCAGTACGAAAAACTTAACGCCAGCCGCGCGGCCTTCATATCGCCCCGTCTTCTCGGCCTGGACGCCGCCCCTGCGAACGATTGACCATGTTCCGGCGTTCGCCTCGGTCTGCGTGAAGCGCAGCGTGAAGGCGGTCTTGGCGTCGTAGGCCGAGCCCAGGGGGCCGTTTTCCGTCGCCGCCTTGTGGACGACATAGTCGTCGGCGCCGATGGTGAAGTTGAAGATCACCCGCTCACCTTCGGACGCCGGAGCCCGGAGATCGATGCCTTTCAGTCCGTTGCGGAAGTTGACGGCGAGGTCGACGCTGAAGGATTGGCCGACGTCCAGCGGCGCTTGGAAGGTCCGATATGCCTCCGCCGTGCATCCCTTCCCTTTGGCAAACATGCCGAAGGCGAATCCAGCCGGGGAGTTGATGTCGGAGTTGATCTCGCGGGAGTCGCCGATCAGGAAGCCGCGGTGTTCCGCAGGCTCTCCTTGGGCCACGAGATTCCAGCCCTTGAAGCCCTTCCCGCCGTTCTCGCCGCTCGACCACGCAGGCCGCTTGGCATACGCCGGATCGTCCGCGTTGTCGCGGGCAAGGTCGGCGCCCCGCGCAGAGGCGGCGAAAACGACATGGGTGAACACGAAACCGCAGAAAACGATACCCCGGACGCTACGCATCAAAGCACCTCCTCACTGCTAAATGGGATGTGGGACAACATCTCCGCGATCGATGGCCTCGCCGTTAGCGTGCCATAAAGGGGCGACTGGTCGCTTCGCAAACGGCTGCGAATGCTAGCCCGGGTAATGTACTTCCGCAACGGGCTCGCGGCTCACGGACGGCACATGAGCTGCGAGATCGGTCGTCCGTCGTGCTCACCATGCACTGGGCATACATGGCCACATATGATGCCGGCGCATTCACGGTCACGAATTTTCGTAACGGATTAGTCTGGTGGCCAGGCCGCGGTTGGCCAGGCACTATTGCTGAGATGTCCACACCCATACGCTTGATCACCCCGGAGGGCAACGTGCTGTTCAACGTGCTCATCGGCGGCACGTTGACGAGCCTCACTGGGCAGATCACGCGTGCGGGGCAGACGAATCGGATGGCGTTGCGTTCCTACGACGGCTCGACGAGCAGGCCGGAGGCCACCGCGACGGTGGTCACCGTGCCCGAGCAGGCGACGGTCGCCCTGCTTGCGGTCGCGGCCGTAGCGGGTGATAACGGCCGGAATCGTTCAGGCCGTCATTCCCTGAGTGACTGCTCGCTTCGTCAAGGAAAGCATGCGGAATGAAGGCTGTGCGTCAGCGAATATTCGGGCTGCACGAGGATCTCGCTGCCGTCGTGATCGGCCTCGGCATCGTGCTCCTCGCGCTGGCCGTCACGTGGCAGGCGCGGCCGGCGAGCGATGCGGGCAGCCGCGAGCGGCACCCGAAGGGCTGGCCGACGCCGCTCGCCGCCACCGTCGGAACGCCCGGCGCCTGGGCCGAGGCGCCGCTGGATGCGTTTCGCGACAAGCAGGGAAACCTGGGCGTGGGCCCGATCGCGCTCGGCATGGGCTGGATGGTGGCGATCGTGGTCGCCGGGGCGGCGCTCGGCCGACGAAGCGTGCGGGCCTGCCTGCCGGGCGCGATCCTGCTCGCCGGGCTCGCCTGCCTGGCCTACGTGCTCTCGGGCCAGAAGGTCATCAAGTATTACAACCTCGAATACCCGCTCTGGGCCCTGGCGGTGGGGCTGTTCGTGGGCAATGCGGTGGGCGTGCCGCGGTGGCTCGCGCCCGCGCTCGCGGGCGAGTTTCTCATCAAGACGGGCCTCGTGATCTTCGGGGCCGAGGTGCTCGTGAGCCGACTGCTCGCGCTTGGGCTGCCGGGCCTGATGACGGCCTGGATCGTGACGCCCGTCGTGCTCGTGGCTACGTATCTCTTCGGCGTGCACGTGATGCGGATCCCTTCGCGGGCCCTGTGCATGACTCTGTCGGCAGACATGTCCGTCTGCGGTGTGTCGGCGGCGATCGCCACCGGCGCGGCGTGCCGCGCCAAGAAAGAAGAGCTTTCGCTCGCGATCGGCCTGTCGCTGTTTTTCACGGTGATCATGATGGTGGCGATGCCGCCTGTGATCCGCTGGATGGGGCTTGATCCGATCCTCGGCGGCGCGTGGATCGGCGGCACGATCGACGCCACCGGGGCCGTCGTGGCGGCGGGAGAGTCGCTCGGCAAGCAGGCGGGCGAGGTCGCCGCCACCGTGAAGATGATCCAAAACTCGATGATCGGCCTGATCGCGTTCGCCGTGGCCGTCTATTGGGCCGGCTGGGTCGAGCGTGATCCCGCAGGCCCGCGCGGCACGCTCGCGGGCGAAGCGTGGCGGCGGTTTCCGCGGTTCATCCTCGGGTTCCTCGCCGCATCGCTCGTCTGCTCGTGGCTCCACGCCCTCGGGCCGGAGCAGGCGCTGTGGGTGGACGGGGCGACGACCGGCTTCACGGTGAAGCTCCGCGGCTGGCTGTTCTGCACCGGCTTCGTCTGCATGGGGCTGCAGACCAGCTTTCGCGAGCTCGCCCCGTATCTCGCGAGCGGGCGGCCCGTGGTGCTGTATCTCGCCGGGCAGACGCTCAACCTCGTGCTCACGCTTGCGGTGGCAAGCCTGACCTTCGGATGGCTCTTCCAGAAGGCGGTGGAGCCATGACGCTCTGGAGCGACCGTCTGGCTGCCCTCCGGCTCGTGGCCGGAGCCGCCATCATGAGCGCCGTGTGGTGCGGCCTGCTGCCGCGGCTGCTGTCGTTCGCGCCCGTGGCCCGGCATGTCCGCCTGATGGAGGAGCGGGGCGTGGATCCCGCCGCGATGTACTACACCGAACTCGAGCGGCTCCCACTGCCGCCGCCTTGGCTGGCAGACCGCGTGGTGCTCTGGCCGTGACGGTGGGTGCGAGGGTCGTCGAACGCGCCGCTTTCCCAGGCCGTAGCCATCGATTATTATTTCGTTGTACGATTTCACTGTCGATCGAGGGGCCGTCATGCAGCACGTCACGATTTCACCCAAGTTCCAGGTTGTGATTCCCCGTGTCGTTCGGGAACGGCTCGGGCTGCGGCCTGGGCAGAAACTGCAGGTCATCGAACATGCCGGGCGGGTGGAATTCGTGCCGGAGCGGAACATCCGCGAACTGAAAGGGTTCGTAAAAGGGATCAAGACGGATTTCGTTCGTGAGGGTGACCGCCTGTGAACGTGGTCGATTCCTCCGGCTGGCTTGAATACTTCGCCGGGGGACGCCATGCGAGCACGCTCGAACCAGTTCTCGAGGACGTCGATTCGCTGGTCGTGCCATCCGTCTCGGTGTACGAAGTGTTTAAGGTGCTGCTCCGCGAGGCCGGTGAAGAAGCCGCAATCCAGGGCGTGGCAGCGATGCAGCGTGGCCGCCTCGTCGATCTCACCTCGCAGCGGGCCCTCGACGCGGCCGCCCTGAGCCTCCGGCATTCGCTGCCGATGGCCGATAGCATCATTCTTGCGGCGGCCCGAGAGCACACCGCCATTGTCTGGACGCTCGACGAGGACTTCAGCGGGCTCCCGGACGTGCGGTACTTCGCCAGGAAGTAACGGGCTTCAATCGAGACTCACGATGGCATTCCTTCTGGCCTGGCTGCGGCTGCTGCGGATTCCCAACCACGCCACGGCTGCAGCCGATGTGCTGGCTGGGTTTCTGATCGCTTCTCGTGCTCGGGAGGTCGGGCCGCTGCCTGCTGCGTTCTGGTGGGCGCTTGGCGCGGGGCTCGCCTTCTACGCCGCGGGCATGGTGCTCAACGACGTGTTCGACGTGGAGCTCGATCGCCGCGAACGGCCCGAGCGACCGCTCCCCTCGGGCGCGATCGCCGTCGGCACCGCGGCGGCCGTGGGCCGCGGGCTGCTCACGGTGGGCAGCCTGTGTGCATGCCTGGCCGCCTTTGCATCGGGCAACGCAGCCGTCGCGCTCGTCGGGGCCGCGCTGACGGCCGCCGTCTGGGCCTATGACCGGCACGCGAAGGGCACGCCGTTCGGCCCGGCGGTGATGGGCACGTGTCGAAGCCTGAACTGGCTGCTCGGGATGACGGCCGCCGGCGGCCCAGTCGCGCCCTCCGACTGGCTGATCCCGCTCGGCATGGGTCTCTATGCCGGCGGCATCACGCTCTACGCCCGCGACGAGGCCTGCCGCAGCCGGGCCGGCACGCTCGCGATCGCGACGCTCGCGATGCTCGCCGGGCTCTGCATCGCCGGCGCTTCCGTCTGGCTTTTGGCCGCGGCGGGCGAGGGGAGTGCGTGGCTCCGGTCGGGGCGGCTCATGCCCTGGCTTGCGCTGTGGGCCGTGCTGACGTCGTCGATTCTTCTGCGCAACGTGCTCGGGATCCTCGATCCGACAAGCGGCCGCGTGCAGCAGGCCGTCGGCAATGCGATCATGTCGATGATCACGCTCGCGGCAGTGCTCGTGCTCCCAGTGTGTGGCGAAGCCTGGGCGATCGTCGTGCTCCTTCTGCTCGTGCCGTTTTTGTTCGGTCGCCAGCTCGTGTCTGCCACCTGAGACTGCGGATCGCCCGACCATGCGCCTGGGATTCAGCACCAACGGCATCGGCGACCTCGCCCCACTCGACGCCGTGCCGATCCTCAAAGACCTCGGCTACACATCGCTCGCGATCACACCTGATCGCCACCTCCTCGATCCGTTTTCGTCGGGTCTCGCCGCCGAGACAGCCCGCTGGCGGAAGGTCCTCGAGGCCGCCGGCTTCGGCCGCGTGCTCGAGACGGGCGCCCGGCACTTGCTCGACCCGCTCCACAAGCACGAGCCGACGCTCGTCTCGCCGCATCGCACCGATCGCGACCGGCGCACCGACTTTCTCGTGCGGGTGATCGACCTCGCCGTCGAACTCGGTGCCCCGGTCGTCTCCCTCTGGTCGGGCATGGCTCGCGACGCAACCGACGAGGAGACGCTCTGGCAGCGGCTCACGAACAGCCTCGGCCCGGTGCTCGACCGTGCCGCCGCCCGCGGCATCGCGCTCGGCTTCGAGCCGGAGCCGGGCATGTTCATCGACACGCTCGCCCGGCAGGCTGCGCTGCATGAACGACTTGGCCGGCCCGATCACCTGCGGCTCACCGTCGACCTCGGCCATCTCGAATGCATGGGCGAACAGCCCGCGGCCAGGCTCCTCGCCGCTCGGGCTGCGGAGATCGTCAACGTGCACGTCGACGACATGCTCGCCTGCCGTCACGAACACCTGCCGCTCGGCACGGGCGACATCGACTTCCCGCCGCTGCTCGCCGTCCTGTCAGCCGCGGGCTACACGGGCGGCCTGCACGTCGAACTCCCGCGGCAGTCGCATCGCTGGCTGGAAACCGCCCGCGAGTCGGCGGCGTTCTTCCGAGGGATGCTCGACAGATAAACGGTTGCGGAACCTGGCAACGACCCGCATTCGGAGCCGGCGGTACGCTGCTCCATCGCCGAGGGCGATCGCTAGTCCCTTCTCAACTGTGATGGTGCGCTCGGTGTAAGCCGCGTATCTGCCCGTCGGCTCTTCCGCATCGCACCGACCGTCTCCGCCGAAAGTTCTTAACGTCTACGAGCCGGCGGCCGCTAGCGGATCGTCGCCGCCGCTACGTCAAACGGGCTTAGGCCAGGCGGTCGAGGAGGCGGTCGAGGGCCAGGTCGAGCTTCTCGGGGGTGTCGTACGAGCCGTCGGCGATCGCCGCGCGGATCGCGTTCACCTTGTCGAAGCGGATGTCGGCCGTCGATTCAGCGGCGCGAACCGCGTCGATCGACAGCGTCACCGAGTCCTGCACTTCGCCAACGCCCTGCTGGACGGCGGCCTGTGCGGCCTTGGTCGACTCCACACCCTTGATCCCGCCGAGCGCCTGAGCTCCGTGCGTCGAAAAAACACCCAGAATATTCATGATTGCACTCCTTGCAGACAGTGTCGTGATTGTCCGGTGGCTTCCCTGCGTCCCCCGTCGTGTCCGCTTCTACGCGGCGTCATGATCGGTGGTTCGTTTGGAATTTCGGAATCGCGTGCTGGCTGTGTTGTGGGTCCTGCTGTGGTTATTGTTGCCGCGCTTTTGGCTTTGGGCGACACCAGTCGTCGCACGATTTTCGTCCGTGTCACACGGTCGATTGCATCGCCGAACCTTCTTCTATCGACGCGTCGGCCACTCGAACTTCACCAAAAATTTTTCCTGCGGTTTTTCAGCGTATTGATGGTCGGTGGGCCCCGCTCGTCGAAGAGCGCATGTTGCCCAGCCTGCCCGGGCTCACATCGCGAATTCCGGCCGGCGCCGTTCCAGCTGGTTTTGCAGCCGCTCGACGATCGCGCTGTGCATCTGACTGACGCGGCTTTCGGAGAGGTCGAGGGTGGCCCCGATCTCCTTCATCGTGAGTTCCTCGTAGTAGTAGAGGATGATGATCAGCCGCTCGTTGCGGTTGAGCCCCTTCGTGACCAGCCGCATGAGGTCGGCCTTCTGGATGCGGCGGGTGGGGTCGTCGCCCTTCTTGTCTTCGAGGATGTCGATCTCGCGAACATCCTTGGAGCTATCCGTCTCGCACCACTTCTTGTTGAGGCTGACGAGACTGGCCGCGTTGGCCTCGATGAGCAGCTTCTCGAAATCCTCGCGGGAAAGCTGCATATGCTCGGCCACCTCGTCGTCGGACGGTGCCCGCCCGAGCCGGGCTTCGAGCGTCTTGAGGGCTTCGTTGAGCTTGCTGGCCTTGGAGCGGACGAGCCGCGGCACCCAGTCCATGGTGCGGAGTTCGTCGAGCATCGCGCCCCGGATACGGGGCACGCAGTAGGTCTCGAACTTCACGCCCCGTGACATGTCGAACGCGTCGATCGCGTCCATCAGGCCGAACGTGCCGGCCGACGTGAGGTCGTCGAGCTCCACGCCTTCAGGAAGCCGCGACCAAATCCGCTCGCCGTTGTATTTGACGAGCGGCAGGTAGAGCTCGATGAGGCGGTTGCGCAGGTCTTCGTTCGACTGGTCGGCCTTGAACTGCGTCCACAGTTCCAAGACCTCTTCGGGAGACAATTGAATCGCCACGGCGTCCTCCTTGACGGGCTGGAATCGACTGGTTCGGACTCGGCGACGCTCCTTGCGACAAACCCGTTGTCATCGGCTGGGGCAGGGGCTTCGCTTG
>Ga0247836_1004847_pt1 | contig 16276 bp, 14 predicted proteins | sample LaCruzMarch2015__4_FD_187116 | JGI IMG/M metagenome (GOLD analysis project Ga0247836, IMG submission 187116) | Freshwater microbial communities from meromictic Lake La Cruz, Castile-La Mancha, Spain - LaCruzMarch2015_14m | ecosystem: Environmental > Aquatic > Freshwater > Lake | place: Spain...
CAATTCATTAATTGCCAATACAGTTGGAGTGTCTGGCGGAACTGCAGTTGCTGGCCTAACTTTAACTGATGGCACTCTTACGCAAGTAACGGCTACTGGCGCTAAGGCTCAGACTTATACATTGACATACACATCGGGAACAGACACCCTCACCCTTGCTGGTGCTGATACTGTAGCCCAGTCACTTGTGGTTAATGGCTTAACTGCAGGTACAACTTATGATTTAAATTTTGATCAATTAGGCATTAAGCTCACATACGTTGTTGGCTCTGCAGGGGCTGCCGATGCTGATGATTTGGGCGCTGCTCTGACTACAAAAACAGTGATTGTCTCTGGTTCGGCCCCGGCTGACCTTACTTTCCAGGGCGGTAGTGATACTGGCACTCCAAATATTGTTACCTATGATGCTATCAATATCAAGACGGATGGTAGCGCAGGTGTAATGAGTACCATGACAGATTTGGGCACCATCATTGCCACATTAAACGGTTACAACACTAGCACCGCTCAGGCAACTTGGGCTTCTGCATTTTCAACATTGGGCACTCGAGTCGATGCATCTATTGATTTGGTTTCGGAGCAGCGCTCCATAATGGGCGCATTGATGAATCGCATAGCCTATATCAGCACAAATTTAGAGGCTCAAAGCACTAATTTACAAAGCTCTAAATCTGCGATTACTGATACTGACTTTGCCGCAGAAACTGCAAAGCTGACTAAGGGTCAGATCATGCAACAAGCAGCAACAGCGATGTTGGCGCAGGCAAACCAGATGCCAAACGTAGTTCTGTCATTGTTGAAGTAATTAGTATAGGATTAATGCAAAGTCTGGAGCAATTCAGTCTTTGCATTTTGTGATTTCAGAAGGAGAGACATATGAGTCAAGTCGCCGCATTAAATAATTCCCCTGCTGCTTCAGGTGCGGGAGTAATGCCTACGGCTACTTCTGTGCCTGACCGCGCCCCTACCAAGCAAGTTCGTTCTGATGCCGAAGTAGTGGCCGTAGCTGCTAGTACAGAGATTAAGCCGTCAAACGTAGCTGAATCTTCGGCCCCTACGCGCGAAGTGGTAGCTAAAGCCGCCGAACAAATTCAGAGTTTCGTAAGCTCAATGGGCCGTAATTTGGATTTTTCTGTGGACAGTACTACGGGATACCATGTGGTTCGGGTAACAAACCCAGAAACAGGTGAAGTAGTGCGTCAGCTGCCTACGGAGGAGTTGATTCGGATCGCCAAAAGTTTTGAACAACTTAATGCTGCCTTAGTGCATCAGAGAGCCTAGTTCTGCTGGTATGTGCCAATCAACAAATTGGCACATATTTTGCATGTCCCTAGTACTAATTCAATTAATTAAGCGGGCTTAGGGAAATAAAATGGCAGTTAGTAGCGCAACCTCCACCTCCAATATCGATGTTGCTGGCATTGTCGAGCAGCTCATGACGGTCGAAAACCGTCCTTTAGACGTTCTAAAAGCAAAAATTACCCAGCAAAATACCGTCATAAGTGATTTGGGGGTGATTAAGGGCAAAGTTAGTACATTCCAAGAAGCGCTTCGGGCCTTTCAGGATCCCATAACCTTTAACAGCGCATCGGCAAGCAGCACAGATAATTCAGTAGTTGGCGTACTTGCCTCAAATGGCGCTATCAAGGGCAGCTATTCTGTTCTGGTGGATGACGTTGCCCTGGCATCTAAAGCTACCGTTAGTGGATACGATTCAGCAGCAGCATTAGCAGGGATTGATGCAGATGATGGCTTTGCTATCACCATTGGAACCACAACATACAACACCAAGGGCACCCCAGCCGGAACAGCTATTATCGGTGCAGATCCAACGGTAACAGATCTAAAGAATTGGATCAATGCATTGGGTGAGGATGTCAGTGCAAGCGTGGTTCAAACAACTGCGAATCAATATTCATTAATGATTCAGGGTACAAAGACTGGAATCGATAACGCTGTAACGTATACGGGTCTCACATCCCCTGGAACAGTCTCTACTATTGCCGCGCAAGATGCGAGTTTTAGTATTGATGGCATTGCCTTTAGTAGAGGCACCAATTCCGTCAGCGATGTTTTAAATGGCGTTACTTTGAATCTAGTGAAAGCTTCGGATACTGCCCAGACGATTTCGATTACTAAGGGGGTTGATGTTTCGAGTGCTGCAATTAATACTTTAATTAAAGCCTATAACGAGTTAATGAGCAGTTATAAAGAAATGACTGCAAATTCCAGTAACTCATCAAAGCCAGGGACATTTGCAAACTCCCCGACCGCTTTATCGTTTATTAATCAGATTAAAGCCTCTTTTGCTAAAGGTATTAGCTATACCGAAGGCGGCACATTAAAGACCATGAGCCTTAGTACGCTCGGAATTGATTTGCAGTTAGACGGCACCGCAAAATTTAATTCAACAAGCTTTACCACAGCAAGTGCAAATGGACTGCAAGACGTTTTAGCATTGGGTGTTGCCGCTGGGTATATCGATAGCAGTAATAATCTCAATACATTCTTAACGGCTCAAGTAAGAACTGGCGGTGCCTTGGATTTACAAATTCAGTCACAAAATGACTCAGTTCGCAATTTGACCAAGCGTCAAGATGATTTGCAGACACGCCTCGTTTCGGTTCAGAATAATTTGATTTCGCAATACTCTGCACTCAATGCCTTGCTCTTTCAGCTAAATAACACCAGTACTGCATTGACAAGCGCTTTAGATGCTTTGACTAATAGTCAGAGCAATAATTAATTTTTGAGAAAGTGATCGGTATCCCTATGGTTTCTAAATCTGCACGGGCATATGCTGCCACCGATACTTTAACTGGCGTACACGGATCGGATCCAGGTCAGTTAATTGTGCTGGTCTATGAGCGCACATTCGATCACCTGAAGTTGGCAAAAAAAGCACTTGAGTCTGGTGACTACGGTATTGAGCCTTTCACCAAGGCCCATGATTTAATTCAGCAAGGATTGCTAGCCTGTCTGGATTACAAAACCGGCGGCGATGTTGCTCAAAGCTTGGGCGCCATTTATGAGTGGTCTTTGCGCGAGATTTTGAATGCTCGCCTGACTAAATCGCCAGCCAAAGTACAAGAGGTTTTAGATGTTTTGGCACCCCTGTATGAGGCATGGTTAGCCTTGGCACCTAAAGAGTCGATTCCTGCCTTGCGCCTTGTTCAGGGATCTGGTGAAACCGCATCGCGCGCAGTCAATTATTAAATAACCCCTCATTTAAGGGAGTTTGGTTTTTTGCTAGTAAGGCATTAAAGTAATAAGACCTTTTACTTAAAGAGGATTGAGTATGGCTATACCAATTCCCTCGAATTCACCCATTAGTCCGATGGTCGATCACCAGCGGAATGATCTGATTGTCCCTCCCGCAGCCCCCGCTGTCATAGAAAGCCTCGGTACCATTGATCCCCGAGTGGCCTTGAGGATGGCTTTGCCGGTAGTCAATAATCCGACTAGCGCGCGCTTGCAAGACGTGCTGCAAAACGCAGCCAGTAGAGTGGGGTCGAGCATTGCTTCCGAACCCAGTGTTGATCAGGCGGTACTGCTGCAGCTTTCCTCAATGACGGGTGATTTAGCTGAGGCTGCTGGTAATCCAAACCAAGCCCGCACTGTTAGCTTGCTGTCACAAAGCCTTGCGCGCATGGATACCTTGGGCAGCGCTGCATTAGGCCAATTACTTTCCGATATCTTGGCGGTTGACGTTCCTGAATTGGGCAAGTCGGTTGTGACGGACGCCAAGGGGGCACTTGCGCAAAACGCCGTCGTGAATTGGCCGGGCGCTACCAATACAAATCCTCTAGTCAATGCAGCAGACCCTAAATTAGCAATGACGGTTTTGTATCAAAACTTACAGAGCTCCGGAATGTTTGCTGCTGATCAATTGCGGCGGCTACTCTTTCCGGCAAGTGAAGATGATGGCAAGCCATTAGTTACTGCTGGCAGTGTGGAGGCTGAGAGTACAGCGCTCCTTGGGCAGATTGCGACAGACTCTGCTGCGGTGAAGGATTCAGTGAAGTTATTACTGCGCGGTGATATTTTGTGGCAAGGGCAGTTACTGCCCAATGTGCAAGGGCGTTTGTATCGCGAAGATGCTTGGGAAGCCGATCCAGATCAGCCGGGGCAATTGCAAAAAGGCAGCCGCATTACGATGGAAGTGAGCTTGCCTAATTTAGGCCCGTTCAAAATAGTTGGTACGCAGTTTGGCGATAGCGTCCATGTTGCCATTGAAGGCGCACCGGATGCGCAAAGCACGCTGGCAAGTTCATTCGCGAGCCTGCTAGAACAAATGCGAACGCAGGTTGATCCGGATGCCAAGGTTAGCCTGAAGGGTGGAGGCGCTTTTGGCGCTGGATAAAAAAACCCGCAAAGCCGTTGCCCTAGCCTATGAAATCAATAGTGCCGCGCCGCGCATTACCGGTCAAGGTGAAGGCTTTGTAGCCGATGCGATCTTGGCCAAAGCCAAGGAAATGGGGATACCCACGCGAACCGAGCCGGAGCTCGTGGAGTTCTTAATGCAACTCAAACTCAATGAACTCGTGCCACCCAAACTGTATGCCGCAGTGGCAGAAGTATTGGCGTGGGCTTATGAGCTCGATGGCAAGGTAATACCCAAGCCAGAGAATATTGCCGACAGATAGAGTTAATTTGCCTTGCTGGACTTATGAGCTAATTGGTAGCTTGTACTGCGCCCGCCAGAAGGCATTTTTTCTAGAATTCCAAGAGCGATTAATTCATTGATGTCTCGCAGAGCAGTATCCATCGAGCACTTGCCAATTAAGGACCATTTATTGCTGGTGAGCTTGCCATCAAATCCATCAAGTAGTCGATGCAGTAGTTTTATCTGACGATCATTCAGGGCGTGGCTAGCCCAGTGTTGCCAAAAACGCGATTTGTAATGGATGGTCTCCAAACTATGCTCAGCCTCTGAAAGGGCGCGATAGAGTGTGCCCAAAAACCAGCGTAACCATTCGGTGATATCTAGGGAGCCCTTTTGCGTATCTTCAAGTATTTTGTAATACGCTTTACGTTCGTGCTGAATTTGAGCAGAGAGGCTGTAAAAGCGTTGATGGCTGTTATCCGCGCGTGATAAGAATAAGTCGCCAATGGCGCGTGCAATCCGGCCATTGCCATCATCAAAAGGATGGATAGTGACAAACCACAGGTGGGCAATTCCAGCTTTAATAATCGGAGGGATATCATTTTTCTCATTAGCCCATTGAATAAAGCGGCTTATTTCCGCGTTTAGTACGGCCGCACTGGGCGCTTCGAAATGAACCTTTTCTTTGCCGATGGCGCCGGAAACAACCTGCATCGGGCCGCTTAAGTCATTACGCCAATTACCAATGGTGATTGGTGTGAGTACCGAGCCGCCCGTTGGAAAAAGTGCCGCGTGCCAAGCAAAGAGACGCTCTTGTGAGAGTGGCTCTTGGTAGTTTGAAGTGGCATCGAGCACCATCTCTACAACACCCTCAACATGGCGATCCGTTGGCGCAAGCCCGCCAATATCAATTCCCAGGCGACGCGCAATCGATGACCGTACTGAATGGGGATCGAGGTGTTCTCCCTCAATCTCACTGGTTTTAACAACATCTTCCGTTAATGTGGAGAGGCTTGCCTCGGCGCGTAAGTCTAGGCCGAGATCGACCACCCGCCCCAACAGCATCCCTTGCTTGAGGCAAACCTCAGAAATCTGAGGTGCTAATGCGCCAAGGTCATAGCTCCAATTGGGCCAGTCGCTGGACTGCCAAATATAGGTGTAATCTCCGCGTTTCATGCGGTGATTATCCTGCCTATTCTCCGCAAATGCAATTATTCACCGCATTTTTTGCGGTGAATAGATCCTGTGGGCACAAAAAAGCCCAGATGAACTGGGCTTTTGATAAACAAGGTGTTTCTAGTAGTTCAGGCAATTACACCTGGAGGTTGGTCACTTCTTTATAGGCGTCAACTAAGCGATTGCGCACGGCAATCATGCCTTGGAGGGATAAATTGGCTTTTTGCAAAGAAACAATCACATCTTCTAAGGAAGTATCGGATGCCCCAAGCGTAAAGGACTGAGCCTTTGCTTGCGCACTGTTTTGAGCAGTGTTGACGTTCTCAATCGCATTTTTGAGTACAGCCGAGAAATCAACCCGATTGGGATCTTGGGTGTCGGTAGTTACAGGCTTACCACTGGCTGCAGCGGCTAATGCCTGCATTCGGGTAATCATGGAATCTACGTTCGGTGTATTCATGTATCCAATTATCTAACAAAATCAATCAATAAGGAAGCCGGCTTCCTTATAGGATTTCAGCTTGTAGCGCAGTGCTCTAGCGGATATTCCTAATATTTCTACGGCTTTTGTTCTATTTCCATTTACTTCGGCCAAAACCTTGAGGATGTGATCACGCTCAACTGACTCAATATTTCGACTTAATTCACCATTATCTAATGCAATTTCTGTGCCATTTTGGGGCGTTACATTGCCAAAATCAGGGTTTTTTGGCTCTTTTGGGAAGTGATCTGTGAGCCCAGGGTGGGTCAGCTGGGAATCGTCCAGTTCCAAATCTTCCGCATAGATTTGATCTCCATCGGCCAATAAAACCGCGCGCTGGATGATATTCTCGAGTTCCCGCACATTGCCCGGCCAAGGATACTTTTGGAGCAGGGCTTTGGCAGCGGCACTGAGTGTCAACGAGTCCCGGCCAATATTCATGCTGTAGCGCTTGAGAAAGAACTCGGCCAAGGGAAGGATGTCGAGCGGGCGATTGCGTAATTCCAGAACGTGAATCGGGAAGACGTTTAAACGAAAGTACAAATCCTCGCGGAATTTGCCCGCCTTGACTTGCTCTTGCAGATTTAAATTGGTGGCTGCGATGATGCGCACATCGGCCTGAATCGAATCGGTTGAGCCAATGCGCTCAATCATTTTGTCTTGCAATACCCGCAGCAGTTTGGCTTGCAGTGGCGCAGGCATTTCGCCGATTTCATCTAAAAAGAGGGTGCCTTTGTGGGCTTGCTCAAACTTACCGGCTTGGGATTTAGTGGCGCCAGTAAAGGAGCCTTTTTCATGGCCAAACAAAATGGACTCGAGTAAGGTTTCCGGAATGGCCGCGCAATTAATCGCCACATACGGCCCTTTTGCGCGCTTGGACGTTTTATGAATGTGGTGTGCGATTACTTCTTTGCCAGCGCCCGATTCACCAGTGACTAAAACGCTAGTGTCGGTCGCGGCCACCCGTTCACAGCGCGTGAAGGTGGCAATACTCTGGGGATCGACCGCAATCACGCTGTGCTCGGTAGAGCGAATTTGCGAAACCACTTCCTTGGCTTTAGGAGCAGCTTCGATTGACGCCGTTGCGTCGCTCGAGTTCGTTTGCGGGACTTCGGGTGGGTGATAACGGGAAATGATTTCGATTAACTGTTGCGGCACAAACGGTTTGATCAAGAAGTCCCTTGCCCCTGCTTTAAGCGCCTCTACTGCCAGCTTGGTATCGGCAAACGCCGTCATGATGACAACCGGCATATCGGGGCATTGTTTTTGCGCAATCTTTAATAAATCCAGGCCAGTCATGCCCGGTAATTTGAAGTCCGTGACCAATACCGTATTGAGTCCTGGGCGCAAGAGGGGCACTACTGTCTCTGCGCGCTGATGCGTCACAAAGTCAATGTGCTTCATGCGCAGCGTGACGGCAATGGCTTCCCTCAGGTCTTCATCGTCCTCAACCAAAATCACTGGGAAACGTGCATCGATGGATTCATTCATATCAGTAAGCCGCTTGTGCGTATTTAAGATTGGGTTTTAAGATTGAGTAATGGGCAGGGTGATTTTGAACACAGCACCCTCATGGGTGCTCTGAACGCCAATAGTTCCGCGGTGTACATCAAGGGTATTTTTAGCAATCGATAAGCCCAGGCCCGTGCCATTGGCGCTGGTGGTGGAAAAAGGTTCAAATACAGAATCAATAATCGTGCTTGCAATACCGGGGCCTTGATCTGTAATTGCGATGATGAGTTTTTTGGATTCGGTCGTGGCGCTCAGCAACACCGTATCGCCCGCCTTTGAAACGGCGAGGGCATTTTCAAGAATCGCCACCAAGGCATTGGGAATGGATTTAGGTTCCACCAACAACATGACCGTATCGGCAATGGCGCACTGAACCGAGAGGGTGACCCCTTTGGTTTCAAAAAGCGCCTGAATGCTGGCTTGCGCTTCCTCAATTAATTGCCGCGCAGAAGTGAGCACGGTTTTATTGGGACGATTCGCAATAAAATGCAACATGTCTAGCGAGAGTTTTTCTAAATCGAGTAATTGCTTGCGTAGACGCAAGGCAAATTCTTTGGCCATCTCAGGCTCCACTTCATCGTCGCAAAGGTGCGACGAGTAGAGCAGAGCGGTAGCCAGCGGCGTACGGAATTGATGGGCAATCCCTGCGGCCATCTTGCCCATCGCCGCGAGGCGATTTTCGCGCTGGGATTCTTGATGAAGCGCAATATTGGCCGTAATGTCTTGAATCTGAATAAAACTCCGGATGCCTTCATCAATTCGAATGACTTGCACCATTTTTTGTGGAGCGTTACGGTCTTCTGGGCTGCCAATCACATACTCACCCGGGGCGATCGAGGCTTGCCATTCGCTGGGCAAGGCAAATTGATTGCCTTTGCTAAGGCTCGGTAAAAAATGCAATACGGCCGGGTTGTGCAGCAAGACAATGTTGTTTTCGAGCAGGATTACCCCGGCCGGAATCGCATTTAATAAGATACCTAATCGTTGATTAGACTTTTGGAGCTCGGAGCTCAGCTGATTGATTTTCTCTTGGAGGTCTGCCTGCTGGGCTTCCAGTTTTTGCGATTCGGCATAAAAAATGGCAAATGCCTCCTCCAGGTGCTTGGCAGCCAGAGCGGGATCATTCTCCACGTTTGAAGTCGAAGCGGGCTTGGTCAATGTGTATCGGCGCCTTTAAATACGTAATGCATGACTTGCGCTTGGGGACACGCAAGGCGGCAATTTTTGCCTCATTCAGGGGATAGAATATCAATATTTAGGGAAAAATGGCAAAAATGTTCTATATTTAGTGCTATAGTATTTAAATCACATTGCCTGATTTGACGGAATCGACCCATTGAGCGAAGAAGCACTGTCCGGAATACAGGAAGGCGCAAAGGATGCAGCAGTAGTTAATATTGGCTCTAAAGCCGCATCCTTGGCCAATCCAGCAACTGCCTCAGCCGCAGGCAGGGCTAAGCTCCCCTCAAAATTAGGTGAACTGCAAATGCGCTTTGGCGCTCTCAATTTGCAGCAACGTTTAATTGTTGCCGCCGCACTCTTCTTGTTGATATCCGTGCTGGTTTTTGTCTCCGTCTCCGGGCGTAGCAAAAGCGATTACCGGGTTCTTTTTTCAAGCATCAATGAGCGCGATGGGGCTGCAATCGTAGCGGCCCTGCAACAGATGAATGTGCCGTACAAATTCACTGAAGGGGGCGCCGCCATTTTGGTCCCCGAGTCTTCGGTCTACGAAACCCGTTTGCGCCTTGCTGGGCAAGGACTTCCCAAGGCCGGTAATGTCGGTTTTGAATTGCTGGAAAACCAAAAATTAGGCACCAGTCAATTTGTTGAGCAAGTGAATTACCAGCGTGGCCTTGAAGGTGAATTGGCGCGCAGCATTAGTTCATTAGCCCAAGTGAAATCAGCCAGAGTGATGCTGGCCATTCCGAAGCAAACTGCGTTTATGCGCGAGCAAGAAAAGCCCACGGCTTCGGTAGTCATTACGATGCATCCGGGCCGTTTTCTCGATTCACAACAAGTCGCTGCTATCACCAATTTGGTTGGCTCTTCAGTGCCCAACTTAGGTCCCGCGAATGTAACGATTGTGGATGCCGAAGGTAGTCTACTAGCGCCCAACGCGCAGCGCTTAATGGGTCTCGACAGCACACAACTGAAGTATGTGGCTGAGTTAGAGGGGGCCTTATCCAAGCGGGTTCAGGCGATTCTCGAGCCCATCACCGGCAAAGAAAATGTCCGCGCGCAGGTCACTGTAGATATGGACTTTGGTGAAGTGGAGCGCACCGAAGAAACCTTTGGCCGCAACTCCCCACCCAATCAATCGTCGATCCGCAGCCAGCAAACCAATGAAGCGGCAGCACCTGGGTCTGCTGCGGCGGGCGTGCCCGGCGCCCTAACGAACCAGCCACCCGGCGGCGCGCAAGCACCGATCAATGCCCCCGGCGGCGCTGCTGCCAATGCTGGACCGCAGAACCTCAATGCTCCCCCAGCTAGCTCCGCGGCAACCGCAACCAATCTCAAACGGGATGCCACGATCAACTACGAACTGGATCGGGCAATTCAGAGCATTAAGTCGCAAAAGGGTCAGGTCAAAAGGATTTCTGCTGGAGTGGTGGTGAACTTTAAGCAACCTCCAGGGTTGGACAAGGAGGGCAAGCCCCTCAAGGCAGTTCCATACAGTACCAAAGAGATAGAGCAGATTAATAATTTGGCTCGCGATGCCGTTGGATTCAATGAGCGCCGCGGCGATAGCGTTAGCGTTGCCAACATTCCATTTAAGATCGAGGCTGATGTAGAACCTCCATTTTATAAGCAACCTGGCGTCATTGAGCTCAGTAAAGAGTTCTTCAAGTTCGCCATTATTTTGGGTTCCTTGGCCATTATTTTCTTCGGTGTGGTCAAGCCCTTGCTCTTTCCCAAGAAAATCGATGAAGCCTTGGAAGAGCAGCGCATCGATGAAGAGTTCGATGAGAAAATCAAGTTGGAAATGGCGCAGATGGATCCAAAAGCGCGCGAGAAACGCCGCATGGAAATGGAGCTGCTCAAAGAGCGTCAGCGCATTGCTGAAGAAGAAGAGCGTGCTCACCTTGAGCAGGAGCGTGCTAAGTTGGAAGAAGAGAAAAAGCGTGCGGACGAAGAGAAAAAGCAAGAGTACGATGAGTTACTCAAGTACGCACAAGAATTCGTGGAAGGGAACCCCAAAGTGGTTTCTTCTATTTTTAAAGAGTGGCTGGCAGATGATGCAGCCAAAACGAATGCCGCCAATATTGCCAAACCTACTTAATGAGATAAAAGGTAGAAAATATGCCGGATGAAGTGGCGGCCGCCCCCAAACAGCTCTCGATCGCTGAAGCCCTTAAAGAAGGTGTTAAGGGAGCAACTCAGTCCGGCAATCTGACGTTTGATGAGTTGGATGGAGCCTCGCGCGCTGCCGTGATCTTATTGGCCGTTGGCGCTGAATCGGCTGCAAACGTCTTGCGTCAAATGATCCCATTTGAAGTGCAGCGCCTTTCCGGAAAAATGGCGGTGGTGCGTTCCTTGAGCCGCGATCTCGTTCTGCAGGTGTTGCGCCAATTTAAAGACGTTACTGAAAATAACTCGCAAGTGGCGTTTGATACCGACTCATTCATGCAAAATATGCTGACCAAAGCCATGGGCGCAGAGGGTGCGTCTGACTTGCTGGGGCGGCTTGAGTCCACGCTGGATATGTCTGGCATTGAAACACTCAAGCGGATGGAATCCGATGTTCTATATGAGATGATAAAAAATGAGCATCCGCAAATTATTGCTACCGTGATGGTGTTCTTAGAGCCAAGTCAGGCGGCATCGGTGTTGAAGTTATTTGGTGATGATTTGCGTAATGAATTGATTCTTCGTATTGCCTTACTCGAAAAGGTTCAGCCAGCAGCCTTAAAGGAGTTGAACGAAGTGATGTCCCGCTCTGCAGGACCCGATGCGGATTTCCGCAGAAGCACCGTCGGCGGCGTTGTGCCGACTGCGGAAATTCTCAATATGCTTTCGGGTGGTTTGGACAAAGAAGCGCTCAACACGATTCGCAATTTCAATGTGGAATTGGCGGATGCAATTCAAGAGAAGATGTTCGTCTTCGAGGATTTCAACGACATCGAAGATCGCTCGCTGCAAACCTTGTTGTTAGAGGTTCCACAAGAAACCTTAATCGTTGCCTTGAAAGGCGCAAGTCCCAAGCTGCGGGAAAAACTGTTCAAGAATATGGCAAAGCGTGCCGCCGACGGTGTTCGCGAGGACCTGGAAACGAGGCCGCCCGTCAAAGTACAAGAAGTCGAAGAAATGCAAAAAGAGGTTATTCGTGTTGCACGTGCCTTGGCCGATGAAGGCCGCATGATCATGGAAAGGGGCAAGTCAGCCGATGCCTTCCTCTGATGAGGACTCCTTGCTGACGAGGTGGGAGCCGCCCTCCTTCGATCCGCCAAAGCCCCCTAAGCCGCCGAAGGTTGCGCCTATTTATTACCCTACGGTTGAAGAGGTAGAGGCGATTCGGGAGGGTGCTTACAAAGAAGCGTATGAATTGGGCTCAAACCAAGGCTTTGTGGAAGGTAGGGATGCGGGCTACAAAGAAGGCAAAGAAGCGGGTTACCGTGAAGGCTACAAGCAAGGTTATGTAGAGGCCGATGAAGAAACCAAGCGCCTGCAAGATGCTTTAGGCAGCTTACTTGAGGCGCTAACCGGTATGCCCGAAGCCATTGCTGAGCCCTTAACTCAATTAAGTTTTGAAATTGCCTCACGCCTCACGGCAAATGCATCGATGGAGCGCGCCCCCTTTGTTGCCGCAGTTCAAGAGGCGCTCATGCGGCTGCCTCGTCCGGGTGAAAATTTATACCTGCGTTTACGGGCGGAAGAAGTGGAGTCCTGGAAAAAGATTGTGGATGATCCGGGATTGCCATTTAATTGCACTATTTTGGTCGATGCGGATGTGCCTCCAGGGCATGCATATGTTGAAGTCAGTGGCGCTCGCATCGACGTAGGCCAAGAAGCCCGCCTTGCTCTTGTCCGCCATGCTTTAGGTTTAGACGCGGATGCGGATACAGACGGTATATCCAGTGAACCTGTTGCATTGGATCCAGAACCGCCTGCGGATACCGTGCATCCTCCTCCGGCAGAAAAAGAGTGAGCCATTTGTTGCCCGCTCAATTGGCAGATCAGCTGGAAGTACGCCGGCAGCACCTGGCGCAAGCGCCGCGCTCCATTCGCGAAGGCAAGCTCAAACGTGTTTCAGGCATTGTGCTGGAGGTAGAAGGCTTGCCCATGAGCATCGGCACTGGCGCAACCATTTTGTCAGAACTTGGAGGCAAAACCTACGATGCAGAATGCATTGGTTTTAATGGCGCAATTACGTATTTAATGCCGATTGATACCATGGAGGGAATTTCTCCCGGTGCGCTGGTTTATCCGGCAAACACGCCATTCAATTCAGGTTCGGGCTACACCTCCAATAGCATTGGAGAGCCGCTGCCCATTGGCGAGAGTCTCTTGGGGCGCGTAGTCGATGGTTTGGGCCGTCCGATTGATGGCAAAGGCTATGGAGAAAAACAATTCTCGCCGTTTATTCAGAGAAGCTTAAACCCACTCGACCGAATACCCATACACGAGCCCTTGGATGTTGGCATTCAAGCGATTAATGGCTTGCTGACGGTTGGTCGTGGACAGCGGGTTGGGATTTTTGCAGGCTCAGGCGTCGGCAAAAGCGTCTTGCTCGGCATGCTGGCGCGCAATTGCGTGGCGGATGTCATTGTGATTGGTTTAGTCGGTGAGCGCGGTCGCGAGGTGCGTGAGTTTTGTGAGGAGACCCTCGGCCCAGAATCGTTTCATCGTGCGGTGGTAGTTGCTGCGCCTGCAGATGCCTCACCATTGGCGCGCTCAAAAGGCGCTTTGTATGCCACCGATGTCGCCATTTGGTTTAGGGATCAAGGCAAGCACGTGGTTTTAATTGTGGATTCATTAACCCGCTACGCCATGGCCTTACGCGAGATTGGTCTTAGCTTAGGAGAGGCCCCCGTGGCTAGAGGGTATCCGCCAAGCGTATTTGCGCGCATGCCGGAACTGGTTGAACGGGTTGGTAATGGCGCAAACCCAAACGGTTCAATTACGGCCTTTTATACTGTCCTGCTGGAAGGCGATGACACCAATGACCCAGTGGCGGATACGGCTAGGGGTATTTTGGATGGGCATTTTTTCTTATCCCGCGAATTGGCAGACAGTGGCCACTACCCCGCCATTGATGTGGAGAAGTCGATTTCTCGGGTGATGCCCAAAGTGGTCTCAAAAGAGCACCTCTTATCTGCAAGGCGTTTAAAGCAACTCTACAGTCGCTACATGCGGGGGCGCGATTTGGTCTCGATGGGCGCCTATGTCGCAGGAACCGATCGAGATTTAGATGCTGCACTGCAAGCATGGCCTCGCATTCAGGCGTTTTTACAGCAAGATGCCGAAAACGCCATTCCAATCGACCAAACGAAAAAGCGCCTACTCGAGATCGCTCCGCCGGCGGTATAAGGCCTTATGTCTGCCATTGAACTGCTCCTGCGCCTAGCCAAGATTCGCGAGAACCAAGCCATGGCCCGCGCAAAAAGGGCTACCGGACAGATTAACCAAACAAAAGCCTTTCAAAATCAGATACTTGAGTATGCAAAAGAATATGAAGCGCAAATGATTCCTGGCGGCAATCAAAGCGTTTCCATTGCATTTATTCAAGATGCCAACGCGTTTCGAGAAAAGTTAATTCAGAGTTCCATCGAGATGGATGGGGAAATTAAAGGCCTATCCAGAGCCTCGGAAGACACTCTTAAAGCCGCTAACCAGGCCAGAATGCGCACCCGCGGACTAACAAAATTGGTCGATAAAATGAAGCTGGAAGCCAGGAAAAAGAAGGCGAAGGCGGAAATGAACCAGTTTGAAGACAATTATGCTGCGAGGGCAAGTGCCAATTCTGGCACGAAAGATGCATAGTAAGTAGTGTTCCTTTTGGAGAGGCTATGTCAACAGTAGGTCAAATTCGAATGCAAGCAGCTGCGATTGGCGCGAATACCGCCTTGAGCAAGCCAGGCTCTACGCCAGGCCGTACTGCTATGCCCGCCGAATTTGAAGCCTTCTCAGCCGCCCTGGATCGGTCCAGTAGGGCACAGGCAAGCTCAGATAGATCTACCCCTCAATCCGCCATGCCGCTGGCATTTAGACGGCAAAATTTGCCTAAGATGGGCTCCCAAGCTGAAGATCCTGCAAAAATTACCGATGCAATGCAGCAGTTGATGGCGCAGCTCGCAGCACAAGGCCTCTTAAATACAGCCTTGCAGGCGCCTAATCCGGCAAGCCCGGATGGGAACCCAGCCGGCACTGATTCAGCGGCACACATGCAAAGCCTGATGACGAGCCTGGGGCCCCAGCAGCTTGATGCCAAGCAGTCGGCCTTAATCACACAAGCTCTGTCGCGGGCCATGAAAGCGGCTGGCCAAAGTGCTGAAATGGCGATGCAAAGTCTGGCAGCATCCTTGATGCAGGCCTTGCAACAACAGACTTTAGGTCAGAGCACGAACCAAACCCCAGCCCAAATTGCAAGTGCGATTCAAAGTTTGGCGCAGAAAAATGGCGTTACCCTGCCCCCTGAGATTCAGACCCAATTAATGGACCTGATGAATAAGGGCGTCGATATGGGCTCGATTAAGTTGTTGGGGGTAGAGGGTGCCGGGCAGCAAAAACCAATCGTGGTCCTTGAGCAAGCCGGGCAGCAAAAACCAATCGTGGTCCTTGAGCAAGCCGGTGTAGTTGATCCTGCCAAAGCCGCTAATGCACTTGTTAGTGTGGGCGAAAAAGCAGTGAAAGCCAAACCATCGGATGGTATTTTTATGTCTGGGAATGCAAGCGATAAGGCCGCGGCCGCAAAGGGCGCGTTAGTACTGAGTGCCAGTGCCATAGATGCCAAGGGTGCGATCGAGGCGCACAGCATATCCCTTAATGAAAAAAGGGAATTAAAAGACCCCTTGGATGCGCGCGAATTTACCGCTAATACATCTAATCTAGCCCGCCTAGATGCTCAAAATACAAGTAATCAGCAAAAAATCGAATTGAAAGCTGCCGAAGTCTCCTTAGCTAGTGGCCCACTCCACGAGGAGGTCATGAATGCGGCGAAATCGGGCGGCGGACGCATCCTCTTGGAATTAACGCCACCAGAGCAAGGAACCATCCGCATTGATCTGCGCATTGACCAGGCTGGGCGCGCCCACCTGATTGTGGAGGGCGCTAGCGATGCCACCAAGTCCAGACTGGATCAAGGCGGCCAGAACTTAAAAAATGAATTTGCCCAAATGGGACTGAATTTATCCCTGGATTTGAGGCAGGGCAGTCAATTTCAGCAGGCACGCGAGCAAGGCTTTAGTAACCCTCGATCAGGTTTTTATAACAGCCCAGCTTCCATTTCTCAACGCTCAAATGCAACATTGGCTTTCGGTTCGGTTCGATCAGGTGATAATAGG